>Ga0070754_10001486_pt1 | contig 18711 bp, 16 predicted proteins | sample VirMetDEL_Sep_01_FD_75181 | JGI IMG/M metagenome (GOLD analysis project Ga0070754, IMG submission 75181) | Aqueous microbial communities from the Delaware River and Bay under freshwater to marine salinity gradient to study organic matter... | ecosystem: Environmental > Aquatic > Marine >... | reverse complement strand
GGGTTTCAATCAACCAAAGGTGAAAAAGTCAAAACGGATATTAAAATCACTGACAAAAGTAGCAAAGAAGACATACGTCAAGCAGAAATCTATAAAAAGCTTCAACGAAAGGAAGACCAAATCAAAGACGATTTACGAAAAGAAGAAAGTTCTACAAAAACCACTGATTTTAAGGTTGGTGACAAAGTCCGTATCAAATTAACAAGTGTTCCCGAAAATATAGCCAAGCTAATGAGAGAACGTCACAAAAACAATAAGTTTGGAGATGTGAAACATAGTGCGATTACGTATAGTCCGCAAATATACACCATTACCAAGGTGCTGGATAAGAAGCCACGAAGGAAAAAGGGAGAAACTGCGAATGATGCCGAACAACGATTTAAGAATGTGAATACAGCTAAAGTTCAATATACATTGAAAGATACACAAGGCAATCCAGTAACATATCCTAACAAAAAATCACCAATTTATTTCTTCCGTAGTGATTTGCTCTTTATTCCCAAAAATAGCATTCCAAGTTTGATTAATACGATAGATAGAGTAGAGCAATTAAATAGATTGAAAGAATATGAAATAGAAGGCTCTGGATTATCTACTTTCCAATTAAATTATATACCCTTTGTTGATTAGGCTACTTCATAAACTGTTGTCTGAGGTTAAAAAAATACATTGCTCCTCTGATACCAAGACCCGTAAGCACTTGGTAAGCCATATTGTAATTCTGCTCTTCCAAAAAACTCCTTGTCTTTTTTGTTGCGTAGCACCACATTGAAAAAAATTCAAATATTTGGTTACATTTCCATTCAGCGTGAAAATACTCAACAAACCGAAACAAACCCATTGTTACAGCCATTGTGATGAGAACAAAAACAATGGATTTTATAAATTCATCTAACCAAGGTTTCCAGAATTCCATCCAGTTTTCACCAATCATAGTTGGTTCAAAAACCGAAGGCTTCGCTTTTTCTTCCCATACCTGCCGTAGCCGTCTTGCCAAAGCTCCCTTTGAGAGGGAATTCCCAGCATTGCGAGTGCGGACTCCAGCATTCCTTAAGATGGAGGCATAGCCTTCCACCGTCCATTTATCTTGTTGATACAGTGTAATTTCGCTACTGGAGGTATTATGGGGGAAATCATCGGGGGTTAGGTAAATTTCTTCATCATTATCCTCAAGAGAGGCATTTAGCTCTTTAATAGCATTTTTTAGTTTGTCTTTACCAGAAGGTTCAATGAAACGAATAAAGGTAACAAATGGATTAGACATTTCTGGAATTGCGACAGCCTGTAGGGAAATAAGTGGATACTGTGAAACTTGCGGTAAAAAGAACACACTTGGAAAAGAAAGTCATTTTTGAGCGAAAGTTTCAGATGACCTAAAGCTTTCGCTTGAGCTTCTACAATGTCTAAAAAAGTTGATAAAAGTCTAAAAAATGCTATTAGCAATGAGGGGAGTTTAGACAAAGCGACTAATTCCTCCAAGTATTCATTATTTAATGAGAAAAACCCTTATTTTGATAAATTGAGTAATGACTTCATAATTGACAAAAAAACCAGTTATCCTAAGAAATTTAAAGATGATGTGGAAGAAAATACAGTAGAATTCTATCATAAAGCTTTACAAGTTCTATATTCTCGCATAGACCTTGCTGTGGCTATTCAACAATCTTCCGAGAATTCACATTTAGGGTTTGATTTTAGGCGTATAAATTTCTTTGCCGAATTCACAAATCTGTGGCTTAATGACATAGATACTGCCGTTAAATCAACTTTAATTGTATCTCACGGATATTTTTTTAATTCTGAACGTGAAACTTGGTTTAAGGACGAAAAGACCTTATTGGATATATCAAACCTATGTAGAAATCTTCACAAAAATCCACCTACTGATGAAGAACATACTGAAGAAGGTTTAAGGTTACATTGGTGCTTAACTTTAAATGGAAAAAAAGTAAGTGTAGCATTTCAGAAAAAAAGTGACGAATTAATTGTTTTGGATGATTATTATTCACATCTTGATGGTAGTGCGGAAGTGCCTTTTATCTTTGAGAAGAAAGCACTTGTCAGTAAATCTATAAAATATATAGTTACTATTGGATTTAGTGATTACAAGGGTGGTTTTTCAATGCTGTTTGTAAATCCACTTGACCCAGTGCTCCCTATGCCGTGTCAATCTATAGTATGGTATGCTATGTATTTAGCATATTTTGATACTGACGAAAACAAAATCGCATTGAAAGAACTTATTGACAAAATCAACGCTCTTCGTAATGTAAAATCTGATGCTCCAAGTTGGATTACAACCCAAGTCCGAGAGATTATGACGTTAGATGCTGACACATTTGAAAATCTTTTTATGGAATATTTTATAACAATAGAAACCGTAAGAAACACATCAGAAGTGTCTGAAAAACTCAACGTGTTAGAAAAAACATTTGGAAAACGACAAAATGCTATTGCTATGGATTTAAGTCCCGTTCTCTTGGATTTATCAGCTATTCCAGAAGAAAAGCCGATTTCTAAAAAACGAAAGAGAGAATTAGAAGTAATGGAGAAAGAAGTGCTAACTGAAACGCCATCAAAGAAGAAAGCACCTGAAACTCCACCGCTACGGAGAAGTGCCCGTCTATGTGAGTGTGGGAAAACTACACCTTGTAAAGAACCTGTTTTACAATCCTCAAAAATTAAGGCTTTAGGTGCGAGTTCTGCTGAGAAGGCTTATAAGCAATCCTTAAAAAGCTATTTTCAGAAGCACCCAGAAGCCAAGAAACGTAATAACGAGTTGAATAAACCTCTTCCGAAGAACAAAAAAGCAAAGAAAAATTAATTTCTTCAATTAATTTACAGCTCTACAGTTGAATTTTAGTTAGCAACTCTGTTGGAATACAAAAATGCTTTACTGGTTTCGGCACAATACCACTACGATAATAGGTTACGTCCTTCAATTCAAAACTATCAAATAATTTTTTACGATACTCAATATAATATAATCCATTAACGAAGCTGAATACGAACAATAGTCTTTTTCCTTCTTCGTATGCTTTCTTCTTATGATAAGGCACTATAGTCGTTGAATATGTTTCATATTTACACCTCCGACACTTTATCTCGTATCTCGTATTGTCACTTTTCGCATCATAGATACAATATGGGTTGTTTTTGCTTTCTTGGATAATTTCCTTATTAAAATACTTTTCCAAAACATTCAAAACATATTTTTCACCTTTTTCACCGAATTCAATGTCATCTTTAAGACAACGCTTTACTTTAGGACGTTCTATAAGTTCCATATATATCTACATTAAGATTAAATATTGCTAAATAACCCCCATTTATAATATCTTACTTAATTATATAAGAATGGACTTGAAAAGCGTTCTTAAAGATTTACGACCAGAATTGTCTGCGTCCTCAATTACTACCTATTCCAGTATCTTGCGAAGTATCCACAAGAAAGTATTCGGTGCTGATACCGCCTTATCTATCAAAAACTTTGAAAATGCTATAGAAATTTTAAAGTATTTGGAAGATATGCCTTCTAATAAACGGAAGACTATATTAAGTGCTTTGGTAGTGCTAACTAATGACAGCACATACCGTAGAGAAATGATGTCAGATATTCAAGAATACAACAAAACCATAGCAAAACAAGAAAAATCAAAAACACAAAAGGAAAACTGGTTAGAAACCGATGTATTGGATACCAAATTACAGCAACTGAAACGTAATGCGGATTTACTGTATAAGAAAAAGAACATTTCACCAGACAATCTTCAGGAAATACAAAATTATATCATTTTACTGCTGTTTTCAGGTGAATACATAGCACCTCGTAGGTCTAAAGACTATACTGACTTCCGTATTTCCGATATTGACAAAGCCAAAGACAATTACTTGGAAGGGAACCACTTAGTATTTAATTCTTATAAAACCGCTAAAACGTATGGAACTCAAAAAGTAAAAATACCTATCAAATTAAAAAATATACTACGTAAGTGGTTCAAAATTAATCCAACCGAATACTTGTTATTTGATAAGAACCTACAACCTTTGACTTCTGTCAAATTAAACCAACGATTAAACAAGATGTTTGATGGTAAAAAGATAAGTGTCAATGCTTTGAGGCATACCTACCTTACAGACAAGTATGGTGACATTGGGAGTGATTTGGAGGATATGGGTTCAAGCATCAATATGGCTACTACGTATATCAAAAAGGATTAATATATACATTACTTTTCAATATCACAACCTAATTACAACCTAAAACCTAAAAAACCTAAGAAAATCAAAACTCCCTATAAGAAGGGGGGTATATAAGAAATAGTTTTGAAAAGTTAGGTTATTTTAGGTTGTAGGTTAGATTTAGGTTGTGGTGTATATATACATTCCCTCCTAATATTATAACCTAATTACAACCTATAACCTAAAAAACCTAAGAAAATCAAAACTCTCTATAAGAAAGGGGGTATATAAGAAATAGTTTTGAAAAGTTAGGTTATTTTAGGTTGTAGGTTAGATTTAGGTCGTAGTGTATATTTATATTCAACGTCACTATATATATATATTCAAAATGGATATAAAAACAACATTAGATACTAATGTATTATACCATTATGGACGCAAATACTGAAGATGGACGCTACAAGAAATATTTGAGGGACTACAGACGTAAGAAATACGCTGAAAATCCCCAAGAAATTTTACTGAAGAACAAAATGTATTACTACAAAAGAAGAAATGGAGTATCAGACGAGGAAACAAAGAAATATGGTATTTTTCTTCCACAAGTAGGAAGATTAAAAAAATCTATTGAAGAGTTAAACGAACAAAGTGACATTGTGTTACAGGAAGTTCTGAAGCAATACATAAAAAATTGAAAATTATAACATCATTTATATATTGAGTATTACATTAACACTTAATATATATATACATTAAAAGGATATAAAGACAAATTCATATATACCTATATAGCAATGACTACTATTGTAAGCAAACAGACAACAAAGGAATTTCAGAAATCCATAGACGTATCAGGACTTTCTATGTATTATTACGATGCTACTTGTAGAGTAGATTTACCAAAAACCAAAAAAGTATTAGGGTTAAAAGAAAAGATTAAAAAAGTATTTATTACAACCTGCGACCACCCTGAATTTAAAAACGAAGCAAACAAAAATATTCACTACAAAACGCCAATTTTTGCTGTTGAAGAGCAAGACGGAGCATACAAATATGAGGACAAATTCTTTGGTGAGAAATGGGTAAGTGATTATCCAGTTGGTGATGTAGTTGTATTGAATTGACACAAAAGTAAAAAAGAATTATCAAAACTAAAAAATTGAAAATCATAACATCATTTATATATTGAGTATTACATTAACACTTAATATATATATACATTAAAAGGGTATAAAGACAAGACATTATATAACAATATAGTAGAATGGATTTTATTCATCGTTTAGCAGAAGAAAAGTATGACATTTACAACTTCAAGGACAAAATGCCTATTGATGGTAAAACAGGATTTGGATTACCACAATGGGAGAAAAAGCCATTTGATGTCCTTGTGAAGACACATAATTATAATTTGACTACTTGGGGCATACGATTAGGACTTCAAACTAATGGAAAACGTATTATGAGCCTTGATTTTGATATATATGATAAAAATACTAACGCAGATGATGAAACACTTTTAGATAAATTTCAACACTACAAAGCGAATGCTCTACGTCTTGATGGTATGTATTCTTCATCTACCAGTGGTAATTTTAACGTTCTTATAGATTATACAAATAATCAAACCATTCAAAATCTTGTCAAAGAAAATGAGAATACAAAAAAATTTAAGGTATATGGTGGTTTGGAAGTATTTCTTAACCAGACCAACCAAGTAATACCTCCTTCTAAAACGACAAATAAAAAATCTCAAGTTGCTGATACACCAAGGAAATTTTTGGACGCTACCAAACCATTTTACGTTTGCGACGAAAACGACGATTTTACTGTGACATTCGTCAGAAGCTTATTTGAGGAACATAAAAAAGAAAAACCAACAAAATCTAAAAAAATAATTTCAAGTGCTATTCGTCCTATTTCAGTTCCTATGAAAGATGATAAATATATTGACCTTCTATTCAATGTAATTAAAAATGAAAAGGAAGATAGCACTTGGGATAGATGGTTTCAAATTGCTGGAATATTGAAAAATAATGGATACCCCTATGAAACCTTTGAAAGTTATAGCAACATATTATGTCCGAATGACCCAGAAACAGAGCGTCTGTGGAATTCAATCAAAGACAATAACAATATGAGTATCTATGGATTACAAAATATTGCTAAAAAATGTAATCCAAGCGCATATAAAAATTGGATAATTCAACACAACCAATATTTAAACTTAAGTATTTTAGAAAAAGGAGCCAGAAACATAGCGGAATTTGTAAAAGATGCTTTGAGTAGCGATTTAATATACTGTAACGATACTTGGTATGAATTTAACAAGAAGACTTCTTTATGGAATGTAACAAAAGATGCTTCTGTAACAATTACTTCAACCGTTCAGCGAAAAATTGATGAAGCTTCTGAATGCTTGTATATTCAAATTAATAATTGCTGTGACACGGAAAGTGATGATTACAAAAATTTACAAAAACAGAAAAAAAAGTATAACACTTTCTATGAAAAAGTATCTCAAAGTTCCTTTCATTCGCAAATAACAAAGTATTTGAAATCATATTTGAAAGATAACACTTTCTCTGAAAAGTTAGATGACAATCCGTATGAAATGGCTTTTAAGAATGGAATATTTAATATGAAAAATATGACTTTTCAAAAAGGAATTCAACAAGATAACTACCTAACTAAAACAATCCCTTTTGACTTTGAATATCCAAGTGATGATGAAATAGCTTACGTAAAAGAAGCTTTAAAGAAAATATGTAACTACAATGATAGACATCTTGAATATTATTTAGCTATGTTAGGCTATGCTATGACTGGTGATAGCAAAAGAGAGCAATACTTTTGGTATCTCTTAGGACAGACGGCTTCCAATGGTAAGAGCATACTATTTGAAATTCTTGAGGTTTTGATGCCGAATTATATTCGTAAAAGCACAAGCGATTTTATGGATAAAGGTGTTGATAATAAAAAAGAAATTGCTTGTTGGAGTGGTTTGAGATTGGTTTGGATTAATGAACTCTCCAGAAAAAAGAAGGACGAAGATTTTATGAAGTCATTAGCAGACGGAACAAGTATTTCATACAAACCTAACTACGCAGTAAAATCTGCTATAATGAATATAACATTTAAATTGATTTGTGTAAGCAATAATTCTCTTGAAATCAAAGCAGATGAAGGAATAAAAAGAAGATTTCAGCAAATGAAAATCAAATCACAATTTAAACCTGAATTCACGGACAATTATGAGAAGTTAGAATTCAAAGCAGACAAAGATTTATATGCGAAGATTACTTCTACATACAAAAATGCTTTGTTCTACATTCTACTTGAATACGGTAATAAGTATTACAAGAATAAATGCTTACCAGAGTATCCTGTTGAATGGAAAACTGAAAGAGATGATGCTTTCGCTGATAACGATTATTTTAAGGAGTGGTTTGAAACTAATTGCGATGTTGGAGCTGAATGTATGGTTTCTAAAAAATTCATTTCAGAATATGTGTCACAAGATAAAAGCATTACTGGATTAAATTTTAGAGATGAAATAGAGAGGCTCAAATTAGCAATTGACTATAACAGCCAAGAACAAAAATACGACAGAAGTTCTGGTAAAGCAATTCGTGTGAAAGGATTTTATAAAGGTTTCAAAATTAAAAATTACGATATGTTTGGAAAGTATTTGGAGGAGGAAGATATGGACGATGAACCATCAGAAGAAACAAAAACGCAAGAAATGACAGATGCTAATGGAAAGAAAATATTATTAGCAAAGAAGGTCAGACAAACTTATGGAGGAATGGAAATTAAATAATAATAACTGTAAATAACGGCTTGTAACGGAAAATAAAACCCACAAAGGGTTAATAAAAGGCAAATAAATAGTAAGTGTTGCGTCCCACCGTTTTCTTTTTGTATTGCCCCCCATCAAATACTTTTATTGATACCCACAGCCAACCCCTTTTTGTATGGACTTTTACATAGACCCCTACACGCCTGCTCTACGCATACGGGACTTATGACAGGGGGTTATTCACGGGGTCTTGTAAAATACTTATTCGGGGGGGCTGGTCGTTTAAAGAAATCCAGTGGGACACGACAGTCGCACATACATATACGTATAATATCAATAACGTCTATAATTGATATGCGTTACAACTTTTAAAATATACAAAAACAATGGAAAACTCTATAAACACAGATGAACTTTTTCCTGTAGCATCAGCAAATGCTATAAATCCAGACTACGAAGAAGGTCAAACATTAGCCGAATTTATTGATATGGGTAAGCGAAAACCTAATAATAAAGGAACTGGTCGCTTTAAATTAACAACAAAACGAAATAAAATTTTAGTCATATACTTTGGAAGTGAAAAAACAAAGAAATTATACGACTTGCGACTTCTCAATGCTTACCTGGAGCGATTTCTTTTGCTAAACATTGTTTATAAAGATTGCTTTGACGCTATTAACATTAAAACAAAGACTTTTACATTAAATGGATTAGAATATGACATTGATTGTAATAAAGGCAGGAAAAACGAGTATCCTTCTGTGACTGTGTCTTCTTTACTTAATGTTCTTATTCACGAAGCAAAAGAACCTTATTATACTGTAGTAGGTTTGTTTGAAAACCGTATTATAGACGATGATAATATTGAAGTGCTTGGCAGAGCTTGGAATGATAGGGTATGCTGTATATCCTTACCTTATTGTCACGAACCTTCATCTTTACTTGCTACAACAACCCACGAAATTTTACACAATTTCGGTATAGACCACAATGACACACATCGGTGTTTAATGAATGCTATTGTTGCTAATCAAGACTGGCTATTCCTTTGCGTTGAAAATTTGGAGAAATTAAAATTTATACACGAAGAACCCAAGGTAAAGTCGGAGCATTACGTATGTCTTACTAATTTTTACATTCAATACCATCAAGGGCTTTTAGAGGTGTTTCTTGGTAACAAGAAATTTAAAGAGGAGATAAAATGGTTGAAAAATGTTGTTAAATATTACGAGGACACGCAAAATATGGAAAAAAATAGTAGCAGAAGCTTAAAACGTAAAAACCTTCTAACCTAAAAAACTATACATTTTCAAATATACCCTATAGCATCGTTACATATCTAAAACAGTTTTCAAAAATATAGATTTTTTAGGTTTTCGTATTATTTTAGGTTGTTACAAATAACACTAATTATTTTAACAATAACCCTAACAAGAAACTACCGAAACCCTAATTTTCTACAATTTTTTAAATTTTTCATAAGGTGGTTTTCTTTTTAGAAGTTTCTCAAAAAATTAGCATTCACCCTAACGATGAGTGGCTTTCTCACAAATTTTATCAAGGGTATTATAAGCCCTTCCTCTTCAAGTAAAAATTCTAAATCTGGTAGAGGAGGAGCTAAAAAGTCCTCAAATCGTCAAAAGAAGCAACAGAATGCGAAGAACACAAAAGATGATGACGACGACGAGAATTCAAGTAGTTCGGACAATTTAAGCGATATAGGCAACGAAAGTGAGGACAATAGCATAGATAAAGACGTATATAATACACCTACAGATAATGTCAGTGCTGTTCCCAAGCGTGGTAGAGGTCGCCCAAAAAAGGAAAATTCTGCGATTTTAGCCGAATACGAAAAAGCTGGTAAAAAAGCTTCAACTACCCCAAAACCTGCTGGAAAGGGTAAAAGAACGGAATATTTAAATAGTCCCCCTTGGTTTGATGAAAAATTACAAGTCAAAAATGAAGCAAGAGAGCAGAGGGAAAAAACCCGAGAGCAGAAAATGGCTGACAAAAATGAGGCTAAAAAATGGTTCAAAAATAACATTTTAGCACAAAAAAGTCAGCAAAAAATTGATGGAAAATTAACTCTGGACGTATCCGCTGAACCCTTTGACCCTGTAGAGTTTGACAGATTTTATAGTTATCATTGGGAAAATGGAGAATACAAAGGTGATTTTATTCGGGGGACGGAAAAAGAGCGTCTTGGTTTAGCGAAGCAAAAAACACGGGACACTTCTATTCCAACCACCAAGCTAACTAACAAGTTTTCCAAAAAAGGCGAAAAATTAGCTATTACTTTGCTTGAGAAGGGGCGTAACTTGATGTATGAAAACAAGAAGAAGCTTAATATGCGTGATTGTAAAACTCAATTGGAAGAGATTGTTGAAAGAAGCACTGTTTCTGCGAGAAATAAATTGAATGTTGCTACTGATGCGATGGCTTTTTATGAAAATGTTGCGAAACATACCAATTTTCAATTTGAAAAACCTCTTACAGCGAAGAAATTCGCTAATATTCTATCAGATGCTGATGTAACGAGTTGGGCGAAATCTAATATTGCTGGTAAAGATACTGATGGGCTTATGAAATTGAGAAAATCCGAAATAAAAGAGTTTCAGAAACAGCAAGAATTATTTGAATCTAAACTGTTAGCATTAGATTATCTATTTGTGAAGCAATTTGATGGACTAAGTTCTAATAAAGTTGTGAAGACAGTTTTAACCGAATTTGAAGCAAAATCTCGTAGAGGTTTATCTAATGATAGCGATAATTCTCAAAGTGATGATGATGATGATGATGATGACGATGATGATGATGATGATGATGGTGATAACATTGAATTCATCAAAGAATTATCACAAGGCGTTACTACTACTCCACTCAACAAGTCAAAAAAGTTGAAAGTTAAAGCTCATATTAGTGACGAAGAGCCAATGAGGGTTACACCTGACAGTGATAGTGAAATGGAAGCAGAGCCAGAACCTGAACCTGAACCAGAACCTGAGCCAGAACCTGAGCCAGAACCTGAACCTGAACCAGAACCTGAACCAGAACAAGAGCCAGAACCAGAACCTGAACCAGAACAAGAGCCAGAACCAGAACCTGAACCAGAACCTGAACCAGAACAAGAGCCAGAACCAGAAGCTGAAGCAGAACCTGAACCCGAACCTCTTAAAAAAGGAAACAAGAGGGTTTTAAATAATTCAGATGATAGCTCTATTTCTGACGATGAAGCAAGAAGAGCTACTGATGAAGCAAAACAAATTGATATAGCTATACGACGATTTACTGAAGAAAGAACAAAGTTACAAGCTCAAAGAAAAGCAACGACAAATGAAAATATTAGGGAGGCTATCACTAACGAACTATTAAATTTGAGCGAAAATATATCCAAGTTACGACAGCATAAGAAGCACATTCAAAAGCAAATGAAAACCGCAAACAAGAAACAAAAGAAGTAAATAACGAAATTATCATTTAAATATTACATAAGAAAATTATCATTTTACTATCAGTAACCTAAGAAACCCTTACGACCTAAAATAACCTACATTCTCAAAACTATTTTTAATCTACTACCTTCTTTAGAGAGAGTTTTAGAATTTGAAGGTTATTTAGGTTTTTTTGTTTTTTTAGGTTGTGATATTGATGAGTAATGTAAATTATGAGATAGTTAAGTATCATCTTAATTTATCTGAAAATTAAGATTAAAAGTCATATTAAGAAGTTTCATAAGTTACATAGTAATAAAATTAATTTTATTTATCTCACACTTATTGATGATAGTCATTATTGATAGTTAAGACTTAACTTATAGATAATGCTTTATACATTAAGATACATCTTAAGAATTAGATAACTTCTTACTGTTATATTAATATATTATGTAAATGATATAAAGAGTTGATGTATATATATATTAATATGGCAATGCTTACAGAAGCAAGTTGGAGTTCTGATAGTTTAGTATATACAAAAATCACAAATCCTGATGAATATATTTCTGTGACATTCAGTGGATTGGCGAATTGCCAAGCAGATAGTATGGATTTATATGCGAAACTATATAAAGCTGGTGCTAAGAGGGTTCGTGGAAAACGCTCTTTGGAAAGAGCATTAAAAGAAGACAAACGTCATTATTGGTGTGAAAATCAGAGTAAGGTATTTAATTTTCACGGTGGAATATTACAAATTGTAGATAAAAATTACTTTGAAGAAGATATTACGGATAAAGAATATGCTGACTATGGAATGTTTTTCAAAGATGAATTAGATTCAGAAGTTAGCTCTTCAGAAAAATATAAACTTTTATTCAAAAGCAATTTAGTAGATTGGAAAGGGTTAGCTAATGTATTCCGAATGAAAAAATGATAAACAATACAAATCATAATAACATCATTTATTGTTTTTATGATTATAAATTTGAAATACTTATTTTTTTCCTCTTTTTTCTCGGAGCATCTTCATATAATCCTTTGCTTCTTGGGAACCTTTTTCAAATCTGGCTTTGCGTTTGGTAACACCGTCACCCACAATTTTATCAGCCAATTCAGTTCCAGCTATATGCCCTGCTGTTGTTCCTGCTAAACCAGCCACTGAGCCTATACCAGCCGTGACTACGGGTATAGCGGATTTGGCTATTTTTTTCAGTTTTTTGGTTGAGAACGTATCTTTGACATCATCTACTGCTGTTGAAAACCAACTTCCAATATCATCAAACAAACCAGAACCAACAATTTTATCAGCCAGTTTGTGTGCTAATTCTTTCTTCTTTTTATCAGATAGCATAGCACCACCAGTAGCAACTTGGGTTTCCCCAACAGAACCACCTTGGGCTAATACATCTAATCTACCAGCTAAATCAGTAACTGTGTTACTGGCTTTGCGTAAATGACTTGAGAAAAGCGATTTGGTATCTTGCTTGATAAAATCAAAATTGGTTTTTGTTCCCAAATTGTTGGCTTGTAGAACATTCATTATGAAATCTTGACAGTTGTTATTTTTTGCTGAATATGGGAAATACTTATCTCCCATACGTTCTTTGGCTTTGTTAAGCAGTTCATTAATGGTTCTTTTTCCTTTTATTCTCATTGAGCTTATTTGACTTCCTTTCTTCACTTTCGGGACTTTCCCCATTTTCTCCATATTGATAACTTCGTTCTTTTCTACTAAAATAGTTCCTTTATCAGTATAGAGCAAAAGACTTAAGTGATACAAATCATCATACGGTGTGTCCTTAAGTCTTTTTTCAAATTCACCCAATGATACAATATTCATAATCTTTCTTAACACACTGGATATAGGAGTTCGCATTATAGCCATTTTGGTAATGGTTTCATCTCCAAAGTCTTTTAATATTTTTTTGACTTTTGGACTGTAATCCTTTCTACCATACATAAGTTTTTTACCAAACTCTTTTAGTTTTTCCATATATTGTAATTGTAGATTTTATTGTAATCCATTGTTGAATGTTTGAAATCTTGGTGGTAAGGTAGAACCCCAAGCAAAATGAACGCTATAAGGTTGGCTTCTTAAAGCGGGATGTTGTTCTGAACTATGTAACAATGTTCCACCTAATCCAACTGAGCCACCCTCTTCCTCTTTGGGTATGTTTCTACGTATTTGCCCCCCTCCAAAATTTCTCGGGACTTTTCTGCCTCTTCCTTGAATAGCATTGGGTAAATCTTCTTTGAAGAAGTCTATGGCTTCTTTTATGCTAAATTTCTGGTCTAATAACTTTTTACCAGTGCCTTTTATTTCTTTTTTCTTCATTTTATTGAAATTGTGTCTTGTTGTTTGTGCTTTATTAGGGTGATATGTTCCTTCGGCATCGTAGAAACCACCACCTTCGGCAGTAACTCCAGAACCTCTTACACCTGCGTATAACCCGCTTCCTCTCAATTTACTGGCATACAAACCTTTACCAGCATAAATACCGCTTCCCGCATATAAACCAGAACCTACACCAAAATCAGATGGTTTATCTAAAAAATCACTTGCTATCTTTGTAGTTCCCGCAACTACTGCTGGTAAGTAGGGTATAACATTTGGTGCTGATTCTGCTAAAATTGGAGTTAGAGCAGTCGCACCAGCAGTAAGTGCGGTAGCAATACCTGCTTTGACTGCTGGTTTGATTGTATCACCAAGTTTATATGCGTGTTTCTTTAAATTAAATCCAGTCTTATCACCTAATTTTTTCAAATATCTATCAAATCTATCTCCAAAGATACCAGCACCTTTGATTTCTCTGGCATTGGCTTCTAATTCTTCTTGAGATAGTTTCTTTGTTATTGCTTTTCCTTTTGAAAAGGCATTTTGAATTTTACGAGAACTTTTCTTATCTACTAAAAGTTTCATATCATCACCGCCTTTTATTCTTACAGGGCTTCCTTTACGAATTCTGCCTAAAACAGCAGGGGAGAGTTTTGAAATACCGATTTCTTCCATTACGTATATATTGTTAGTATATTTTTATTAAATTCAATTATGCGGTTCTACTGCCGGTCAGAGCGTCCACGACAATCTCCGTGGAATATACAGCGAAAACATACATATCGGTTTCTCTGGTAGAAAGTGACTGTCCTACGATACTCAAAGATTTTGGAACATCTTTTTCAACTTCAAGCATTCTACCAACATCGGCAACGTAGTAACCGTAAGAAGTTTCCCAATCTTGGGAATTGATAAAGGAACTACCGACGCCATCTGTTAATCCACCATTGACGGAATTTGTCCCGAGAACGTGATTTTGGAACATAGAATAATTATACTTGACTGAATCCAAAAAAGTATTCGCACCACTTACAACTACATTATAATTAGACAGGTGAGCCAATGGTGCTAATGTTCCACCTCCGCAAGTATCAAAAGGAGATTGGATTTGAGCCATTGTTCCTTGATTTCCAGAAGCTGTAAAAACACTCATACAAATGACCTTCTTTAGATTGGAAATACCATTACTAATTAAGCTATTAATTTGAGAACCAGAAGCAATCCTTTGAATTGTAAATTGGTAAGTATCTTCATAAGAAATACGCTTAATAGGCTTGGAAAGGAATGCTATCTCCATCTGCGGAACCATCGTGTATGAAGCGATATGTAGAGAAACTGAACGGGCTAAAGGACTATCTTGAACCCCAGTAATAGCTTTTTGTGTGGCATCAAGAACCTTACCACCAACGGCAAGAGAAGCAATATAACTATCATCTACTAAAGAAGCCTTACCACCATTTCCAGTATGACAAGATGCTAACATTAGGGGATTGACACCACCCAGAGCATTTGTTACGGAACAAGCAGTATATATAGAACTCGCAACAGTAAAAGCAACAGATACATTGGAAATACCTAAACGAATACGTAAGAATACACCTTTGAGTAAAGGCATCTTATCAAAGAAATCGTGTAGATGACGGAGATATACGATACCAGTTATTGCCTGTTGAAATACAGCTTTGGCAGTAGCAGAACCATCTACCTTATTGAAAATATAAGACTTGTGGAGTTGATTGGCATAGGTAGAGGTCTGTAAAGTGCTATATGCTTGAGTTCCAGTAATTCCGACACCAGTTGTTCCAGCTGTATCAAAATTCCAATATTGCTGACGTGTTAGGAAACCCTTGTTACCAGTGTGATAAGTGTTATGAATAGCATTGACAGTAGGAAATGCCAAAGCATTCTGGTTATTGGAAACACCAGCTGTTCCATTTTCAGAGTTAGCATTGGTAAATACAAATGAAAGGGCATCATCAGGACAAAATCCAATACTGCTAAACATTTGGTAGTCACCATAACTCAAACTGGTAAGAAGCTTGAAATTGTTATAGAGAGGTAAAAAGTTTGTTTGCTGACAAATAGTAGTTCCGTTCATTTCAATTGTTAGGTTATGAAAAACGCTACCTATCCAGTTCTTTAACCCGAGGACGTGGTCTGCGGAAGTTGAAGACGTTTCTGGCGTCATAGTATTGACACTGTTGGAAGTAAGAGTTAAAAGAAGAGGAACTTGAAGATAACCCTGTCTGTAATCCAAATACTTATTGGAATTGCTTAAAGCACTTGTTTCAATGATAACTTCGTTACCTATGTAACTTTCGTTCATACTGTCATTAATTGCTAACCAGTCCTTCTTAACAAAAATACTGGGGTCTTCTCTTGAAGAGTTCGCCATATCAAATACGAGAGCGTCGCTTGACATAGTATATACTATTTCAGATATATTAATTTGAAATCGTATTATTTTGGATTGAATTTAATGTTTTGATGCTTTTTCTTCGGTTTGACAATCAACTTTTCTAATTTGGAAGACATACCTTCTAAAGTTCCGCCAGTCATTTCCTTTACTTCTTCTTTGGGTTCTACTAATGGAGCTATGATATGTTGGGAAGGGGTAATTGTTCTTCCTATAATATGCTTTGCGTGATAAATAGGCATTCTATATTATACACTCCTAAAAAATCTTTCATTCAATTCATTTTTAGAGCGAGTTTCTTTTTCAAATTACGTAATCGCAAGATAGCCATCATCAACGAAGTCAATATAGTAATTTGTTTTGTAATGTCTTTTTGTTTTTCTTCATCAACACCATTTTTAATATCGTTCATTAATTTGGTTTGTTCCCTGTTGAAATCCTCCGTAATTCTATCTAAATAAGCCTCGTCTATTTGCGTTCCAAACATATACAGTATGTTTAGATTTCCTTAATTAGCAATACAATCACCATATCGGGGTCATTTATTTTTAATGGTGTAAAGTCACTTCCCAACAACTGTAGTCGTAATTGAGAGTATTGTCCTCTTGTAAGCTTATTGAAAGCAAATTCATTTGGTCTATCTAATATGGTGCTTCCAAAGGCTGAACCAGTAGATATAAGATTGTGAATAATCGTGCTTGGATTGGCATATTCGTTTTCTACATTTGCTAAACTAATATATACATTGGTGTTTGGCTGAATTTCGGGTGCTACAGAACTTAAATAGGACAAGTTGGTGTTGTTTCCAGAATTTTCAGCAGTAGCAAATCCAGCAGTAAATCCTAAAAGTTTATGGAAATTATTTGATGCGGGTAATGTGACAATTGGGTTGTAATTTGATGGCGGGAAGCCTTTCCAAGCAGACGTTCCTGCTTTAGTATCTGCTACGGGCGTTTTCCAGTTCAAATAATCACCAGCACCAGTGGAGGGGTTCACACCTCCCCCGCTGTTAAACTGGGATGCTGTGGGAACGGGAAAGGTGTTGATTTGGATAGCAAAACGGCTCACATTGACAAGGAACTCAAAGTAAAATACATTCTGATTTTGAGGATTAATTAAATAGTGTCCGTTCTTTATCATTTCAAACTGGATACGAGCATTGATGTCTGCGACTTCATAAAGCCCATCTTCAAAGGTTATGGTATAATCTTGATTTACGGGGTTAGCGTTTGGCTCATACCATCTATATGTGATTTGATTATTGTTTAAGGCACTACTAATGTTAAACCAACTGTAATTTACTGAAACACTTTCAAGAGCAACCTCGTGATTATCAAAATTAGCACTTATAGGAAATTCATACACCAAAGTGCTATTGTTGGTTGTATCTACAATATGCGTCTTGTTAAATACGATTGTCTTAGGCATCTATATACTAACCAACTAAATTATTTGAAGATACTATTGTTGAAATTTGAAAATGAGGAAAAAGGGGGGAAAAGTGGAAAACTCGTGTTGATTTTAGAACTTTAAAAATTCCAGAAATCCAAATTATTTATTTTTAGAAATTTTTAAAAAAAATTCTATAGCGAGTTCTAAAATAGCCCCGAGTTTTCCACTTTTCCCCCCTTTTTCCTCCTTTTCAAATTAGTATCCCAAACTCGTTAAATCTTGTAGAATTTCATTCCCTTGCCTTCTTGGTAATCTGCCTTGGTTCATCAACTTTACTACCAGCAGTTTAAACTCTTTGATAGCATCTGGGTTATTTTGTCCCGCCAATATCTGGTTCTTCAAAATTTCAAACCGATTGTTGTCTTCATCAATGCTTTTACAAGGAACTTTGAATTTATCACTCAAGTGCGAATTTGCTAAAATAGTATGTAAATGTTCTCTTTCATCAGTATTCAATCCATCTATATCCTCGTAATCTAAAGTTTGTTCTTTCATTATTTTTGAAATCACTTTGATAAGGGGCTTGGATACCTTCTGCGTTTTCATTGATGGAATGCTTCCACCCTTTGCGGAACGTATCATCAAAATGTCATCATTCAACTTGTGATTGTTAATTAAATACCTTCCAAACTGTGAATACGTTTCTGTAGGTCTAACAGCCTTACTAATATCCACTTCAGCCTTTTTACGATTTACTTTTAAACCCTTACCAAATATGATGTTTCCCTTTTTTGGTTTCTTCATTCCAGCACCAGAAGATGAACCTTGATATTTGTTGTAAAGTTGTTCTAATGTAGATGTAGATGCTGTTTGTAACCGTTTTGGAGTCCATTTAAAACTGCTTGTTAGCGTCAGAGTTTCGCCCATATCTACTAAATTAACAAGGTAATCCAACATTTCCTGCCTGTTTTGGCTTGTTGGTGGTGGTATTGTATCCGTCATTCTTCTCTTTTCAATTTCCTCTTCTTTCTTCTTTTTTCTGGTAGCTTCTCTGGTTTGACGACGAGCATCTTGTTTTTCCTTCTTAGCTTGGGCTAAATCTTCATCCAACATTTTTCGGGTTTTTTCTCTGGCTTCCATCTTTTGC
>Ga0070754_10001485_pt1 | contig 18719 bp, 13 predicted proteins | sample VirMetDEL_Sep_01_FD_75181 | JGI IMG/M metagenome (GOLD analysis project Ga0070754, IMG submission 75181) | Aqueous microbial communities from the Delaware River and Bay under freshwater to marine salinity gradient to study organic matter... | ecosystem: Environmental > Aquatic > Marine >... | reverse complement strand
TGAAAAACTGGTGAAGGCTCACATAGACATGGACTTCCCTCCCGACCCATGGATGGGTAGGAAGCGAGAAGATGAAACACTTGAGGACTTGTTGGAACGCAACGGCATGAAATGTTCGTGGTGCGACCACAGGGAACACTGTTCCTTTTGGTCACTAACTGATGAGTTCCTTGACGATATAATGGAGGAAAAACAATGAGAAATGCAGTGATGCTATTGGAAAAAGTGTTGAACGACACAGTGAACGAAGAGAAGTACAGGGTGCGAGTCCAAGTGACGAAGCAAGGCAATTTGCCAAACCGTGCGGCTTTCATCCGAAAGTCGTACAGGCAAACAACTTTGCATCAATTCATGGACAGCGGTATTGGTGAAACACCACACACCGTTGGCCCACTGGACATCATCTACACCGTGCAAGCATGGTACATGAAGAGTGAAAACATTTCCGATACGCAAGATAGTTTGAAGAAAGATTTGAACGAATACCTGTTTAGCCTACGGTGATTGTAGTGCCCTTCGTGCCCATTGATTATCCTCGTGAGGTGCTTGAGTTATCAAGCACTGGGGATAAGGGCTGGCGGCGCATGGTAAAAAACGCTGAGGAATTAGAATCCTATTGGCGAGGCAAGAGTGGTAGCGGTAATGTGTATTTCACAGCCTACGGCTACACAGCGACACAGGCACCAAAGCACCACCGTGTGGACTACAACACACCACTCATTCATCACTTTGTGATGGACTTTGATTGCAAGGACTTTAACAACAAAGGTGCTGATGTAGCGTTTGATGTACCACAGGAAGAGGTACGCCGCCTGCATCAATATCTTATGAGTAGCAACACCCTACACTACATTTGGTTTAGCGGTGGTGGATTCCATGTATGGATTCCGTTGGCTGAAACACTCGTACCGAAAAGTGGTAGCGAGGTTTCTCGCATCAAACAGTCGGGGCGGGTGTTGATTAAATCATGGGAAAAAGAAATTGGGCCGTTAAACTGTAACGACCCAACTGTGATGTTTGATACCAGTGGTATGATTCGCATACCCAACTCGTACAACGCCAAGCGCGGTGCGTGGTCTGTACCACTCACCAGTGAAGAGGTGATGACCCTCTCGTTTGACGGTTTGATGGACAAGGGTATGGAAGCACACAGTGGGTACATCGCCCACGGCGAAAATAAATTACTGATGAATTTAATTGAAAATAAGTTTGCTGTCAATTATGACCTCAAGCCGGTGGACTTGCCTACCGTATCACTCAACGACATTCACATCCTCCCTTGTTTATCTCAAGCGGCCATGGGTGGGGGCAACCCACCGCACCGGGCAAGGTATCATTTCGCATCGTACTTGGCTGACCGTTTCCGTATGTTCTTCCCTGCTTGGCGTGTAGGAAACGAAGAGAAGGAAGAACACATAAGGAACATCGTGAGTATCTGTGAACAACAGGAATGGGTGGACTACCGATACGAGAAGACTGAGGAACAAGTGAGGAGCATTGTCATGACAGGATACTCTCATGCCACCTGTTCAACATTATATACTGAAGGCTTCTGTATGGGAAAGTGCAAGTATTACGATGGTACGGGTGTGAATTAAATGAGGAATAAATGGGTTATCAAGAGATTAACTAAAATGCTCTACGAAACAAATGGTGCTGTTTCAATTGAAACACTGTACGATAGGTGTCTCAGTTTGAAACAATCACCAACAAGACAGCACATAGGCACAATCCTCTCATCCATGAAGAATGTAGAGTTTGTAGAAGAAGGTGTATGGAGGTTAAAGGATGAAACCCCAACTGATAATTGACAGCAATGAGCGTGGCTTGCTTTGCGAATCCGTAGAGCGCAAGGCCACTAAAGCAGGATTAACCGTGGCACGCCAAGTGTTGGTGGTTGGAGACTACCAACTTGGTGGGGCGTGCGTTGAAGCCAAGAGCATAGGTGATTTGTTTCAGTCAAGCCACAGTGGACACCTGTGGCGACAACTGGATAACATGGATGCCAACTACGAGCGTTTCTTCCTTGTCGTACACGGCGACATCGCCAAATACATCGCCATGGCGAAAAGGAATGGGCGAACAAAAATTTCATATTCAAAAGTGCAAAATGAATTGATAGGCACAATGGCTCGGTTGATGGCTGATTTTGATTGCCAAGTGTTTTACTGCAACAATGTGAGTGAAGCCGCATCGTTCATTGTGCGTTTGCATGGTAAACTACACAAGCCAGCGAGCAAGCACGGAGCGCAGGCGATACGCCGTGTAGCCTCCAATGACTTACGCCTTGACATGCTGATGACTGTACCGGGTATCGGACAGGAGACAGCCGAGAAGTTGCTTGAGAAGTGTGGGAACATTGAGGAGATGTGCTTCCCCGAATCCATCAAGCAGGTGAAAGGGCTTGGAGAAGTGAGAAGAAAGATGCTTGTTGATGTACTAACGAGTGAGGAGCCTGTGCGTCAAGAGCGCAGGGTTCGTCGTTGAGTATATAAATCGGCAAAGAAAGAGGGGATGAAGAACATGTTACTCAAAGAATACCGTGCCGTTGAACGATTCCCCATTTTGAAGGCTTACCTTCATCACTTTTCACAGACCTCAATGAAGAATGAGATGCCGGGTTTGCTGTCATTCTTTTTCATTCAAGGACAAACTACACTACCATACCTCCGGTTACCTACTGGTGATACTCACCTTGACTTGCGAGTGCATGTCTTTTGGATTCAACCGTCCCGTACAGGGAAATCAATCGCTTAGAACTTTATCAGTGACATTATGGAGCAGGCTGAGATTCCCTTTGAGTTGTTTGCATCGGGTACTGATGCAGGTTTGATTGGCTCAACCAACGCTATTCTTGATGACAAAGGAAAACCTACTGGTGATGTAGAAACTGTAGAGGGTCTTCTTGCGGGGCGTAAGGGTATCAATTTTGACGAAGGTTCCATCCTTCTTACACCCAACAAGCACAGCCAAGAGACAGTATTGTACCTACAGACGGCGTGCAACCCTGTGGGTAGCGGCAACAACACACTCGTGAAGCACATGAAGGGAAACAAAATTGAGTGTCCCTCAATGGTGTCGTTGTGGATTACCACTTACCCACCAAAGGGTGTCAAAGATTATGTTCTCACGAAGGGTATCTTTCAGCGTGTGCTGTTGTACTATCGCCACTGGGACATGGATGAGCGACAGGAGGTAAGCAATCGCCGTCTTGGTACATTCTTTGGCCGACCGCCCAAGAATGAAATCACCAAGGATGATTTGTATGCGTACTTCAAGGATACAGACAAGCGTATTCGTGACCGCCTACTTGACATGGGTGAACTCACCTTCACACAGTGGTCGGAGATGAGCGGTGATGACAAAGAGATAGTTGTACAGGAGCACATGTGGGAGATGTTTACCCCATCCGACGATTATCAAACGGCTTTGTATCAAGCGTCCGATGAGTTGTACGACCTGTTGCGAAACATGAGTCCATCCATGTCCGAGATTGTGGCATCGTTTACTCCCGCCATTGAGAACTACTTGGGTATCTTCTCAGTACACATGGCTATCCTTGATGAGAAGTGGGAGGTCACTGCGGAGCATGTGGACTTGGCTCACGAGATTTTGATTGACTTATTCCAAAACCTCATCGCATGGCTTGAGGATTCAGTTGAGGTTGGTGGCAACAAGCAGAAAGAGTCTAAGGCTCATGAGGGTATGATTGCCGCTTACAATGAATGTCAAGCCTACGAGATTGATGGGCATGGCGACGGGTGGCGATTACGCTCCATGTTCTTCAACATCTACATGGAGAAAGCCAAGGTGTCCAAGAGCACCGCCGAAAGACACTTCAAGGATTACGGTGGCTCCCTGTTTAAGAGCAAGAAGAGCGGTGGGCGTGTGTTCATTCGCAAGGTAGGCGATGCACAATGAGCGACATACTGGCACTGGATATTGAAACTGCGAACTTTTCTCATGAAATAGGTGGGTGGCACAACACTCACTTGTTTGAGCCATCGGTGGTCGCTACATGGGACGGGCACGATGGAACGATTTACTGCAACGAGGGATTGGATGTGGACAACAAGGTGAAAGCCTTGCACCCACGCACCCTCGGTGACGATTTAGCCAACCATGTGGAGAAGGGTGGTAAAATCCTTGGACACAACATAAAGGCATTTGACTTACCAGTGCTGAGGGATGCACTGGATTGCTGGACAGCCAGCGACTTGATGAAGTCGGATGCTGTCGTTGATACTCGCAACTTGGTACGCAGTGCCGCATTAAGTGTTGGGAGGGTGGATACATCGCTTGGTATGCTTACCAAGCACACCTTCAACACCAATAAGTTGATGAACAGTGCGGATGCACCCGTGGCTTGGAGAGAAGGCCGGTATGATGAGGTGGCGAAGTATTGCTTAAGCGATGCTCAACTTACCTACGACTTGTATCAGTTTGGAAAAGCCGAGGGACATGTCCTCTCAAGGAGCCTTGAGTCGGGAGAAGTTGTAGAAATAGAAGTGGAATGGTGAAGAACATGACAGAAAAAGATAGCGCAAAAGGCGGAAAAGCACAGATACACAACATTCGGGCGGCGAAGACGGTTGCAGAAACCGTCAAGACAACGCTTGGCCCGATGGGTATGGACAAAATGATGGTTGATGGTGGCGGTAATGTCATCGTCACGAATGACGGAGCAACAATCCTGCGAGAGTTGGATGTCTCCCACCCCGGTGGGAAGATGATTGCAGAAGTCGCTCGTACCCAAGAGTCGCTGTGTTACGATGGAACAACAAGTACGGTCGTCCTTTCGGGACAACTGCTCGGCAACAGCGAGATGCTGTTTGAGAAGGGGTTGCACCCCAATGTGATTTGCCGTGGTTATCACGAAGCCGCTCAAATGGCGGTGAAGTATCTCGTTAATGAGGTAGCCCAAGACAGCGATGACCGTGACAGGCTCGTGCATGTAGCCAAGACCGCCATCACTGGTAAGACCCTTGAAACGGCTCTTGATGCCGTGGCGGAACTGTGCGTGAGCGCAGTGGAGAAGGCTGGCGATGCTGAAAGTGTCAAGGTTGTTTCGTTCCCCGGTGGCTCACTTGAGGACTCATACCTGTACAACGGTGTGATTGTCAACAAGGACTTCGTGCTTGAAGGTGACAACGATTACCAAAGCATGTTGCTCATCAACACGGGTCTTGAGACTGAGAAGGCTGAGGACAATGTGCAGGTGCAACTTGATGCTAAGTCGTATCAGTCCTTCAAGGGTGCAAGTAAAGCCGACTTGGTGGCCAGTGCAAAGCACATCGTAGATGCCATGCCCAAGGGCGGTGTCGTGTTCGTGCGTGATGGTGTGAGCGACATGGTGTGTTCGTACCTCAAGAAGAACGGTATCATGGTCGTGCGTCGTATGCCTGAATCATCCATGCGTGCCTTGGGTCGCATGTCCGGTCTTGACATCGTGCAGGTGCCCGAAGAGATTGAAGGTGCCGCCGATGTTTCAATTACTCGTGAAAGAAAAAATGATATTTGGTATTTATTTGTTGGTAGCGAACAAGAGAATGAAGAGGCCACGCTGGTCTTGCACGGTGCTACCTCGCACACGCTGGAAGAAGTTGAGCGTGGGTTTGATGACGCACTGGGTGTTGTCTCGCTGGTCATGAAGAGTGGGCAGTTCGTCGTTGGTGGAGGCAACGCCTATGTGCGTATGGCCACGCACCTGCGCCAACATGCCGCCTCAGTGGGTGGACGGGCACAGATGGCCATTGAGTCGTTTGCTGATGCCTTGGAGGTCATTCCTGCCACCATCGCTGAGAATGCTGGTCATGACCCACTGGACACGATTCTCGCTATGCGCCACGAAATCCTACAGGGTAGGGTGTCGGTTGGCCCGGATGTCACCGAAGGTGGTGTGCGGGACTTGCTGGCTGATGGTGTGATTGAACCTGTAGCATTGGTGCGTCAAGCCGTGCTGAGTGCTGGTGAGGTCACTAACGCTATTCTACGCATTGATGACATCGTGGCTCGTCGCCCTACGCAGTGATACCATGGGAAAACTGATGGACAAGTTGAGGCAGAAGTGCCCTGTGTGCAAAGCGTATGAGATACCTCGCCGCCTTCGTGGTCGCTTCATTGACTACGGTAGTGAGCGTGTGTATCTCTTGCACTGTCGCAAGTGTGGCTTCTTTTGGCTTGACCCATCAGTGAAGAAACTCAAGCCGTATCGTTTGAAGGGTATTTATTTGCACCCGTCAATGGACGAAGAGGAGTAATCACTGCAACCGCACAAAAGTCGGGTCGGTGGCGTGGCTCACCGTACATACAAAGCGTGCATACCCACCGTCAGCGTCAGCGGTATCACCAATGGCTGATGTGGTAGAGTTGGTCAGTGCGAAGGTGCCGGTATTTGAACCATGAGTGTTTTTTATCTCAATGATGTAACCAGCAGGGAATGGGCCACTTGTAGTAACTGCAAACGACCCACCGGGTGTTAGCACGAGGATGTTTGCATCAGCCGAGGTGATGTCAATGCTCGTGGCTGTGCTGGTCAACACACGGTCAAACACGGAACGGGTAAAGCGGGCGGCGTGGGTGCCGCTGTAGTACAGTACATCTTTCGCACTATCGCCAGCAGTTGTGCTTCCAATTTGAGAGCCGAATGATTGCCACAACGCACCAAAGCGGCTTGCGGTGAAATTACCTGTATCTTGGTTGTAAGCATCAAGTTCAGTGTGTATGTCCACAGGGGTTGTAGCACCTACGGCCCCACTGGTCACTGGTGAAAGGTACATTGGGGTAGGGCGCACAAACACTCGCTTGTCATTGCTTTCACTGATGGACAACTTAAGGTCGCCACCCGATGCAGAATAAACAACACGAAGAACTGCAAGCACAACACTTTGCTTTACATCAAGACTTGCTAAAGGAGTGCTAAGAAATGCCGAAGGTGTAGTGGGATAGGTGTTAGATGATGTAGCCACAGGTGTGCCCAATTCCCATGTGATGCACTCTTCCGCAGTGTTGGTGCTTACATACACGACAATCAAGGCTTCCTGTCCACTGGTCAGTGCACTGTAATTTGAAGTGCTGGTATGGCTCCCTTGACGAGCATGATGGCTACTTGTTTGCAACTCCACATCTTGGGAAGAACCCGGCCCACCTGCAAACTTGTACAACACTCCATCAAGCACTGCGTGACCACCCGCTACCCGCACAGTGTATATGTTCGTGACTTGTTCACAAACACCCGGTAGGTCTTCGGGATTATCACGAATGCTTGCCGTACCTGCTGTGTCTTCTTCAAGGATGATACCGTTCCCATGCACACCCTCAAGCATGTTTGTGAGGGAGGGGCTGGTGATATGTTCACCGTCTTCTAAACTGTCTGTAAAGACCCCGCTACCAGTCATTGCTGATGCGTGGTTTGCCGCTGTATGTCCCGATAATGGATTGCCTGTCATCATGCCACCTCAATTGCGATTTGGATTTTTAATTCATTTGCTGATGATTTAGTTATAGGGGAAATTGTGTACCGAGCCACGGGCGTGAAATCGCTTGTATCACGGAACTGGATGTACACCTCCTTTATTTGGTCAGCAAATGTAGTGTCATAGGGTAGTTTGGCCTCAACGAGTAGAGAGGTGTCGTCCACGATGGTGATGGTGGGGGTAAGGGTGATAGCAGGGCGACCCGCCGAGCCATCGTCAGTGGTGGCTGGTGTGCCGTCAAAGCCCAAAATCACCTCGTTGATGTTGCTGGCGAGTGTGTCAAGCAACAACCTTCGCATGTAATCGCTAATCGGCATAGATGTTCCTCCTTTCCACTGTCTTGTTTACTCCAATAGGCAAGCCATTTCCGCCTATCAGTCCACGATTATGTGTTCCCTTCACACCACCGATAAGGTATGCTGTGTTAAATACTCCTCTTTCCTTAACGACCGATACGATACGCAACTCCACCTTGCCAAACAAGGCCAAGTTCTGTTCCACCACCTGCACATAGGTGGCGGGGTTGCTGTCGTTTGCGCCCACGCTACTGCCCTCGGCCACGCCCTGTAGGATGCCCTCAATACCCGTATCTAAGTTCATCATTGTGAGGTCGCTCATGTTCTTCATTGGCATGTGTTTAACCTCAGTAACTACTTTGTTACCACCGTCATACTTGACAGTCATACCGGGACGCAGATTGAGTAGGTTGAGGTGGCCAGCACTGGATATAGAGCCACGGATGAGCGAGCGTGATTTGAGTACCTGCCGTGCTACACGACGGGCGGCGTTGGTGGTGCGGGCGGTGTTGTCCACGATAGGTGCGCTGTCCTCTCGCACTTCCTCTACCTGTCCTTCTACATCGTCCACCGTGACAATCACCAAGTCATTGAGAGCCAACGGCTGGCCTTGCACAGTGACACGGTTAGCGATGTTCTCAATCGGGTTATCGGTCTTGGCACCGAATCGCAGGTTCTTGTCCACGAACACGCTTGCCTCGCTGAATGTGATGGGAATGTACAACAGGTTGCCGAAGCGGTCAAGCAGGAGCATACGGCTGTCGTGACGGCCAAGGAAGCGCAGAGCGGTCATGAGGTTCATGTTGTTGAAGTCTTGACCCACGAAGCGTGTGCTATGCTTGCGTGCTGATGATGCGGTGACATTCTGTGGGCGTGAGATGTTCACGCTGGTTGCACCGCTGTTGATGGACTCACCAAGGCGCACAGCCAAGTCTGTGGTACGCAGGCCCACATCCACAGGCTGGCCGAGTTTGACAGTGCGACCAGTGAACCCGATACCATCCAGCGTCTTACCCTTCATGTTGCGTAGGTTTACCAACACACCAAACGATGATGATTCAACCGTGTGCGGCAACAGGCGTTGCGCTGATGCGTCAGCGTTGTAGATGAGCATGGGGCTGTTGGTGCTGGAAATTAAATCATCAGCAAAGAAAGGGGCAGTATTGAGTGAATGACCGGGGGTATTGTTATGCGACAACTGGATGTACGATTACCCTCAAGGATGCGGTAATTGCGTTGCGGCATCACTTGTAAATTACGAGTGTTTTTCTTTTCTACCGTGACCTTAGCCTTGTTTGCCTTCTGCACGCTGATGCGACCGTGATGAATGGCGTTGTCCACGAACACGGGCTTACGCACATGCGTCATGACCTCATCTGCATCAGTGCTGTACCGACCAGTCCTTGTGTTCTTGAGGACGGTCATGGCTTAACCTCAGCAGTTCCATCGCTTCAAGGATGCTCCCTTTGGTGTGAGTTTACCACCTTTACTGGTCGGGCCTTTGACACCCGACATGCGAGCGCAAAACGATTTACGACGCTTTGCCTTCTTTGAGCCGGGTTTGAGTTTGCTTGGTTTGGTTGTCACGGGAGGTTTGAGGTTTGCACCACTCTTACGCTTGGCGGCGGCACGACCTTTAGCGTTCAGTCCACCTTTCTTACTGTGCTTATTTGGGTTATAACCATGAAATGGCTTACTTTTTTTGGCCTTCATTACAGCAAAGGCTAATTCAGCAGGCGAACAACAATCACAAAAATCGTAATCCATCACGAAGCATCACCACTATGGTCATTTGAATTGTAGGAGACATCTCCTTTATGTCCTTTGGGATGCAGGGATTGGGAGAAACGAGGCTGGACGGTGTAATCCATGCGCTCTTCCTTGCTCTCGCCTCTTGATGGGTGCGGCGGCGAGCGGCATCTGCACGGTAGTGTTGCAGGGTGTTTTCACTCATCACGACACGAGTAATCTCGTTGTCCAATAACGATGAATCAAAGCCCGTGGCGGCGGTGCCGATGATTTTCGGGCCTTGACTCATTGGCACAGTGTCACTTGTACTGATGTCCATGTAGTATGCGGGCGCATAAGGTGGGTTGGTGTCGGGGTTGGTGCTACGAATGTAGGAGCCTGCCGATGCTTGACCGTTAGTTGTCTCGTACACATATAGCCCGTACTTACCACCAGCGGTGGCACCGAAGTAGTTGCTACCATACTGTGGGCTTGATGAGTGCAAGTTGAGGTTGGAGCGGAACATCTCGGCATGTTGTTTGTCCAGTAAACGAACTGGGCGCAACATGTAGGAAATGCGCTTGTCGGTGAGGTTGGTACGCTGGTGCCCGTTGGTGTCGGTTTGATATGGGTTGCTGGACTTCCATTGTGAAACATTGTTTGTGAATCCGTATTTTTCCGCAAGGTAGCCTTCTACTTGTTGTCTTTCTGTTGTACTCATAGCCCGATTATACTGAATGATTTCTGCAATTTTACCTTTTAATTCAAACGAACCTACATGGCCGATACCATATGGGTCTTCATCAGCCACATACCAAGCACCAGTGCTATTTCCTACACTAACACCTTGTAAAAATAGTTCAAAGTTAGCGTTGCTACCTGCGCCATCTCCACCTGCTATGGTTCCAGTAACCAATTCTGCTTGATTAACGACTACAGCATTACTTGGGGAGTTTACAACAGTGTAAGTAGTGTCAGCACCACCTCTCCACTGCCACTTGTCGCTTGAATCCCACCGAATAAACAACGAATGACCAGCACGGGTTACTGGGCTGTTTGCGAATGTTTCCAAAACCCCTTGAGCATTTCCATCGTCGTCATCCGAGCAAGCAACGACAAAGAGTGTTACATCGGTAGTGTTTAAGCGAGCATCAAATGGTGTACTCATAATGTCTGTTCCATCACAATCTACAACTGGCATGTTGTTCACATTGGATGATGACGCAATATAGACTGGTTGTTTGGATGCAGTAGATTGTGTGAACTCAAAGCCATGCGGCCCGCTGTCTTTCCATGATGTTACAGCCGCCCCGTCTGCCAAATCAAGGCTATCGGCTTTGAGCCACAACGCCATGCCGGATGTGGGAATGCCGCCCCATTCAGTATCGTCAATAGGTGATACGAAGTTGCGGGCTTCTGCAATGTAGGTACCGCCGAGTGGGTTGAAGTTGGAGGTATGGGAGAGTCGCATAGCACCACCCTGCGGCTGGCCGCTGAAGTCAAGGGCGGTGAGGTCGTAATGGCCAATCGTCTGCGAGCCTGCTTGCATACCACCATGCACGATAACACGCTGGCCTACACCACGGTCGGAGTGTAGGCTGTGAGCCTCGGTGTTGATGGCAATGAGGTTATCATCCACACCCTCTACATTCTCAGTGTCAAGTCCAATGCGGGGTGCACTGCGGCTTACAGCGTCTTTGTGTGGAGAGTCACCGCTCACGGTTTCTACACGGTCGCTTACCGCGGCTTCCGGCTTGAGCAAGCCGTCTTCTGCGATGTCAAGGCGTGCGCTGATACCACGAGGCACCTCGTCAGCCTGCAACACATCGTTGCGAGCACGGATGTAGCCGTCGTTCATGTTCGGCTCAGCGGTGTGATGAGACAACACAACACCCGATGCGTGATACGGCTCGTCAAGGGCTGTCAACACATCCTCGTTAAAGGCAGTAGGGTATCGCAAACCACGCCCGTGCCCGTCGTCGCCAACACGGTGAGCGTTGGTGGGGAAGTACACATCCACAAGTTCAGTAGCGTCGTTAGAGTTTACATTGTTAAGCCGTCCAGCAAAGCGTGGTATAGTAAAGCCCGTCGTGACACTGATGTTGCCCGAAGCATCTATCAACGCTTTCGTATTCATGATTGGGAAGCCACCGTTGTAGATTCTGTCAAACGGTGTTTTGTTGCCGGTGCGGTCATATTCGTACACATCACCAGCATCCCACGCAGGGCGAATACCGAAACCACGAACAGGGTGACGGCGTACTTCTTCACCACGGGTGTTACACCACCAGTCCACCAAATAGTACGCTACAGCCTCATCCAACTTGTAGATGCCCTTTCCTTCTCCATCTCCCCACCAATCTCGTAGCACGCCGCTTGCGTTGCGTAGTGTGCGTACAGGACAACCGAAAGCACGAGCCATACGCATTCCATCACTGTAGCGCACCTGCCATTCGGGTTTATCCACACCGAGCATACCGGAGAAGTTGGTCTGCCGTTCCATAATACCGAGTTGAGTGTTGGGGTATGTGCCATTGGAAAGACCGCTACCACCTGCGTATGTCCATGTTTCAGTCTCGCCTTGCACAAGTGGGCCGTGTGGATAACCCACGCTGGTGTTTGTCCCAGTTACAGCGGCTTCTCGGAATGCACGCATACCATACAACGACCATTGTGGTTTGTTGTAGGGTTGGCGTAGGCCAATACGATAACCGAATGGTCGGGTGCGTGTTTGTACAGGAGTGAATGTGAGCGTGCCATTCGTCACAGACCCACCCGTGGTGGACGCACTCAACTCAAAGGTCGTAGCGTTGGTGATGGATGAAACCGTGGCACTTCCCGGTATGCCTGTGCCACTTACTCCCATACCGACTACAAGTTTTGCCGTAGAATCCATGGTGATGGTCGGGTCATTGTTGTAGTCGCATGTTGCATCGGTAAACGCATCGTATGTGGATTTGACCACACCGTTGGTGACAACATACGAACCGTCATCGTCTTGGTCAGCCCACACCGGGCCGTCAAAGGTGTATTCTCGTGGGAAGTCCCATGAGGTAGAAACATACCCATACCCGTCAAGTCGGCTGATGAGTGGGCCACCACGACTACCACACGGCCAGTAGTGGTTGAGATTGGTTTTGGTTGCGGCATCGGAAGCATCGGCCTGCCCACCCTGTGGGTCAAAGTTACCAGCAATTATCGGACTACCAAAGGTGGTGTCAAGTACATCGGCTGTTAGCATACTTCCGATAGCGTGTGCCATTATGGTAGAACCAATTGGTATGGTAGCGACTATTGGTTCAATAACAGGCATAACACCAAGTACATGATTGTCAAATACACTACCACCGTCGTCTTGTACCGTGTAAGCGATACCATCAATCATTATTTTTGTTCCACCGACAAGTTTTGCAGTTCTGCGAGTTGTGGTGATGAGTTTATTGGGAATATCTACCGATACTACAGTAGATGGCACATTAGTTCCAACTGAGGCGTGAGCAATGATTTCGTATGGAGGGGCCGGCGTTTTGCGGTCAAACGCAAACGGGCCGAGGCTGGCGTAGTATGCCGCATCATGGTAGTGTACAGTCTCAAAGTGTTCGGGCATACTGTTCAATGGTTTTTGGGCAACAGCACGGTCAGTCAACGGGTTGAGCCATGTACGGCTGGAATCCGAGTAGAAGGTGTGTGGTCGGCCAAGGTTGGGGTGCCATAGACACAGGAAGGCATCGGCCACATGTAGGCTGTTGGTATCTCGGCTACCCTGTAGCATCTGCGGTAAAATGCGTGTCACCATGCTGGTCTTGGAGTCTGTAAAGATGGCACCAGCAGGGCGGAAGTCGTAGGCACGGGTAAGGCGCAATTTTGTGCCAGCGGTCAGATTGCTGGTGAAAGAAGACTTGGCTGTGATGGTAAACTGCTTTGGTTTGTTCATGTTGCTTGAATCGTACCCGCTACGCTCAGTGTAAGTGTGTGTGCGTCGTACACCGTTTACATCCGTGTATTCCAACTTGTTGCCGTAATACGGTTTCTGTGGGAAGCCACGAGCATCATCAACAGTGATTTGAGTTGTAGAATCAACGCTTACTACAGTACACACAGGATTGAGGCTGATGTTTTCAAGCACCTCGTGGTAGATGTCGGGGTAAATGCTTGGATAACCTGCGAGTGTGATTTGACACGCTATGCTTCCTGTGCTTGCACGAAGGAACTCGTAGTAGTTGTCAAGTCGGTGATGCTTGAGATGGCGGAACCCTGTAGCGTCAGCGTGGTCGGGGCCGTCTTTATGGACAATACTCCACCATGGTATGTTGGTCGTCATACCCGGTGTAGCGTTATCAAACATTTGTGGTTGATATGGAAGTGAACGCTTGACAAAGGCGGGGCTTTCGGTTGCCTGTACACCCAATGCGTTGTACAGCATCAACGGTGGGATGTTGGTGAATTGGCTACCGTGGTCGGGGTCATGGTCAAGAATCAACTCATTGACAAACACCTCACAGCCTCGTACATCGGCCATCGTAGCCTCAGCCAACACAAGACCAACAGCACCCGTGGCACTGTCGGGTTCTCGTAGGCCAATAACCAGTGCAACCTGCTGGCTGGTCAATTCATTAACCGAACCATCGGGTAGTGCTGTTGCTCCACCATTGGCGTGATAACCCATGAGTTGTGATTTGTGGATGTTAGGTTGAATGACGATTTGGTATGCTCCCACTTCACTTGGGTCGAGGAAGTGATGACGCAGGGTGTAGGTAGCGGCGGCTTCCAACACGATGGTGTGTCCACCAGCGGCATTGATGACACCAGCCTGTCCTTCGGATGCCAGCACACCGTATCCGTCGCTACGAATCTTGGACTCAAACATCAGCGTGAAAGCCCCACCGTGTATGTCGCTTGGCCCACTGGGTGTGGCCGTGAGCGCACCGAAAGTATGCAGGGTATCGTAACCGTGTAAATTGTTTGTGAGTGTTGTTGAGATGTCAGTCTTCAAATTGCTCATGGTTTGCTCTTCCATCAACAAGGTTTCGTGCGGTTTAACCGTAGCAGAACGGATTGCTCGGTGTTTGTTGTACAACCCTTGGTATGCAGGATGAGCGAAATGGCCGGGAAGCATGGCCATTGTTGGGTTGACAAAGTGATGCCCCATTCTTGGTAATGCCATTGGTGTCATTTTCGGCCTTGAATAAACCGTATGACACAACAAAGCGTTGAGGGTTAATCCTGTGATATAGGTGCTGTGTACAATGTCGGGACTGTTGCCACTCACTTCCGCATGGTCACGCAAGCGGCGTGATGCAAAGAAGCGAGTGCTACCAGCAGGGATGTAATACGAAGGTACGACCTTGAGCGTTGTGATAGATGACTTGACCAATTCGGCAAAGTCGGCATCACCTACACAACCTGTGAAAGTAGAACTGCTGATACCCGTGAACGATGCAACTCCACCTTTATCGGTTGTGGGGTCATACAACCGTAGGAATTTGCGGCCATCACGAATAGATTCGTTAAACAGCGAAGCGTTAGGAGCAGTGTTGACAGTGAGAGTGGTGCCGCTAAACGATACAGCCGTCAATTCAGCGTTGACTACACCACCCGCGTGTGTGTAGAAAGTTGGGTGGCGGTGGCTGTGCGTGTTGCCGTTCTTCGTGATGTGGAAGAACAGTGTGCGGTCGTGCAATTCGTAGGATGTTTCAAGTGGTGCGTTGCCCGTGGCTGTTTCCCATCCTGCGTATGTCGGGTCGGGGAACGAACCTTGGCTGATGTGTTCCCAGTTGTGGTCGCTGAATGTACCACCAAGGCGTGGCCCCTTTGTATCATCAGTAAACAAATGCTTGATGCTACTGCTTGACATTGGGCGCATCATACCGCCAGTGCCCATGCTTTCGTTTTGGTAGGCTTGCAGGCGGTCAAATCCAGCACGAATGAGAAGGTTGCCGGGGATGCTATCGGGATGGGGCAGACGCACTTTGAGGTTAGGCTCTACACCACTACCTGCGGTTGCAGGCGCAAACCCTTCTGCGCTACGGTCGGACACGGCGTTGAAGGTGCGAATAATCGTACCGAATGGCGAGCCGCCCTCAATGATGTGGATTTGGCCCGTGTCGTCTTCAACTTGCATCTCTTCAAACTGCAATTCCTCATTGGGGATGGCCAATACATTTCGCAACTCATCGGGATGTGCGGCGGCGATTTGTGGGTGTGCCAACTCTTGCGCCTGTATGATGGGGAACATGGCACTGTTGGTTGTTTCAAACGAGAATCGGTTGATACCGTACAATTTCTCTCCCATCGTATGCGGTGTGTTACTCAAGACACGAGTGACAAATGGAACAGCACCAAGACCACGAGCATTGACGGCTGGTAACGATAGATTACCTCCATCCATACGCTTCCACACAACATGCTCAACGGAGAAGTTCTTGGCGGGTGAGCGTTGATTCATCTTGAAAGCGTTGGTGTCGCCAAGCCAGTAGTTGGCATCGTCGCCATATCGGTCAAGTTCAGCACTGGTACTCGTTTTGAGGTCTGTAATGAGGTTGCGCTCTACACTGGTAGCGTCTTCCAAAAAGAAACTACCGGGGCTTTCATCAAGGTCAAAGAATAAATCACCAGTCTTTGCATAGCATGGTTCAGCGTTAAACAGTTCAATATCAGCGGCAAGAGGCGCATTGAACAAAAATGGGTCTGCTGGTATATCATCAGCAGGTAGAGACAAATTGGTCACAAGAGCCTCAATGTTTGGCCCACCGTGAGCAGGTGCAACGAACCTGTCAACACTGTGGATTCGCTCGTCCCACTGTGCAGTACCAGCAAAGGTGATGGCTGTAGCGGCGGCTACACCACCAGCAGTTTTGTTGACAACAGCCAACCAATCACCCATAGCAGTCACACCGTCACGGTCACGCTTTGCTACAAGACCCAATTCACCCTCATACGATATGACAAGGAAGGCACGACCAAAGACACCTTGTGGGTGATGAAGAGCACGAGGCACTGCATCTGCATCACCGATGTGTACGGGATTAGCGAAGTAGTCCGAGTGTTCCGCATCTGTTTTATCAGTATTATATGCAGGATTTGTATTTGTAGAAGCGTAAGTCCATGAGTAGGGTGTAGTGAGCATGGTTTCATCGTTATCTGTTCCACTTATTGGCCCACTGGCTTCGGGTGAGTTTCGCATTGGTGCGTAGTGTGGTAAATGGCTGTATGTACTCATTACACTTGATGCTGGCCCGTAAGGTGAGAAGCCCAATTTAGCGTGCCATGCACCCAAGCCCGCACCGTACAGGTTCGTGGTGAAGGTAAGCGTACCGTTTGTCACAGCCCCACCAGTTGTGCTTGCTGATAATTCAAAGGTCGTAGCATTGGTGATTGAAACCACAAACGCACCCGCTGGTATGCCTGTTCCGCTCACCAGCATGTTTTTCTTGAGTAAAGCAGTTGAGTCCATTGTAATGGTCGTAGCGTTGTTGTAATCACAAGTCGCATCGGTAAATGATGAAGTTGTAACTTTCAACGAATTAAGGTATGAGTATCGCTCACCCGACCAGCCCATTGCACCTACGGGTCGTGTGCGGTCTATGGCATCCACAAGGCCACTAAAGTGAGAACGAGTCATGTGGTCACGAGGTGTGTCGTAAGCGTTGTTGTGGTAATGTACGCCCGACTTGCTCCACACATACAATTTAGTTGGAAGGTTTGGTGGCACAGCCGTGAGGTCAAAGTCGGGCACAGTTATACCCGCACTTTCACACCTATTGTGCCAAGTTGTCATGTCCTCAAACTGTGCTTTACCAGTAATTTTGTTTGGTGCCAACCAAAATCGCACAGTCAGCACACCAGCCTTTTCATAAATTTCACGAGAATGATATGGAGCAAATGCAGGACAGGAATTATTTGGCGCAGTGGACGGGTGGCTTCTTCCACCCGTATCGGTACGAATCCAACCACATGCTGGTATTTGCTCTAAAACATCTCTTGTTGAACCCGCAATTGAACCTTCAATGTATGATTGTGAACTGCCACCAGTGGTAGCATTTTGATAAGAATTTGATGGGTCACCATAGTCCATTTCAATCCAACCGTAGCGGTCTTGGCGTTGAGCGTTGCTCATGCTTGGCATAAAGGTACCACCCATGGCTTTGAGTGCGCCCTTGCCGGGGTTTTCGTTAATGGCTTGGCCGATGATAGTCGCTAACTCTTCACCGTTTTGACAGCGTGTGCCATCTACGACAATTATTTCACGGTCAAAGTCTGTCGCTGTTTCACCCAATGAACCAGCAAGCACGCTTTTGGCAATCACACCCGACACACGGTAAGCCGTAGGTTGTACAGCGTTTGCAAACAGTTTACTGATTTGCAAGTCGTCCTTTTCCATGGGTGGGTTGAATGCCATTTGGTTGTCCATCCATGAACCACCGGGGTGGTAGCCACCGTCCATGTGGAAAGTCATGTCAGCACTCATAGCAATGCCGTAGTATGCCATGGCGCAATGTTGGTAGGGATGTGCTTTCTTGTAATCAGCCTCGTTGTTTGCTACCACTCTACCACTTACGGGATTCATGAAATGCTCACCGTAATGGTAGCCGTGTTCGGGTCGTTGTTTCAACCCATAACCACTCGCTCCTGTGTCGCCAATGTTTGGTGTCCCTTGTGCTGGCGACCAATTCAATGTTGTTTGCCAGTGGAAACGATTCCGTCTTGATTGGTAATTAGCATCGGGTGGGCCGTAATCGTTGTCGTTGTTGGTAATCTCGTTGGGTAGGTTCTTGCTGTGAGGTACCTTACTCCATGAGTTTCCTGTTGTGACAACATATCCGGGGTGAGGCTCTACAACACCGAGGTTGCTTGCTGTTTCATTGAATGGGAAGGCTTGACCGGGGCCGTAGATGAGGTAAGTCGTGAAATACGGCGTGGCGGTCTTGTGGTCGGTATAGCGTGCCGTTTGATGAGGCATACGCATGATGAGTGGGATTGGACGCTGGCGTACAATTCCCGCAGTGTAGCGTGCTGTGACATGCGAAGGTTGACCCGATGCCAAATTGGGTAGAGTTCCACTGTCAATATCGGCAGATAGCACATTGTTTTGATTGTAGGCTGGTGGGTTGATGCTACCACGATGTTGATTGAGATATGGGGTACCGGGGAAGAAAGCAAGCAGGGCGTTGCAATCCATCAACGCATACGCTGTGCTGATTTCGTTAGCGTTCTGTATGCC
>Ga0070754_10001481_pt1 | contig 18725 bp, 20 predicted proteins | sample VirMetDEL_Sep_01_FD_75181 | JGI IMG/M metagenome (GOLD analysis project Ga0070754, IMG submission 75181) | Aqueous microbial communities from the Delaware River and Bay under freshwater to marine salinity gradient to study organic matter... | ecosystem: Environmental > Aquatic > Marine >... | reverse complement strand
TTTAGTAGATATTTTAGCACTTGAACTTGCCGCCGCTGTTGTTTGCAGAACTGCCATTGTGTTTGCATGAGTGACCGTTCCGCTTCCTGTTGTTGCGCTGTCAACTATATCAGCGTTCACATTATAGATAAAATCTGCCTGTATTACAGGAGTGGGCTGTACTGCTTCAAGTTCGCCAAATGCCGAACGTGGCATATCAACTTGCAAGTTATTCGTGACGGGTTCTATTGAAACGTTTGAATAATACCCACCGCTTGTCCTACCTACTAAAATTGACCTATTTAAATTGGCAGTCATCAAAGGGCTGATAAACGCATCTGCACCCAAAATTTGAGCTGAAAGAGCTGTAATTAAAAACTTCGTATCGAAATAGAAATCAGTTTGCCCCGCCTGATCTGCTGTGAACTGATAGCGCACATAAGGCGTAAAAGCTGGAGCGGAAAATGTTTGATACCCCGAACCACCTACATAAGGGATTGTCAAAGTTCTCAGAATGTCCGTTCCTGCTGCATCTCTGATAAAATTGATGGTTATTGTGCCATCAACATCACTCAACACATGCGTCTGTACTTGTGTATATTCTGACAGGTCAACTATCTCGCTGTCATAGGTTTCTCCGTTTGCTAACAATTCATTTGTTGAAAATGCCAACTTGCTCTGATTTGATCTTTTTATTCCAACCAAATATTCCAACAACAAATCAATATTTGTCAGACCCAATGCAGGATCTGTATCATCTGGAGTGATGCTCTTTATGTATGATTTGTTGTTTCTCGCATTTTCATAAATATCCACTGAGTTGGCATTGGTGTTCTGGAACAATGCAATCCCAGTTTTGCTCACCACCCATTTGTTGTTGGCAGAGGTGTCAATAATTTCAATATTTAATCCAAGATCGTTGATTGTTATCATGGCAAAGAGTTTGTCCAATGAGTTGAATTGCACTGAATGCAACAACTATCAATGGATGTTAGATAATTAGGTAATTTTTTGACTATTCTTTTGACCTCTGCACTTGCCTCAGACTCCCACCTGTCTCTCTGATCTCTGGCCTCATCCAAACCGTACTCAGAAAAATCATTCACTCTGTCTGTTGCAATTGCCTCAGACATGAACTCAACTCCTGAATAATACAAGACAGCATGAGAGACAATGTGTTTGATCTCACAGAAAAACTTGTCCTCACTGCACTCAAGATTGACAAGAGGCTGCACACCATATGTGAGTCCAACAGAACCTCCAACTCCCTTGATCTTCACTCCTGCATCCTGTGAGCATTCGCAAATAACATCTGGACAATTGAAACAGCCACTGTTGAGTGTGCTTTTGTTGGGTTTTACTCCTGACTCAATCAGGATCTGGATGATTGATGTTGTTGGGCGATAATTTGTAATGACACACACTGATCTCTCTGCCAGTGCTGTGAATTGATATTCGGTTGTCTTGGATCCCTCAATGATTTTCAGTGTGTGATCTCCTGCCTCTTGCAGATTCACTCTCACCTCTGGAATGTACATCTCAACAAGTCTGCAACTTGAACACAACTCCAACTCCATTCCTGAGTCCTCTGTTGTAGCTGATCCATAAGATCCTGAGACAAATTTTGATGCTCTCTTGCTGAATGTGATTGCATTGAATGTGACAACATCCAACATCTCATTCACCAACACTCTCTGAGTTTTCTTGATTGCTCTGTCAATTGCGGCCTTTGCAACCTTGACTCCTGTTGATTGCTCTGCATCTGCAATCCTTGCTGCCCTTGCCAATGTGATGCCTGGCAAGTCATCAATGTACAAAGCAGATGAGGGAGACCGCGTTTCATCGCAATCTCCCCTCATCCCTATGTAATTGTCAAAGCAAATTTGACCTGTTGACATTCAGGCTGCTTTATGACTGGTTGTCACACACATTGGCATCTCCACAAGTGGCCTGAAAATGGAAAATCCCATTAACACCCTCCCATGGTGATGGAGCCGCTGCAAGATTATCAGGCAATGTGAACAGTCCGTAATTCACAGACCATTTGATCACCCATGAACTGGCTGAATCTCCACCCTGGCAAAAGTTGTACACCACTGTCATGTTCAATGTCATTCCAGTCAATGGATCGACAATTGTGGTTTTTGCATTCTTGCCATCAAACACCTCAAAATCTCCAACAAAATCAACATTGCTGATGAACTGTGTTGTGCCTGGAGCCAATGCAATGATATGATTTGCTCCAGACTGTTGTTTGTCAACCTGTGCATCACGGTAAAAATTGAACTCACCAATCTGTGACATGTCAGCTCCACCATCATTGCAACAACCAATCTTTTGGAGTCTGACATATTTGTTCAACAAACCATGACCAATCAAAAGTGGCTTCCCTGAGATTTCAGCCTTTTCAAACTCATCAAGGATCATTGTTTCTCCCCAATAATTTGCAGAGCCATCAGTGTTGACCATTGGCACACTGACTGCTGCACTTGAACTGATGTCATAAAACTCACCATAGTTGGCAATCAAGTCTGTGACCACATCTTTGTTGATGTTGTGATATAAGACATCAAGTTTTCGTCTTGTCATCTCTGCACGATACTCTGAATGAGTTTCACAGAATGTTTTGAAATCGGCATCATTCAAAGTCAACTCTACCTCTCTATATCGGGGAGTTGTGACAGATGCATACAGTTTTGCAGGTGTTGTGCCTGGTGTACAGATGTCAGTTTGAGTGTCTGAACTGTCATCCTCACCTAATTTTTGGTAATATCCAACCTTAGTGATCTGTGTTCGGCCAAACTCATCCTGTGTCTCAAGGAATCTAACTCCTGCCATGTTTGCCTCTGATCGAAGTGCAGACAATGCACCTGGACTGGAGACTTTCATTGATAAATCATTGGCACCAACAACATTTCTCAATGATTTTTGTACCTCTCTGCAACAAGTAAATGCAGCACCACTTGTAGTGGTAAGAATCAGGGCTGCATTCAATAAAATTAAAATTTTCGCTTTCACGTTCTAAAATTTAAAATGAATGTAAATGATCAGCCTTTTTCCAAGGGGCTGTGATAGCCTTGAGACTTGGGATTTTTCAAGCAATCCCACAGCTTGATTGAGTATCAGGAGATCTTTGCATCAAGTTCTGCCAATCGCGCATCTGCTGCTGACATCCCTTTCCTTGCTACTGTGGAGAGTTTCTGTGGGTCATATTCGGGCAAATTGCCTTTCCCACCTTTCTCACCACTTGGATCTCCATTGCTTTTCCTCACAAAACCAAAGTTATTCAATTCTTCCATCAAAATCTCCTCTGATGATAAGATTTTCTCAACTCCATCCACTTTGCCTTGTACTCTCTGCTTCCGATCTGTCCCCTTGACAAAATATTCCAACTCACCTTTCTCATTGATTCCTGTGTCATATTTGGTGGATGACACTGCATTGATTGCGGCAAAAACCCCATCAACCTCTCCAATGATCTTGTTGTCTCCTTTCATCTTGGCCAAATGACCTTTCACCAGAGATGTTGCCTGAAAGTCTGCAATCTTTTGTGCTGCTGCCTGCTCAATTTTAGGCTTTACCTCAGTTTCAAACTTGTCAATCTCTGCCTGCAAAGAGACAATCTTTGCCTGTTGTTCCTTGATGGTCTCAGCATCCTTGCCTGATCCCCCTGCTTTGCCTGCAATACCAGATTTGACCATCTCCAACAACTCATGTGGCTCCTTTTTCTGGAGTTCTGCATTACTAAGGTCAATGATGTCACCAAATCTCTTTTTGATGTCATTTCTGAATGTGCCATAAGTGCTGCCCTTGATAGATGCCTCAATCTCAGATCTCAATGAACCCTCATTCTTGATGAGTTCTGTGTACTTGGATTTCTGTGCATCTCCAAATGCAGAGACCACATCAGCAACCACAACCTCCTGTGCCTTAGTGTCATCAGATAATTGTGAAATGACATCAGATGTGATGCCAATTGCTGCTAAAATTGCTTTGATTTTGTCGTTCATCTTATGAGTTGACTGCTGTTTCTAATAATGAGATGAGAGATTTTCTGTTTTTGCCACCTCTCTCAAGTTCTGTGGCTGCTTTTATCGTGTTGATGTCCTGACCATCTTTCAACCATGCTTGGACAGCTCTGACAGTGTGTTCACTTGGATTGAATGGTCTATCTCCTCCCACAGGGGACACACTTTTTTTTTCAACCTTTTCAGGAGCCTTGATCTCAGGCTGTACATCTGGCACATTCTGCTCATCAATGATCTTGTATGTGACCGCACCTTTGTATGTGTCCACAAGGCTTTGCGCTCTATCCCTTGTCATCAGGAATGGTTTTCTGTGTGGGACTTGGCTTTTGAACTTTTGAACTCTCACAATATCTTTGGACATATCACCTAAAGTTTTAAGACTTTCCCGCTGTTTGGTGGGACAATTAATTTGCTGCTGTCTGCCATGTCTATCTCTGCAACTGTTTTGTCTGAATAGATGATCCCCTTTGGATTTGGCATCATTCCAAGCAGTGCCAAGATCCCCTGCATCTGTGGTTGTGTGATTCCTGAGTATCTCTCAGACCCATCAGACATCTTGAGGATGACTTTGATTCCTTTTATTTGCAATGATTCTGACAACTCCTGCAAATATACATTGAAAATTGTGAAACAATTATATCACACAGGAATTGCAGTTGCATGATGTCTGCACCTATATCCCCCGCGATAAACACCAAAAGTCTCAGGAGTTGTCTGTGGGATCATGCCACTCCCATTGGTGAATGCCCATTCAATCTCCTTGCTCAACTGGCTGTCCTTGATGACTCCCATTTCAACCCACCTGATGCATTGTGGTCTGGAATCATCAATCAAAGAACCCTCATATGACCATGCATTGAAATTGTATTTGTTTTTCACTCTGGTCTGAATGGCTCCATCATACTGGCTGATTGCATCATGAGCAATCTGTGGAACATACCTCTCAAAAAATCCCAACTTGCCATCTGACCCCTCAATGAACTTTCTGAGAATTCCTCTCACCTCAATGACTGACTGACCTGATGTGGCACCTGCTGTGAGGAGATCTTTGATTGGCTGTGTGAATCTTGCATCCAAACCATTTTCAAGTAAACTATATGTCACCTGATCCACTGTGACTTTCTGCAACCTATTGATCCCAACTCCAAGTCTCTTGATGCCATTGGCTGTGTTGAAATACTCTGATGAGAGTTCATTGATCTGGTCAAAGCTGGTGAGATACTCACTCACACTGTCAACATAACCACTCCCCTTGATGCTCTGCCTGATCTTTTGCTCAATCTTGTTGATTGTTTGGGCTGTCTTGTCAGAGAACACCAACCTCCCCTCAACAATGTCCAACATCAACACCAAGTCTTTCAGCTGGTTGTACAACTTTTTCTCAACTCCAGGCATTGCATCAGACAAGGTGTCTGGTGCAGAGTCAAGAACTCTCATTCGTTTTTTGATCAGCCTTGATGCCTTATCTCTGGCCATTGGCTGTGTTTTATGTTTCTATTGAGAAAGGCTTGTTGGCCTCAATGATGGCATCCATTTTCTCATCTGCCATCTCAATCAGAGTTGAGATCTCTGATTCAATGAATTTCTTGTCTCCCAACTCATTTGCAATCAGCCTCATTACCCTATATCCATTGGCATGAATGATGGCATCCTTTGTGGTGAGGCCACCTGATGCCTTGAGATCAAGGACCTGTCTTGTGTCCAGAGTTATTGCATTATCATACACCTCCAAAACATCCATGATCTTGGCTCCAACAGGATCATCATTGTAAAGTTTTGATCCAAGTTGTTTGATGCTGCTGAGAATCATTGGTGCAGGGACTCCATTTTTTCCCATCTCACCAATCTCAATGTATATGTCATCAGCTGTCTTGAGAGAAAATGATGTTGGCTCTCCAATGAAAATATCCTCCCTTTCTGATGCATTGACTACCAAATATCCTTGGATGATCTCAAGAGAGTTTTTGATGATGTTGAGATAGAAATTCTGAGAAATCTTGGTCAACATGTCGAATTTCTGTTCTCTGTCAACCTTTTTGGCCTCTCCACTTTGTGCCTGCTCTATGAATAGGAGGTTGACTGCCTTTTCAGCATCCTTGAGAAACTCTCTCCATGTCTCATTGGATCTCTTGAGGATCTCAACATCTGGACTGTGGAATTGAATTGCTGCCTTTTTCAGCCAATCTGGATGCTCTGAGCTGGATGGTGGCTTGTTGACAAGTGTTGAAAATGGACTCTTGCTCACTGAGATGACACCTTGGCCATTACATGATGAACAGGCAACCTTGCCTCCATCCTGTGTCACCTTACCTGCACCATGGCATGTGTCACACTTTTGGCCTTTCTCCTCAATGACTGGAAAATTAGCCCTGACCCTGACTGCATCATCATCTGTCTTGGCTCTGATGCAATCATTGGCTGGTGGCACATATCCGCTGAAATAGCTTTCATAGTATGACCATCCATTGTCATTCTGCATGATCTCCCCTCCAAGGACAATTGCAGGGATCTGTGGGAAATCTGATGCCTCATCAATGTCTGTGGTGCTGTACTGATACCACAAATCAAAGTCATAGATGACAGCTCCATCATCCCTGATCCTGACTGGAGTTGCCTTGACAACCTCTTTGTTGGTGTAGATCCAATAAACTGGATGAGCAATCTTTGTTCCTGTTGATGTCACAACATCTGCTGTCTCTCTTGCCTTGAATGACAGGACATGGTTGTTGGCATCAACAATCTGACTGCTCTGGACATAAACAGCTGCAATGCCAATTGTCTCACTCTCCATTGTGAGTCTTGCTGGCAATTCTGACTGATGTGGATGAACTGGCATCCAAATCCATCTCCCATTGGGATCCTCAATGCTAAGTCTGAGAACCAATTTGGACATGAGTGCCATGAATGACATTGGCTCTGAAACTCCGTATTGATCGCGGATCTCAAACCTTTTTTGAGAGAGATATGATTTCAGGTCAGATGGAATCCCAAGTCTTGCATTGCTGCTGTTCAGGACTCTTGAGAGACTGTCTATTGCCTTGTTTATTGGATATTTAGTGACAGGCTCATAAATAGATGCTCTGTACTTTTTGACAGCATCTGGCTCATTGGGTCTGGTCTCATCAACAATCTTTGTTGGGAATTGACCTCTGGTGTGTACAACCATTTCATCCCTCACTCTGTTCCACTCTTTCTGAACAGGGATTGAATGTCCTGATTTTATCCTATCAATGAAACCATTGAGATATGTGATCAAGTCAAACACTCAGAATGCCAGTTATCTGGCCGCCTCTGTGATGTCTTAGGATACTACCTCAGTTTTGAATGCATCCATCAGATTTGGGATGTTGATTGGACAAACCAATCCTGAATGCTTCCATGTAAAGTTGGCCTCATATCGGTCTGCAACATCATTGTTGTCCTCCTTGACAGATCCAAGGCCTGCCAATGTGAATGCAAAACCTGGTTCAGTGGAACTCTTGCCATACCAAAGGCCATCACATCCGATGTACCCGATTGTGTACTTGCTCCAATTTGATCTCAGGCTGTTCCAATATGTGCAGTCTGTGAGGTTTGTGTTGTCCACTGCCTTTGAAATGAAATTCATTGCATGGGTTTCACCAATGATCTGTTCAGGCTTACATGCTGAGATCCTTTCTGTGGTGAATGTTGATAGAGGCTTTGCACCATATCCCTCTGGACTGAGGCTGATTTTGCCACATGCAATGCCCTGTTCCCATGATGTGTAATCTGTGATGGCTCCAACTGTTCCACAACCTGTGACAGCTGCATCAAATGAGAAATCACAAGCAAAGAGAACAAAATGACTGATCCCACTTTCACGGGTTTGAATTTCGCAATCAACAGCAAACTGTGGTGGGTCCTCTGCACATGCAGTGGCACAAAGAATGAGGACTAATGAGTTAAGAAATGCAGATTTTTTCATGATTCTGAATGATAAGATTTTGAAATTCTGCCTTTTCCAAAGGGGCAGTGATACCCTTTATTTGAAACTATTTCTGTTTCTCTATTGCCAAAAGTACAGAATTTCTGCCTTTCCCAAGAGACTCAAAGAGGAACATTTTTTCCAAAGTGTCTTTGTCCTCCGTTTTTTTGATGATAGAAATGAATTCTTTTGCTGTCAGACCTTTCCACTCATCTGTGTCCACAACAGTTTTTTTTTGAACTGGTGGCACATCAATCAGCTCCTGTGATGCTGATTTCTCAACTATTCTGAATCTTGAATCCTCTGCATGTCGGTCTGCAAACACCTGTCCAACTTCAAAAGGCTTTCTCTTTGGGTTTCTCAGATCTGTGACCATGTATCTTGATTCTGCCATGGCTCTAATTTAGCACAGTTTATTGATATCCCTTTGGTTGTATGGTGTGACCTGAACCAAAACAGGAGTCAACTTGCTCTCTGAATAGTCTGCCTTGTCTGGTTCATATGGTGATGGAACCTTGCTCACTCTCTCTCCATCAACCTGCACATTGTCCATGACCAAAGCCAACCTCATTGCTCTGTGCATGAATGGTGGAATCCTCTGTATCATCAACTCTTTCACCTCCTCAGAGTCAATGTATTGAGTTGACTTGTCCCCATCTGAAAACTTGAACACATTTTCCATTGGATATGGGAATGAGTCCATGTCCAGTCTCCCGAACACCAGCACTTGCACCTCCCAATCTGCCCAAAATGTAAAATCCAGATATTGATTGTTTGATAGGAGGAAATCATTGTCATTGGTGGAAACAATCTTGATCACCTCTCCATCACATCCATGATCTGCCTTGAGGCTGATGCACTCACTGCACATCTTGATGTTGCACTCTGGAGCGATCTTCACACTCACATCACTCAAGGTGAAATTTGAGTCATTGGATGCATGGATGTTGAATGCATCTCCACTAATTCCTGTGAACTGAGCTGTCCATGTGCCATCTGCATTCCCCAATGATGTGAATGTGGCTGAATCAATCTGATAAATTGTTTGTCCATCAATGGTGACAATGAAATCCCATGTGCCTGGTGAATCCTCAGATGTGCCAGACAATGTGAATTCCAAGTTGTAGCATCTATTTGACAGAACAGGTGAGTCCAATGTGGCTCCAATGTTTCCTGTCCCTGAACCACCCCAACATATATCACAGAATTCACACCAAATGTGTATTGTGGAGAGATCTTCCATGCTGATGATGCACATACCATCAAAGTCTCCACATGGAACCATGTTTGCAACTATCTCTGTGAGGTCAACTCCGCAAATCTTATAACATCCATAAGGCAGGGCACCTGCACCAACCAGAAACCCCCAATCAATTGTGACCATTGCTTTCCCTGAATCTGTGGTCTGATAGGCTCCCTCTCTTAACTCAATGATTGATGATGGTGCAGGGAGTATCAAGTTGCCATCACAGTCTGTGATGTACCCACCAAGAGATGTCATTTGATACATTGTCACCTCTGAGACAGTCCATGCCTGAGACACTGTTGTGTTGCTGATTGTCAGTGTCTGTGTTCCTGTGGTGCCATCAAAATGAATGTACAGATCCCATGAACCATCTGCCATGCCTGTTGCAAATATTGTGCTGCTGCCTGTTGAGATGTTGACTGTGAGATTGTTTGGTGTCAAGAATCCCTCCATCCCCTCACTGGTGAATCTGAGTCTGTAATATCCACCATTGACCACATCAATGTTCTGAGTTATTGAACCAACACCAGATATCTCCAGCTCATTTGTGCCTGTGTTGATTGTCATTCCTGATGCACATGTCCAATTGGTGCCACATGCTGCAATGAAATCTCCATCAGTGATCAAGTCAGACCCACCATCAACCTCTGTCAGATCAACTTGGAATTTGGTGACTGTTGATGTGTCAACCATCTGACAGAATGTTGTGTCATCCTTGGTACATCTTTGATTCCATGTGTTGAAATCCTCTGCACCATCATCAACAAACTTGATGAACTGATTTGGTATTGGTATTAATGACATCGCTTGACTTTTATATGTTGGCTCTCAATAGGGTAAAATTACCCATTTGCGTCTGTACAGTGAATTTGAAATCCATGATGAATCCTTTTTTGATCTCTGATCCATCATTGAACTCAACAACTCCTCTTGGGTTTGCTGAAATTGCTAAATAATCAGAATAGCTCACAGGATAGTCAAATTGATAGAGTTCTGGCAGCCACAGAGGATCATGGTTCCTGATGTTTGAGTTGTCCCATGCAATATCATCAGATTCAACAAGGTTTGCTCCTGTGAAATCTCCATCACAGCCATCTGCATTCATGGTGGATGCCATGCCATCATTCCCCTCTGCCTTTTCCAACAACAGTTGAGCTGTCAGGTCCTTTGTCAGAGATCCTGAAAGAAATTTCATCTTTCTGATCAGGTTTCTTTTGGGAGACATTCTCAGGTTGTATGCTGAGTCTGGTTCCAATATGCCTGTGACCGAACTGAAATTCTCATCAATCTCTGGTGTGTCCAGATCTGTTGGAATGTCTGACCCATCCACTGATCTGTTGAGGCATACAAAAAACCCATTTTCATCAAACTTCCAATCTGTTGATGGAAAGTTCACCGCATCTTTCCTCCTTGTGAACTCTATTGCATAACCACTGGCCATGATCTCAGACAGGAGATCTGCTTTGTTTTTGTGAGAGTATTGTGGAACAGTTAATTGGAACTTGGTGAGAAACTCATCAAGGCCATTCACCTCCTCATTCTCCCATTTCTTGAACCCAATGAGAACCTGATTGAACACAAAAGTGAGATCAATGCTCATTGACAGAGTTGGGATTCTTGTGGCACTGAAAATGGTTGTGGAGCTGTCATAGAAATATGATTTGTTCTCCACCTTGATCATGTCATTCTCTATCCCCAAACCAATGTCCCAAATGCCATCACAGCTGTCAAACAGTGTCTCAAGAGTGAATGTCACAGGCTCATTATAACTGTCATTATTGAATCCCCTGATGGACAATCCATTTGTGACTGCTGTGAATGAACCACAACCATTTGAGGAATATGCTGTTGGACTGCTGTTCTTTCTGCCAAAAAACTCTGAGTCAAATGCTGTTGCCTTGTCTGCAATGTAGCCTGAGACTCTTGAGAAAGCCTCAAATATTGCCCACCCTTTGCCAACTGTTGCAGGAGTGGTGCTGTCCAATGTAAAATTCAGATAGCTGTTTGCATCATAGGCAAACTCGAATTCGATCTGATTTGCTCCTGGTGCTGTTGATGTTACCTGATAACCAGATCCCCAACCAACCCAAATTTTGTCTCCATCTGCAATTGTGATTGAAACACTGCCAGAGAAATTGAATGCTGCTGTGTGTGTGGCTGCACCTCCAACTGAATATCCTGCAATACTGCCAATGTTGTATCTGGTAGCTGTTGCAAGATCTACACCAACCCAAAGATCCAATGTGACCACATTTGATGGAGAACCAATTGTCTGCCTCACAGGAGACCCCAACAATGGCCTGTCATAATAGTCACCATTGATGTCCCATGTGAACTCATATGTCCCTGGCACAACCTTTGGCAGTGGCATTGAGTTGGTGTTGTGGAATGGCAGGCTGTCACTCCCTCTGAATGCCTCCAAATTAGCATGGCCAACTGTGGTGTTGAATGTTGTTGCAAGTGTGTCTGTTTGCTTGATCTGGTTTGATGTCACAGGGAGTGGAACATTGGCCGCGATCTCAAACACAGCAGGACTCCCAAGATTCACTGTCCCAATTGCTGACTGTGCAGAACCGTTCTCCAATCTGCTTTGCAGGTGAATCACTTTGCTGTGAAAGTCGATGTCATAATTGCCAAATGCATAACTGGCACCAAGTGACACCCCCTCCATGCTTGTTGCTGCCTCCAAATCAACCTCAACCTCATCTCTGTTCCTGACCTTAGTGATGATGTTGTCCATCTCCACATTGATTGTGGTGACATCAACTCCTGCTGAGTTTTCGCGCTTGTATGTCTTGAAATTCAGCCTCCCTGGAAACAATGTTGCAAATCCCTCATTTCCACACTGATATTCAATCAACAGCTCAACATCTCCATTGAGTCCATTGGCATCCCATTCATCATCAATGAATTCCTTGCCTCCTCCATCACATTTGAAACCAAGTGTCTGTGAGTATTCCTTGAACACTCCATGATACTTTTGATCTCTCCTCAATCTGATCTCCATTTCTGACCATCCTTGAGGATCTCTGGTCAGAACCTCTGTTCCTGTGGCTGATGTGAGTGTGAATCTGAACATCTATCAGTTATAAAAACTATCAATCCACACCTTGCTGGCCAATCGGTCTCCAATTGCTTTTGCCAACTCATCTGTGTTCTCAAGTCTTATTTTTTTGTTGCCTTTTGTTGCAAGATACTGTCTGTAAAACTGCTCTGAATAGTCTTTCATAGGATCTCCGCTTTGCCCTGAGACCATTACTCCTGCCTTTCTCAATGCATCATGGACTGTCTCTGTGTTGAGATGTGGTGTGTCTTGCAAGGCATCAAACAGTCTGGACCGCTTGTTGTCCATCACCTTTGCTCCCTGTGGCAACCACACAATCTCCTCACCTTGCTCACCAACTTTTGCAAATCCCTCTGGTGCGTTCTCGGTTCCTCTTGCAAACCCTGGCAATGGTGCAGACATGATGAGTCCTGTTTGGAGTGCTGAACTTGCAAACAACAATCCAAGTTGAGAAAGTGCCAACCCTGAGAGGGCTGCTGTTGCAGGATTGGCAGCAAGAATTGCAGCCTGTGCCTGTATTGCAGCAGCTGCTTCAGCTGTGTCCACTACGATTCCAAACACCTTTGCACTCCTCTCATTGATGGCAATTCTTTTCCTCAATCTGGCCTGCTCATTAGCAAACCGTTCCTCAATCCTTGCTCTTGCTTGGGCATCCTCTCCTGCCAATGCCAATTGTTGCTCCATCTCAACTTGGGAGGCCTCCAATCTTCTCTCCAAGGCTCTTGATTGTATCTCCACAATGGCATCCCATCCCTGCCTCACAAGATCAACTGTGGCATCTTGGATGTCTCTTTCAATCTGGATCCTTGCTGACTTGTACTGATCCAAACTGCCCTCTAAATCAAACTCATCAATTTTCTTGAGAGTCTCTGGAATGAGAGTGCCTGATGTCTTGCCCTCCAACTTCTCAATCTCATCACCTGTGCCTCTCAATGCTCTTGCCAAGGCTCTCTGTGATGTCTCAAGTTTGTCCACCAAATCTTTGTATCTGTCCAAGGTGTCCTGACTCAGATTGCCTGCCAAAGCCTGCTCCTCCAATGCTTTTTTTGTCTCTTGGATGTCCTTTTTGAGCCTGTCAAGTGCAGATCCTTGATCCTTGATGGCATCTGCTGCCTTTTGTCTTGACTGCAACTCTCTCTCAATCTGAGCAATCAGAGAAATCATCTCCTCTCTCTGCTCTTGCAGGTTTTGAGTGAATGTCTGCCCATTGATGGTGAGTTCAACAATGTCTCCGCTTGAGTTTCTCAGTCTGTCATTCAGCAGATCCAAGGCTGACTCCAATTGCTGGATGGATGCATTGGCTGGATTGAAACCATTGATGATGGCATTGTCAACAAATTGTCTTGTTTTGTCCAATAGGTCATTCCCATCACTGATTGCGCTGTTAAGGTTCTCTTGAGACTCTGTTGCATCATCTGCATTGTCTCTGAACAGGAGGAAAGCTGTTGCAGCTGCTGACACCAAACCCACCAACAATCCAATTGGACTTGCTTTTGTTGCAACATTGAATGCTCTCATGGCTATTGTTGCAGCCTTGGTGCCTTTGGTCATCAGAACCTGTGCAATCCTGTATGCTGTTGTTGCAAGTGTGAGTCCTTTGGTGATTGCGCTTGTGGTGATGATAGCCAGTTTATATCCACCAAATGCTGTTGCTGCAACCACCACAACTTTGACCAGAGTTTCAAGGTTTCTTGTCAGAAACTCAATCCCATCAACCATTGCACCTGTGCCTCCAACAAAGTTCAACACAATGGTGTCCCACTCTGCTCTCAGTCTGTCTGTTGCTGATTTGAGGTTGTCAGTATTGATGGCAGCCTGTTCAAATGCAACTGATGTCCCTGTGACCTTATCTGTCAGCTCTTTGAACTGGCCAATGTTGTCAATTAGGATCTTTCCTGCTGTCACACTCTCCAATCCAAACAGCTTTTGAGCCTCTGTTGCTGAGAGCTGTTTTTTCTCCAACTCCTCAAGTGCTGCAACAACATTGAACTGGCCATCCACATATCCAATGTTTGCTGCCTGTAATCTGAGAACCACATTCCTCAACTGGATCCCTGCTCTGGCTCCTGTGAGGTTCTTTTCAGCCAGCACCTCTGCAAGTGCCACACTCTGCTCTGTTGTGATGTTGGCTGCTGCTGCAACTGTTCCAAATTCTGAAATTGTGTCCTTGAGTTGTGGGATGGCAGCTGCACCAAATTTGGCTCCTGCTGCAAGTGCATTGATCACTCTTGTTGCCTCTGATGCTGACAATCCCATCTGATTCATTGTGGATGTCAGTGCATCTGCTGCAACTGGTAACTCCAAACCACTGGCCTCTGCCAACTTTATTGCAGCCTCTGTGACTTCAACCAATGCAACTCTGTTCTCAAGCAATGCAGGCTGTTTTGATCCAATCAACTCAAATGCTTGTGCAACAGCCACTGCACCACCTTTGACACTCCTGCCTGATTCCTTTGCCTGCTTTTCAAGGAATTCCAATTCATCACCTGTGGCTCCTGTGATGGCACTGAGGCTGGACATGGCTGTGTCAAATTCTGAGATTGTATTGAGTGCATCTCTTGCACCTATTGTTGCAGAGACAATCCCTGCCAACTGGAATGCAGCTCCTTTGAGAGTCTTGTTGAAACTGTCTGCTGCCTGATCTGCCTTTTGGAGTTCCTTGACTGTTTTTTTGACATTGGCATTCCCATTCTTGGACTCAAACAGAATGTCAAAAATTATGCTCTTTCTGGAAAGTACCTGTCCCATTCCCCAAAGTTAGGCATAAAAAAAAGAGAGACACTGTTGTATCTCCCTTTCTCTTCAATCATCAAACAAACCAACTAAGTGGATGCATTACAAATGTACGTCATTCTGTGGAACAATTTGCCCGAAATTCAACACCACTGACAAGGAATGAATGTTGCTCCTCAAGTCGGTTGATGTTTCTTTTTGCCTTTCTTTCTGAGTCGTAACACTCAACAGCCACTGTCCCCCCAAGAGAGTCTCTGCATGTCACACAGGTTTGTTCATCGCTGCATGAGGTGGCAAATAGGGCAATTGTCAAAATGATGATTGATATTGATTTCATGTTCTGAATTTGATTGTGCATTTTTTAATGTCAATAATTGCACCACATTTCTCAAGGATGTCTGTGCCAATCAGCCCATCCATGCTCTCTGGTGACTCTGCAATTCTGTAAATCTCCCTGACTGCATCCATGTCCATCATCAGGAATTTGGTGTTGGGGATCTCCCAACCTCCAATGACAGTGGGCATCTTAGGCACCAGCTCCATCACTTTCTGTGGCTCCGTGCTGTTGCTGCCTGTCACAGATTTGTGAGACTCACTCAGATCCTTGAGCATGTCATTGTCAAAAATGAACTTTGCTGTGATCACAGAGTCCGTTGCTCCTGTGTCCACTATTAAATACGCTTTGTGTCCATTAATTTGGGCAGACAAGAGATAATGACTCCCTCCACTGGTCAATTGTACTTTTTTCAGCTTCATTTTAATGATTTGCAAATCTGATCTCGAATCTCATTAGAGAAATGGGATCTATTTGCTCTATTTGCTTTGGCTTTCCAAATATTTCTGCACTGTTGGACATGGATTGCGCTGATGTGCTCCCTCTTTGACTGTGATTGACTCCCCATCCATGCTCACCAGATCTCCAATCTTGACACCTTTCATGTTGAACACATCACCTGTCTCTGGATCAATGATCATTTTCTCTGGCTTTCTTGGTTTCTCATCACATTCAATGCTCATGTGGAATCTGATTGGCTTTGTGCCTTGTGACACACCACAATCAGTGAACTCATCAAACCCATTAACTGAAACCGTAATATCTGAACAACTCATTGTGCTATGTCTTTATCAATTCAATATGTGGCATATCAACCAAACTCTGATCAAGCGCAATCACTCCATCTGAGTCCCAATTGCCTCCCCACCTGATGATGTGGCTGACTCTGCCTTGTTTGTGTAGTGTGACAGCTGTTGCCTGGATCCATGAGGCAGCCGCCGCCAAATGCACCTGATCCCATGTCAATGACTTCCCTTTGTGACTCTCAGATACATGGATGTCTGCTGCATGGGATGGCCAGATCATGTGTTTTGACTTCCTGCCTGTCCTTGGATCAATCTTGCTTTTGCCATCCAAGAAATACTCCAACTGCTTTTCAAAGGATCTGTGAGACTCATGGACCCCAAAGTCAACAGGACATGACTTGATTGATTCTCTGAGGATGAGTTGCAGATCTTCATGCATCTGACTCAAGTGAAACTCACTCCTGACTCCAAACACATTCCCTGAATTGATCATTTCTTTTTCTTGAGTTTCTGGATGATGCTGTGTGGCATGTTGAATGCCCACATGATGACCAAAGAGAGCAGACCTGAGACCACTGAACCAATCACTGCAATCTGTAAAATCTGAACCATCAGCTGTGGATGTCTTGTGTGCATGGGAGACTGTCATAATCATCAGTCGTTTCAATCTCCACAAAATCACCACTACACTTGACAAAATAATTCCCTGAATCCTTGTCCTTGTAGATGGTGAGACCACATGGACTGCATGGCTCACAACCTGCCAGATCTGTGTGGTCAATGTCCTGGATCCTTGCTCCTCTCTCAAGGATGTAGTTATCTGATAGATCTGCCATTATGCTCTCCCTGTTTCTTGCATGAAGATACTGACAATCTCAGATGTGGATTTGTACTCACTGGAATCATCATCCATTTCAATTGCAAACTCTCCCTCATGAACCTCCCAAATTCGGCCTGATTCAATGTGTTTTGAGAGCCAGTCTCCAAATGCAATCCATTCCTCAATCATGTGTTCATTCATGGCTGATGGCTTTTCATGTGTTCAATGTAATCAATGAGGGACTCTTTCATGAACTCCAATGCTCTGATGCTTTGCCTGTTTGATCTAACTGTTGCGACTTTCATGCGCTCCTCCGTAATTGGATGAATGGCATCCTCAATGCTCAACAGGATGATTGGTTTGTCATTCACCTCAAGTGCCTCTGCAACTGATGCCAGTGTGTCTTGCTCATCAAATGTCTGTGAAAATCCCCCTCTGCGATTAATGATAACTTTTTGTTTGCCTGCCATTACATCCAATTGATGATTCTACAAACATTCTTGGTCTCCCCTGTGATCAATGATGTGGCATTGAATGTGGTTTTGAACTTTCGGCTGTTCTTTCCCTTGCCACACTTTCCTGTGACTCTGTTGGTGATAAATCCTGTCTTTTCCAATTCTGAGATTGTCTCTTTGATTTTGTCAATGAATTTCATTTGTCTGATAATTTATTTGTGATTGAAAATTGTTTCTGATTCTTTACACGTCTATCTCTGTTCCGTCTGGTAGCTTGATTTTGTTTCCCTCAACTGTTCCTCCTGCATCTGGAGGGATCTGGTTTCTGTGTTTGAAATTGTTTGCATCTACATTGGTGAGAGCAAAAATCACTGCTGTTGCTGATGGGAGAATGTTTTTCACTGTTTCCACTATCTCTTTGACCCTCCTTTCACCATCCTCATCTGCTGGATGATAGGTTGTCTTTCTTTCTGTGACCTGGAACCCCTCAACCAGCTTGTGGAGAGATCTTTTGGCATTCTCTCTGAGGTCATTATAGTATGCTCTTTGCGCCTCTGATTTGGCTTTGTCGTAAATTGTTGCAAGTTCTGCAATGAGTTCCCTTTGTTTGCTCTTGGGTTTTTTCTTTTCCTTTCTGGATGTGCTGATCCAGTGTTGGAATGTTCTTTCAGGGACTGAGGAATTCTTGCAGCAGGATTCAATTGAATATTTGCCTTTTTTGTAATTGTCACATATCTCATGAGTGAGGAGCCATTTGGTCTTGGCTGATCTTCTAACTGTTGGTGATTTTTTCTCTTTCAGATCTGACATTGATACAAATATATCTCATTCTCATTGCTTTGGCTTTCCCTGATATTCAGAACAGATTTCTCAGGAATCCTGCTGCCCAAGATAGAAACAGGAACAATCCTGCTCCTCCTGTGGAGTCTGTGGTGAGCAGGTATGCTCCAAATATGCACAGATACACCAAAAGACTGATCAGTGATTTCCTGTAATTTCTGCCTTTCATCACATCCCATTGTAATCAAAAGGATCCACAGGATCATCCCATGTCTTGATGACAAGGACAACAAGGCCAATCACCACAACAACCATGATCAACAAACTTGTCACTTGCTTTCTTTTAGTGCTTGTTCAATCTCATTAGTTAGCTGAAATATTTGGTTCATATCACTTTCAATATCTTTCAAATCTCTAAGCCAAATTTTGACTTTTTCAAAAGGCACTGACTCCTTCTTGCAGTCCTCTAATTGCTGTACTGCTAAATACAAACACATATCATAAGCCTCTCCAGCGTTTTCGCTTACCCACTCATTGAAGTTGTCGGGGCAAAAGTCTTCGTTTGGGAACTTGCTTTTAAAAATGGCTACTTCA
>Ga0070754_10001474_pt1 | contig 18786 bp, 22 predicted proteins | sample VirMetDEL_Sep_01_FD_75181 | JGI IMG/M metagenome (GOLD analysis project Ga0070754, IMG submission 75181) | Aqueous microbial communities from the Delaware River and Bay under freshwater to marine salinity gradient to study organic matter... | ecosystem: Environmental > Aquatic > Marine >... | reverse complement strand
TCAATGTCGTTCTCAATAAACTCTTCAAGCAAGTCATCAGGAACATTTAACGTAGATGCTTTAACACCAGATGGGCTTATCATAAAGTCCAGTTGATCCGCTGCATCATCAAGATCCAGATAGGGTCTGCTTCTAGTAACAGTATCCATTACGTTCTGTGCATAGGTCTTAGCTGCTGATCTAGACATCCTCATAGATGTAACAGCATGACGCTCTACAATGGACAGAAACTCGCTAGAGCGTTCCATGATTTTATCTACACGGAAAATACGAGGAACGTAAGACAAGGCATTGTTTGCAGTAACGCCTTGCTCTTGAAGCTTTGCCATAGCTTCTTCCAACTGCTTTACCCTGTTTACATTATTGGCTGCTCTTGCTGCTGCAATATCTTTCGTAAGCTGAGACTCAAACAACCTAACATTGTTTGCTTCTTTCTTAACTAAATCAAATACTTTTCTGTATTGACCAGCGGCTGCTGTTACAAACTCAGATGCTTCATCACCAACATTATCAACATCACCACGACGCATAGCTCTTGCCACACGGTTTCTAAACTGAGCTTCTGTCATATGACTTCCTGCTCGGTTAAACTTATCAGAGACAGATGTTCTTAACATTTGAACTGATCTGGCTATATCGCTGTCGGAAGCTACTTTGCCCCTATAAGCCAAGTATGTTTTGTCTACTTCAGTAAGGGCTTGACGAAGGGGGCCAAGATACTTTGCTCTAAATGTAGACTCGACAGACTGATCCATAGATAGCCCTTCATCTACCTTCTTTTGCATCATACCACCAGCATCAACTAGACCAGTTGCTACTGTTCTTACAAATGGATTAGGACTATTAAGCATGCGAATAACAGGATTCCAAGGAAGCTTTTCCAATCCTATACCTGTCTCTTTTAACGCATCCTGTTCCATAGTAGCGTACATGCTTTGACGGTAACGCTCTGGTGAAACACTAGCACCAGCTGACCTAAACGATTTATCAGATTCTTTTACATTTTTAAATTGTATGATCTGATCGTGATTAAACTGATTATCTAAAAACTTATTATTATCAAAACTATTTTGATGATATTTTATAAAGTTTTTTATTGTAAAGCCACTGTCAGTCCCAAGAGAAGGATCAATCTCTTTTCTGCCATAACCTACCACTACCCCATCATACCCTGAGTCTTTTAGTTTTGATTCCAATTCTTGAACAGAATCATTTAAAGACCTGTTAAAATCATTAAAAACATCTGCGAATTTAGAATTAGCTTTTAAAAAACCTTTTTTCCCTACTTTAGCTGTAAATTCTTTTTCTGCTTTTAAGAGTGTCTGATACTTATCTAAAAAGTCAGTTTTAATTTGAAATGCAGATAAAGCAGAAAGTAAATCATCATCAGTTTTGAGGATTAAGGGCTGGTCAAATGTAACATTTACTTCTGATACTTCTTTTCCATACATAGATGCTGTAGCTTTGCTTTGAGCATAATAAACATTATCTCCCATAGCCATACCAGTTGTAGGCATACTAATCTTTGACTCACCGCCAGTGCCTCTAAAAACTGTAAATGTTGATGGCCCTGGGGACATTGGGTTTAAATCTGTAGGTATTTGTGACCCAGAAAATCCCCCACCACTGCCAGTAGGCATGTCGGAATCAACCATTCGCTTTACACCGCCAAACTTATAAGCAAGGCTACCACCAACAAGACTTAAAGCACTAAGCATCAGAGCAGAGTGAGATGCGTCACGATACTCATTTTGAGACTCAATAAGCATTTGCTCTGGATATAAAGCTGCACCAGTAAATGCAGTGCCACCTACAAAACGCTTTCCACCAGATGCCATCTTCATAACTCTAGCAGGAGCAAGTGGCAGTAATGTAGTTGGTGAAGCTAAAGATGCAACAACCTGTGCGCCAGTGCTGTCTGTTGCAGAAAGAAACGCCATGTCTTCTGCATCCTGTTTCATTCTCTCTAACTTTAACTGTGACTCTGCTGGGCTTGCACTATGGCGAAACATCCAAAGGCCTTCATCACCACCAAGCTGAGACTTTAACTCTTTATCTTTAAAAGCATCGTAACCCTCAACAGGTTTATACTGAGAGTCCATTGATTCAAGCATTCTGCTTATTGCAGGAACAAAGTTGTTCTGACGAAATGCTGCACCCCAAACATTATCAAATGTCTCATCAAATACGGCATAGTCATATTCATCTTCATTGCCAAATTTAGACTGGACTCTATTACCGTAAACCTCACCGGACTTGCCATACAAGCTTGTGTATGAATCAGTAACTGCTTTTGTATTAGGAAGCATACTGTTGGACTTTGTAGTTCTGTCTACAGCTTCTGGAGAATCATAAAAGTCTTGTTCTAAGGCACGTTGCTCATTTGTTTGAGCAATATCAAAATCTGCTATTTCTGTATCTATAGGTGTCTTTATACCGCCTTCAAAATCAACAGCTTCCATTTCAACAGGATCAACTTCAACTTGAAAATCTTGTATGTCTGGATCAGAAATAACAGGCTCTTTAGATTCAGCAATTTGACCTTGGACTTTTGCCATTAGCTCTTCATTGCTTAACTGCCTTGAAGGTGCATCTGCCGGGGCTGTCACAGCTAAGGTGTCCTCAAGTCTTTTTTTTTGCGTTTCTGGATCTATATTGCTCAAATAATAATCTGCTTCACTATTACGCCTAGTCGGGAACTCATCACCAAAATTTCGCAAGTTCTTTACAGCACTTACCCAATCATCATTGGTAACTTCACGCCAAAAGTTAGGGGTTTTTCTTTCAAGATCTCCATGTTGAAAACGAACAGAAGCAATAATGGTAGCTTTGTTCATTGGCAAATCATCAAATGACTCTCCAGTAGCAGCTTGCCACTTAGCTCTAAGGTCATCCAAAACTTCGCTATGAGAAAATTCATCAATAATCTTTGCTTGTGAATCTGAAATATTTAATTGAGTTGCAAGATCAGACGCTGCCGCACCCTTAATACCAAGATAAGGCGTAAGGGCGTCAATGATATCTTGAGGCAAACCAGAAAGATCAGACAGATTACGCTGACCAAGATCAAAGCCAGTAGCAATAGTAACGCCTGACTTCATATTTTTAGTTTTAGGAACGTACCCACTAAGAATACGCTTCCCTTCTTTTTCACCTATAAAGTCCCAATCAATATTGCTCATTATCTCCAGCCCAAAGTAGTTAAACGATCAACGATGTAGAAAAATTCTTCTTTTTCTTCTTGGCTTATTGTACCTACTGACCAAGGGTTTTCAGATGGATTAGTAACTCTACTAAAAGCATTCCAAGCGTTAATCAAACCATCAAGAGAAGAATCAGTCCGGCTTCGCTCCATTGCTTCAAATGTAGATTGAACCAATCCCTTATCCATCAAACCATACATAGACCAAAACTGTTTGGCCTTGTCTGTTTTAAGTTCACTAATAACTTCCTTGTAAGTCTCTTTATAAGCTTTGCTGTCTTTGAAATCATAGGTGTATGAATTGCTAACCAAATGCGCTCTTCCATACTTATCTTGAACATATACACTATATGAAGGCTCACCACCAAAAGACTCATTGGCCTGAAAGTGCATAGTTGTCCCACCTAGCTTTTCTACGCCAACATCTTTTAACATGTCATACATATATTCTTGAGCTTTTGTAGGAGGATTCAAAAGATCAAATCTATCCTCAAAGCTATTTACAATTCTATCCCTTACATCATTTTGTATGTCTTTGTATGAAAGAGAAACTACAGCCTGACCAGCAGTGGTGGGGACAGTAGATTGTGCATGCTTTAAAATAGGATGCTTAACAAACTCGATATTACCTGTTGATGGGTTTCTTTGAACGCCAAGTCTTTTACCAAGTTGCCTTATAGTATCCTGCATATGTGTAACAGGAGTACCCGCACTTACACTAGAAACCTTATCGTAAAAAATACTCATTACGGCTTGTTTAATAGTAGGATCTTTAATAAAGGCACTTTCAAGCTCACTACTGCTAACACCACCTTCAGATGCTATTTGGTTTAACATCTGCTTTGCTTCTGGAGATATTGTTGTTTGAATTAATGTAAAAAACTTTTCATTCTCAAGAGCTTCTTCAAATGTTTTGTTAAAGAAGTCATCCTTATCTAATCCATTATTGCTTAGATAATTTGTTACATTTCTGTTTTTATTTACAGCTTTATCAGCAGCATATGATTGCATTGCGTTTTCAATGCCTATCTGCTCAACAGATCTTATAAAGCCAACAGTTTCTTCACTAATGTCATTGCCAGCTAAGAACATGCTAACAGCAGTTGCTTTGCTTGTTCCCGGGGTTTTCTCTCTAATACCAGAAACAATCTGACCCATAATGCGAGTAGCTAGATCAGCATTCTGCATGGTGTATGGCGCTCTGGAAAATATCTCAGCAGCATCAGGATGCAACAAACCGCTTGTTTCAACAGAAAAGTTTGAAACAGCATCAATACTTCCAGCAACAATATTAGCATCATCGCTAAGAAGATCTACATCAACAAGAACATCTTGCCCTGATTCATTCTTAGTACGAAACTTATCAAACCCTTTGTACTCTACAAGCTTGGCTAATTCATCTGCACTAAGAGGAATATTATTTCTAGCTTTGCGTTCAGCTTTATTAGCAGCAGCAACACCATCTGCACGATCCTGATATGCTGCAACATAAGATGCTATTGCTTTATCATAAGCACCTCTTGTTTTGTAATGTGGACTATCAGGCCCAATAACACCACTTGCTTCTAACTTTGAAATAAACTCAGGAGTGACATAGTAGGCAGGATCTTCAACAAATGAGCTAGTGTCTTTGTTGAGTTCAAAGTAAAGAGCCGAAGCAATATCGTTTCTAGTTCCAGTATTGTAATATCCAACAGCTTTTCTATAAGCCATCTTTGCGTCTACAATATCTTTGTAAGAGTCTATATCACCATTATCACGCATAGCTGATATGGTTCTGCCAGCAGCCCTAACCTGATCAATAGTATGTATTTCTGGGTTATCTATTATAGCTCTTTGATCCACAAGAATCTTTTGGTTTTAAGCCCTAACAACATTAGTCACTTCTTGCTGAGATTGTTTAGAAACAGCTAAAAGAGTTGTTCTTTGCGCCCCATTAAGTTTAAAAAAATCACTATTTGGATCAAGCAAAAGATTGTTAATATCAAGACCTTCAGTAGTTACACGATAAGTAAGATCATTATATATAGACTTTTGTAACTTGGTATTTTCTCTATCTCTTAAAGCATCCATAGAGATTAATGATGAAACAGTTTGATGTGCAATCTCACCAAGAACCTTTTCATCAAGATCTGGGTTTGCCTTTGCTTGCTCTTCAATATCGCTTGCTGCATTGTGCGCCGCTTCTGCACCGTTAGCTGCGTATATCTTTTTAATGTAATTAGTGCCTACACGAGCAGATACAACAGTACGATCAGCATCATCTAATTGAGAGATTTGTTTTTGAGATACTTCATTAAGAGATAATGACTCTTTAATTTGAGATTGCTCACTCTCAATCTCTCTCAGACGAGCAAGCTTTGATTCGTTTTCCGCTTCATTATCATCAAAAGATGCAATTAACTTTCCCTTTTCAACAGAAAGAGCTTGGAAAGCCTGACCATTTTGATAAATAGAATCATCTTTTGCTTCTTTTTGTTGCTGCGCTAAAGCCCTGTTTTCGGCAACACCAAATGCTTTAACAGCTTTTGGCATAAGAGCAGATTTAATCTGTGGGTCAAGATCTTCAAGACCTTCTATAAATCCACTAAAAGAACCACGAACACCATCTGGATCGTTTGCATTATTGTCTAATGCTGTTTGTGCAGCAAGATCAATATCGTTAGATGCCGCAGATACATAGGTTCTAATTGCTGATTTGCGATAAGCATCCAAAACATTCTTTTGATCACTGCTTGAATATGTCTCAGTTGCTTTTGCATAATCGAAGTTTACTAATGGTTGTAGTTTACCATCTTTAAATACAGCACCAGCAGTTGACCCATCAATCTCTGCCTGACGGATTAAATCATTGTATTCACGCTTACGAATGTCAGTGCCAATGCTGTTTGTGAGATTACCAATCTCTTGCATTGTTCTTGCTGAGTCAAAGAAACCGCTAAGATCCGGCATGCCAGTTGGCTGCACAAAAGAAGTTCTACCACCTGTTTTCTTGAAAGCCATTAACCTACACCCTTATCAATACTATAAATACCACCAAGAGTTTTAGCAAAGCCACCCATAGTAGCAGCCGAAGCAGCGGCATCAGAACCAGCAGCACTAAGAGCAAATTTACGTCTTTCCGATTGACCCATAAGCCTAATAGTATCTACGTCTTGTTTGGCTATTCTGGTTTCATCATCAGCCAAAGCTGATACTGATTGAGATGTGCCAAGAGCTACACCTTGAGCAGACATTGATGTACCTAGTGCAGCGAGTTGAATACGAAGCTTGCGGTTACGCTCTATTTCTTTTTGACCAGCTTCAATCTTTGCCATATCTGCTTGCTCACGATATGACTGTGCTTCTAATTCATGTGCTTTTCTGGCTTGCTGTGCAGCCATGAAGCCCATGAAAAGACTTGCAATTTGCATCTGTACGCCCATTAGACTTCCACCTCAAGCAATATGCCATTCAAACCAATAGGCAATGGCTCATCCTGCGTTATTGTTACAGTACCTTCGTTAGACCAACCCAGAAAATATATTTCTTTACGAGCAGTTATAGCATCTGGCTGGTTTGCAAAGTTACTTGTAGCACGCCTTATCAAAACCTTTGTGCCTTTTGCTTTTACATCGAGTGTCTCATTTAAATCAAGAACGGCTCTAACTATTCTGCGCTTCTGACCAAACGATATACCATCTTGAAGCTGAAACTCAGGTGGCAGTGTTGTCAGTGTAGGTGTGTAGTTAATGCCAATTTCTACCTCATCAACCGCAGAATTAAGGGTTAAGTTACCAGTCCCATCTGTTGTGTAAGAGCCAAGGCTATAATTGCCAGACTTAACGTGAACCACTGTATTAGGAAGATGTGATACTTGCCATGCTGTTTTTGGACTTCCATGAGTATCTTTAACTGCGCTGTCCAAGTGATAATCATTGTCTAAAAGCTCAAGTGTCGTAACAGTTGAGGAATTAATGGTTCTCTGTGATATAAGATATATTCTACGATTAACATTAACTATGTTTTTAAAAGATCCTTCAGTCTCATACAATGACCAGCCTTGAAGCTTTTCTTTACGAATACTGGTAAAGACAGCAATGTTTCCATCTGAGTTAATGGAGTAAAGATAACTCTCTACCTGATCAGAGGCTTCTCTTTGAGCAACAATATCAACAGGTGTGCCAATTAAATGCTGAGACAGAATAGTTATAGAATCAGAATTATATGCTTGGCTTATATCGGAATAAATAAACTCTCTGATTGCACCTTTTGATTTTGTGAGGAAAACAACAGCACCATCAAACTCTGCTGGCTGTACTTCACCGCTGCCAAATGATGTCTGCTTCTTTACTGATATAGTGCTTGGTGTCAGTGGTCTGTTTTCGATTGTTGGGCAATACAGTTCTTGCTCAGATGTAAACACTGCAAGATGCCTAAATGACTGCATAGACTTAATTTCTGAAACTTGGTTTTCAGCAATCTGAACCTGAATTGACTGATCGTCTAATCCAGTACCAACATCAAAATTAAAATGCTCACCTACTTTAGAAAAGAACAAGTGGTTTGGCAGATCACGAGAACCACCAAATATCAATCTTTGATCATGGAACATAACGGATCTTGCAAATCCATTACGAGTTGAGAACACCTGTTCCTTCCATGTATCAACACCATTACTGTTATGTGGTGCTGTGTCGAATTTTCCTGTTATTGTTGTTGCGCTTAGATATGCTATAACCTCTACATGATGAACCGTAAGGTTTTCATCTATAAATTCAATCTCTTCACCTACCCAAGCAGAACTAAATATAGATGCGCTTGCAGTAAATGTTTGATTGTTTACTGATGTATTTTGAGGTGTAAGAGTTACATCTGGTGCTGCAAATTTGTAATACGGCTGGTGTTTAAAGCCATCAGAGCTATCAAAAGCAAAGTCAGCTAAAGTAAATGTGTCAACGGCTGTACGAGTAAGCTTCTGCATAGCAATATCAGGATGAACAATAATCATTGTGTCACCTGATTGAGTCACTCTTAACTGCCCTATCATTGCTGTAGTCCAGGGGCATGATGTAATTGTCTGAGTTATTGAGGTGAGGCTAGTAACATCAATAATATCCAACTGATTATTACTAAATAAAAGGATGTATGATTCATCTTCGTCAAAAATATACGACTCCATTTGATAGTCGGTATTAGACAAAGTTTGAAGATATTGACAGCCACCTCTGCGAGTAATGCCACCCTGCGCCCGCATACGGAAATTACGAAGCGTTTTAGCACCATTCTTATATGCGTCTGAGTCCATACGAGATGATAACAGTGGGGTAAGCTCTCCCGCTGTAAAGTTTGTGTAGAACTGCCGTAGAAGTGCCATTCATTAAAGTCCCTCTACGTTTTGGTAAATACCATTACCCATACGAACACGGTGGTATCTACTTGGGCGTAGACCTTGAGTTGTTACCTGTTGGCTGTCACGAGCCTTGGCTCTACGAAACTGAACCTCAGCAAGATCAACGTATGATTTTGCAACATCAGCTTTACGAGTAACAGATAAGGCCAAAACAGAAGCCAATCTAAATATTGTCCACATGGTAAATGCCGGAGGCCAATACTGTGTTTCTGGACGGAATATGTAGTTTAGAACAACAGTCTCTGATGCGTCAGCATTAAGGTACACATAACGCTCATAGATGTCGTACTGCTGGGGTTGGTCATCAATAGTAACAGTTTGTACCTGAACAACCGCAGGGCTTGTAGGAAGAGCATATGCAGCGTCCCAGCGGTCTACTGGAACAGCAGTAAGCCTACTAAGAGTTTTCTGACCAGTAGCAAAGTTCCAGTTATGTTGAGCAAGGCAGTCTTCTACCACATCTTCAAAGATTGTGTTAGCTACCAAGGCTTCATCAGTTTGGTCTGTAAATGAAGCTAATGGCTCTAAACCAATTAGAACCATTGCCTTCTGTGCTACTTCAATATCTGTAGATGGGGTTGTTGGCATTACTTACCGTAACCTTTTCCCATAGTTTTTGTTGTTTTCTTTTGATTTAAACACTTACCAGCAGATCTGCATTTAGCTGGAGTGGGGCAACTTGAACAAGTTTTCATTACTTAACACCCTTACCTAATTTTGCTAAAGAGCCAATCTTTACAGTATAGCCCTTACGAGTCTCCTCTTTAGGAGAGGTAGAAGGGGCAGCTTTCGCCGCCGCCTTCAATGTTGGTTTCTTAGCCACTATCGAGTGTCGGTTGCCATGGTGACAACATCACCAGTATCGACAACACCACCAGAATTGCTAAGAACAGTAACCATGCCAAAACCATTTGAAGAGTTAACGAAGATAACATCGCCAACATTCATTTCGTTTGAGGCACCGTTGAAATAACCAGCCGTATCAATTGCATTGTTGTTGTCTCCAGTAGAGACATAATGCCAGATATGGAAGCCATTTCCACTGTAGTTGACCAAAGTGAGGTCTGCTGCAACAAAAGCCATTATCAGTCCTCCTATTTCTTTAGCTGTAGTTCGTAACAGGCATTCGCATCAATAAGTGTAGCATTCATTTGCATCTTATTCAGAACAAAATACGCATCCTTATCGTTGTGATACTGCATGTTAGAAGAGACATCTGCACCAATCGCATGTCCTACTGCACTTGTGTGCCAAGCAAAACATTTACGATCAACATTTCCACTGCCAGTTTCACTCAAACCTGAGAATGGGAACCATGTAAAGCCCAGCCAATTCTTAGCTGTGATAGATCCCGCAAATGGAAGATTCTCTGTGCCAATGTATTCTGCACGAGAAAACTCATCAATGTCCATCAACTGTGACCAGTTTTCCCAACCGACAACACAATAACGCTGACCATCATCAGGAACATCTGCATTACCAAAAGCTTCCATCAAGCTGAAAGCCCAAGGCAATGTGATACCATTTGTGGTTTCATTAAGGTTGTTAGTTGTTGAATCCATAGCTTCCAAGATAAGATCATCTGTCTTACGGCCTAGTGCGTAAGCACCTGACTGTTGAGCGACAAGCATCTCATCATGGTTAATACGGAGTTGGTCGAGGTCATCAATCCATTCACCTGCAAAATAATCCTCTAGGACTACATTTACATTTGTATGTTCGAGGTTCATAGGTGCGACATTACCATGCCGAGCCTTTGTAGTCGCAAAACCTTTACCGATTTTCTGGAAAGTGGTTTTATTCTTTACGCCATTGGCAGTACGAATAGTACCACGAAGCTTTGAACCCATACGCTGATACGCCATGTGGACGCCGGATTCAAACTCCTCGATAAAGGAAGTATCAATAGATGGGGTCGCCATTCTATCATCTCCTTAAACTAAGTTAAAATTACGTTGCTCATCCGGTTGTTCCTTCACACTGGTAATATTCAGTTATCCATTTAGGAGAGCTACTCCAGTTAGGGCTGATACCAACGCTTTGGGCCTTCAGTACGACAAAACTGACAGAAAACAATGTTTTTGTTAATTCACATTTATTTCTGCCTTGATAACTGGTCAAATCCGGCTCTGACTTTAGCTATAAAGGCAGGGTCCTTTTCTTTCCAGTATTTCGGGTCATTCTGCATTGACATGAGATCTTCACGACTAATGCGCTCTTGAAACTCTGTCGGGCTAACCATGTTAAACTGAGGCTGACCATTAGTTCCATGAGTTCTTCAAATAGATGCACCATGTTTGCAGATGCTGGCATATTGGCAAATGCGGAATAGGCTTCATCAGACAAAGCTTTGTTTGCCCATGAATCTACACGCTCAAGACGTTGCTCGGCATACTCACCAAGGGCTTCTGACTCTACATTCCAATCAGGGCCACGCTGAGTATCCATAGCAGCATACTCATTAATCACTTGATTAAACTCATCTTGAGATAGGCCATAGTTGTGAGCCTTGCTACGAAACCAGTCCAGCATTGGATCATCGTTAGCAATGCTGTATTCCAAACCTTCTGGTGGCTGAAACTCTATTTCATAATCGCCGGGGCTAATAGGAGAAGCACTCATTGCTTCATCATTAAGCTCATTTACAATCTGCTCTCTTAGCTCATCTTTGCGCTGATAAAACTTACGCTCTAGCTCTCCATAGCTATTCGCAAGCTCTTCTGGTCTTTCAAACTTCTCAGGAAGCCAATCAGGTCTTTCGACTGATGCTTCTTGAGGTTGCTCCTGCATTCCTGATGCCTGAACCTCGACTGATGCTTCGGTTTCAACGCTTTCCGCTGCTGCTTCATTCATTTAACAATCCCACTTTCTTAAAGCTTTGTTGATACGACTGTTAGGGTCATTAGCCGTCTTTTTACTTGTAAGCTTCTTTTTCATACCCATCATACGCTTACAAAATGATCTACGTCTTGCTGCTGCCTTCGGAGACTTCTTAGCCTGTTTAGCAGACACAGGACGTTTAATGTTTTTGCCTTCTCTACGCAAAGATCTACGACCAGCTTCATTAAGACCGCCAGATTTACTCTTACCTTCTTTACGTTGCCATGCTGGTGTCTTAGCCATTACGTCCTCGCATATGTTGGTTTCTTACCACCACCAGACGGATTAGTGCGACGTTTTCTATTGGTGGCTGATTTCTTTTCAGACTTACTCATAGAATTAGCTTTAGCTTGCGGTACACACTTAGGATACTTACGACCATCTCCCATTTTTCTACCACATGCCGGATGCTTACCATCTTTGGTAGTAGATATATCAACCCACTTTTCTTTAAACCACTTATCAAGACTCATGAGTATTTACCACCCATCTTCTTGTACTGTTGAACAAGCTGGCCTGATGCGTATGCGCTAGGCCATTTCTTGACTCTTGCCTTAACAATAGCTTTGGCTTTTGCATAAAGCTTTGGGTTAGAAGGTTTAGACATTATTCTGCTTTCCTACCAAGTTCACAACGCTTCTTCATAATAGCAACAATCCATCGACTGCCTTCTGCATGTGCTAGAGTTTCAATTCCAGCGCCAGCAGCATGGACGTTATTCGTTGAAATAGATTCCAGATATTGTAGAAAATCCCTTCCAATACCCGAGCCAAAAAGAGCGTAGGCTTTAGAATTAAGATCTTTATCGACTTCCTTAGTATATCCTCTACCGTCTGGCGAAACATTTATCTTCTCCTTCACTGCATACCCCCACCTTGTTGTGCAGCCATCAATTGCTGCATTAACTGGGCGTTTTGCTGAACTTGTTGTTGATCCGCAAGTAGCTCTTCCTTAACGCCAAACTTCATGGCTAAGTAACGAATTACTTCTTCTTGATTGTATAACGCTGGTGTTATCTCAGGGCCGAATGTACCAGCAACGGTTTGCTGGAAGCGTACAAAGTCTGCAACATCCTGTTGGTCTTGCGCTCTTAGCAATGGAGAAACAGGAACAATACGAAGCTGTCTACCGTCTACCTTTGGTAAATCAAGTAATCCCTGATCACTATAGATTTTAATGACACGCTCAACTAATGGCTGCAAAAACTCTTTCTGCATACGACCAGCAACAGCACCCATATCTCTGGCAACATCAGCAAGTCTTTCAGAAACCTCAGTAGCTGACAAAGGTGTTCTAGCATTTGGTCTAGTATCAAGCTCATCTATAAACAAAGCTTTGCGAACATTACGGCGCATGTCATCGAGTACAAGCTGTGCAACATCAAATCGACCGGGGCTTTGTAATGTTTCAATCGTAGATCCGGGGCTTCTTGGTATAAAAGTTCCAGGCTGGATAGTGATGTTGTCAGGATTAAATACACCGTCATCATCGTAAACATAAGAGCCAGCAATAGCCATCTCAGCGTTCTCAAGAATAAGCTGAACAGTAAGGTTCAATGTTTTAATAGCTGGCATAGCTTGCAAGACAGGACCACGACCCCAAACCTCAAAGCCAGACTTTGACCATCTTGTAGTAATCCAAGGAACACTACCACGACCCTTTAGAACTTGCTTCTTTAGGATATGATTGTCTGTTTCAGAAATAAGGTAATAAGTGTACTCATCCTTAAACTTATTCTTCTCATCATATATCGTGGCTTCGATAACTTTAGTTTTACGATTAGGATCACGCTTTTGAATGTTAGACATCTTTTCGCTGAACTTAACATCAGGATAACGATGCTTAATTTCAGTAATATCCATCTCGCTGTTCCAACGGAACCAGCCCGATACGCTATCTAAGTTACCAGCTAATAGGGCAACATTTGTTGGCGGTACAGATGTAAAGTGCAAATCACCAACAAAACGACCCTCTTCAACAAGAAGGTTCATTGTACCTAAACCTAAGTCTTGGAATCCTTCATGAAGCTCTGCGTTAAAATTAGAGTTGCGTAAACCCTCATGCAGAAGCTCTGTAATTCTATCCAGTTCTGCAAGAAGCTGTTTGTTAATTGATTCTTTTGGAAACTCAGGGCCAGGGGCAAGCTTAAAAGCACGACCATTAGGAGGAAAGAAGCCAAGCTGCAATCTTGATGCAAACTTAGGCAATCCTACTACGGCAGTCTCATCATAAATATTTTCTGTACGTCTGGCTGCTGCTGACTCTTGGAAGAAGCTTTCTCTGTGTGGAAGAACATAATCATAGATCTCTTCCCATATATCAGACCAAGAAGACCATCTACCTTTGGCCTTCTTATAACGATTCATTACACTTTCAAGCTCTTTCTTATCGTCACCAGTGCCGGATGGAGCCGGAGATGTATCCTGATATTGTTGCATAACTATTCCCTTAATGAACCGGAAGGCTTACCCATTCGTCTGTAGCCAACAAAGCCCTTTACTTCTTCTTCTTGTAAAGATCTTTGACCGGCAAGGTTTGATGTACGAACACGATCAGCTTCTACTTTACGCAAACGCTCTTGCTCACGTTCTTTCTCAAGTCGTGCCTTTTCTTCTGCCTTTTGCTTTTCAAGCTCTGGATCAGGAGGCGGTGAAGAACTGCCAAATCCCATTTTAATCTCCTTCTACTGGTTTTAAGAAGATGTCTTTTCCACCAGATTTACGCAATTCACAATAAAGCTGATACGGCGTTAATATCCAAGGTTTGTTAATACCAGCAATATGTTTTATAAAACTAACGCAATAAAGCCAACGAGGTAAATAAATAGGGTTCTTTTTACTATCTATCTCTAAGCATGTGCAGTTAAACATCAAATCAGCAATCAGATAGTCTGCTTCTATCTCTCTTAACCACTCAAATGTAAATCTTTGTGTAGCATATTCAAACTTATACCATGTATTTAGCTCTGGATCGTAGCAAACAGCAAAAACATGCCCAAAATCCGGCCTATGCTTGGTAAATATTCTCCACATTCCTAGATTTTTGGCTTCTTTGAAGCAAATTATCCATTTCATAATGCCCTAGCATGCCCTCTTTGTGATCTAGCCAATCTATTACGGCCTTTCATACGCTCAAATGGGTTACTAGCCTTCTCAACAGTGGTGGGGGATGGTGCTGAACGACCACCGAGAATCACTCTACGACCCTCACCGCCCCCTAGCATTGCATACTGTAACGCATCGTGTATATGAGAGAACCTATTCTTATTAGGCTTCTCATCATAACTCTCTCTGCCCATATGATATATTCTTTTATACTGATAACCACCTTCAAAGCCAGATATTAACGTCTGGCATGTCGGGCTTATAACAAAAGACGGATGACCATCTGTCATACGGTTAAGAACAGACTCAACAGATTCAATCCTTACCTGAGTATCGTTTGTAGGAGCCGGATATGCTGTAATGCCCGCTGCCCTCAAAATCATAAACGGAGTGTTCTCCGATGTCTGCGCCATTTGATTACCAGCCGGATCGCCAACAAACTTAAAATCTAAAGCTTCCCAGTTGTTTTTTGCGATTTCTTTCTTGAGGATGTCTGCAAATCGTCCAGCTCCCATATCCTGTCCAATGACTTCGTGGAAAACAGACCAACGCCCGAAGATCGTTTGCTGGGCGAAAATTGCCGATGGCGTCCTGCCGAAGTCAATGCCGACGATAACTTCCTTACCGACGATGGGTTCGATGGGTGACTTCGCAACGTGAGTCTCCTTCCTAAAGGTTGGATATACAGGCTTACCGTCAAGCAGAGCCTGATACTTGTTAAGAACATAAACATTAACCCATAAGGAGCTTTTGCCAAGAATAATCTTGTCATAATAATCTGGCTGGATGTTACCTTGGTTCTCAGCTTTGGGGTTTTGAGAATAACCAATCAGGTTGCCTTCGCTGTCCCTATCTTCGGTCATCGCCCCGGGCTGCGAGTAGAAAGTCCAGTCATCAGGCTTAACGAGAAGAAGCTTTTCTTCATTAGACATGTACTCAGGAGGAGCAGCCTCGCCTGACATAATAGCCCACCAATGGGTTTCATCAGGTGAGTTCGTATCCATAATGACACCAAACCAAGTAGGGCCACCATCTCTCATCGAGGGGAAGCGACCAACACGCATAGTACACGCATCAACAATAGACTTTGGTATTTCTCTGGCTTCGTTTATCCAGATAGCGGTTAACTCAAGAGATAACAGCTTCTTTATGTCTTCTTGCTTATCCAAAGCCAAGAAAATGACTTCTGATTCAACAACGGTTTTATCTGCTAAAGAAAAATTAACATGATGTGTGTATGGTGGCGACCAGACAAATCTACCGATATCATCCGAGAACCAGTCACGCCATGTTTTGATTGTTGTGGTTTTAAGCTGTGGATTGGTATTACGAATAACTGCAAACCTAGTACGCCTTATACCACTTTGATTTGGCTTTTGCGTTACAGCTATTCTCATTAGCTCCATGCAAGAGGCCACAGATTTGCCAGAACCAACAGGCCCTCTGAGTCCCCTTACAAAAGAGCGATCTTTCATAAACGCCTTGGCTATCGGCCCCGGCGGTTTGTAATCTAACTGCATTAACCGATAAACTGTCTGCGATTAGCACCACCACTACCAGAACCAAGAGCAGCTACACTTGTACGTCTCGCAGCAGAACTTAGTTGAGTGGTAGATCCGGTTACATCTTTAGCTGGCTGGTCAGTTGCACCGCCACCAATAGGCCTGTCATTATCACCACCAGATCTCATTCTTTCGCCTACTGAAATATCACCAGCACTCATAACAATACCACGACCACCTACGCCAGTAGTTACCTTCTTACCAAGACCAACTGGATCATACTGAGAGCCTCCAGTATAGACATCACGCCCTAAAGAATTCTTGCTTACAACACCTTGAATACGACCTGTCGTATCATAAACAGCAGTACCGCCAGCACGAATTTGATCTTGAATACTAGTAGCAGTATACTTGCCTATTGCGTTTAAGGTTTGGCCAATAGGCGTCTGACCAATAAGCGTGTCTTCTGAAATCTGACCCTTTGTTGCACGATTGCTTAGATCACGATAAGCACCCTCAGTAGATGTCACAAAACGATCACCTTCTCGAGATCGACTAGCATCCGATGCAAAACCAGACTCACGAGTTCTTGAAGGTGCAGCACCAACACGACCACCACGAACAGGCTCTTGTGCCGTAGCACGAACATTCTGCTCCTTCTTGGTAAGACCTACTTGACCACGAACCGAAGCACCGCTTGGGCCTCCGCTACCACTCTCTTCACCCATAACAGTCTCCTTTGGCTTATTGGGGTTAAAAAATATTTTTAACAGAACGTATTAATTAAGTCTATTGCGTGTGTGGTTTACCCTTTTATAGAGACACGCTAGTTTTCTAAGGCCGTTCTCTATGACACACATAACCTCAATGGGGCCCCCTATTCTACTCCGAAGTTAATCTGTACCGCAGTCGTAGGAGCTTTAGGTGCATCATTGCGTAATCCTGCTCTGTCCATAAGGTCTCTAGCAGCTTCAAGCCTAACGTGCTGTGAGTTACTTCCTAGCAAATCTCTCATTGTTGCCATTGCTTGTGTAGCGTCCCACCCCAATGTTCTCATAGCCAGTTCTTGTCTATATTCGATAACATGTTGTTTGTTCAGGGAATTATATGCCCAAGCCTTGTTCCTACCTAGCTTACTTGCAGCTTCTGTTGGGTTGCAACCATCATGCAAGATCATATGCACCAGATCAGCCTGTGGATCAGTTACTTTACTGTGCGTTGTTCTCAATGTCGGAGAGTGTTTCTCTATGTCTTCCATTGGTACTACACCGCTTTTGTATCTGTCTTGTTGTTCACTATTGGCTTTTGTCATATCCGTGTCCCATAACTCTACGAGAGGAGATTATACACATAACGATCGAAACCCTGTCAATACACTTCTTGTATCCCATTGTAATCACGCTATTAGCACCCTACAAATATCGTTCGCTCTTGCGAGGTGAACGATCTTTTCCGAAGTGCAGCTTGAGTGTGTTGCTAGTACCGTGTATGCCCTTGGTCGGGCATTTGCAAGATTCGCACTAATCCAATCCTAAGAGTACGCCTGTCGAGCTTTGCTCGTGACGTACCCTAAGTATTGCTAATTGCTCACTTGCGGATCATCACGCTGAAAGTTGAGAACACACACACACGAATTGTCAGCGTATCAACCATGATGACAGCTTTTAGTCTCAAGAGTAAAGAGCGACCTGAACATCTTACTTGTCAGTATACTTTTCGGTTCCTTCCAATTTGCTATAGAGCGCAAATCGGTTCCTTCCAAAAACTATACACCCCAACTTGGTTGGCTTCCACGCTCTTGACACTGTGAGCCATTAAAAGTGTCTTTAACTGTCAACGCAGCAATTGTGTATGCGTGTTACATAACATAACGAGGTAATCATGTTACAACTAGATCTTTTCGATACTACAACATCAACAACTAACCACGAGATCACCATCTCGCCAGCACAACATGAGATCATGCAAGCTCTTGTATCAGGTGACTTGCAACGAGCAACACAGCTTATCGACTTACAACACGACACTGACTTAGATCTTCAATAGGAGGCTGACATGAAGATAGATGCACTTGATAGACCGATATCGGTTAAAATACAAATAGAGCAACAGTTGCAATATATAGATCACTTACAACAGTTAAGAGATGTTGCAGAAGTTAATACCAAGGCTTTGCTTGATGAAGCAATTTCATCTGCCAAGACAGAACTGATGCAACTTCAAGGCTGCAAATAGAAGCCAAGTATAATTGGGGTAGGCATAGGGTCTACCCCATAACATAACGTGAGGTGAATGATATGAAGATGGAAATAGCTAGAGAGCTTTGCACATTAGCAGATGATATCCGTACCGAGTTAAGCCAACTTGGAGAACATACAACAATGAATAGAAGAACTGAAGCAGGTGAATGCTTCGACAATATTATGAGCATGACTGCTGACATCAAACGCATCGCATATCAAAACGGAGGTGACAATGACTAACATACAGATGGACGACCTGACTACAGAGAATCTTGATCGTGTAGCTCGCAACTTGCAGGCAGATGATCGTTGGGATGACACAAAGCAAGCCCAATGGGATGCAGAGTTCAAGCGTAAGATGCACGCTCTGATCGACATGTTTGAGGATGGCCCCGAGGTTATCCTACAGTGCAAGGTTGCTGACCAGTTCACTCGTGTCTTCGAGAAGATCACGCACAACATT
>Ga0070754_10001470_pt1 | contig 18846 bp, 10 predicted proteins | sample VirMetDEL_Sep_01_FD_75181 | JGI IMG/M metagenome (GOLD analysis project Ga0070754, IMG submission 75181) | Aqueous microbial communities from the Delaware River and Bay under freshwater to marine salinity gradient to study organic matter... | ecosystem: Environmental > Aquatic > Marine >... | reverse complement strand
TGCAGTTTCAGCTGATGGTCAAGGGCAAAAGATTGCAGAACTAGAGTGGTTTACTCAAGGTTCAGCAGGTGCTCCTTATCGTCATGGTGTTATGGTAAGTAACCAAGATTTAATTACTTTAGTAGCAGACAAAGATGATTTCTATGATGTATTAGAAATGCAATTTGATTTAGCTGATCCTAAACATGCAGTTGCAGGTTCAGGGGCTGGTAAAGTTTCTGTAGTTATTGCATTGCCTGATGGTGTTGCATCTGCAGATGGTACTATGGCTAATGATGTTTTTGGATTTGGTGACGCACCTTTCTTCCACGAATAGTAGTTTAATTTTTATATAATTGAAGGGCAGGCAGCTAATCTGTCTGCCCTTTTTTAATACCTACAAATGGCTTTAGATTTAAAAATAAATGTACAAACTACAGATGACTGTAGAAATCTTGTTATAGAAGATGTAACAGGAAATTATTCTGCAACTAACCCAGGAGGGTGGGGACAATTAAATATTAGTCCTTCTAGTTTAGAATATAGTATTACAATTGCAATACAAGTATATATTGGGGATGAAGATTCTGTTAAAGCTATTGAAGGGTCTTTTAAATTAGATGCGTTTGATGATTCTGTTATACTACCTAATAAAGATAGTTTAAAAGGATTTAAGCTGTCTGTAACAAACGATATGTTAAATGCAGCGATAAACACTTCTTACACATCAAAAGAGCTCTCTGACGGCTTAATTGTAGTAAAAACTTTATTAGTTCATATTAATGATTCAACTGATATAGATGCAGAAGATACTGTAGAGTTTATAAATAAATGTATGGTATCTAATTTAGTAGATAAAACATTAACTGCTGTAAACACTAATACAGATCTAGATGATCCTGAGTTAATAGAAAGAGTGTTGCTTGCTAAAAGTTTACTAACTAATCTAAACTAATAAATATGATTTTCCAGCATGGAGATAAAGTAGCAGGGTTAGATAATATTATAGATATTCTTAACAATCCTCAACTAAAAACACATTTACAAAATTACAATGAAGAAGTTTTAAAAGGTAATGCTAGCAATAATCTAATAGAAGTACCTATTGCTTTTGCTTTTGTTCACAGTAATGATAAATCTTTTTATAAATTTAAAGAGAAGGCTGCTTTTAAATTAGTAACCTCTGAAATACTACCAGTATTAAATAGTAGTTTTAAAGATTTTAATATTCAGTTTAAACTTGCAAGCAGACTTTCTGATAAAATTAAAAAAAGTAGAGGAGTAGTTGGAGTTCCTTTAGAAGAAGATTCTACAACCACTTCTTATAAAATGGAAATTGTAAAATTTAATTACGATGAAACTGGTGTAGCCTGCAATCTAATAGATAAAGTTAGTGCTCCTATAATAGGAATTAATAGATTAAATATAGACCAAGCTATATCAAAACACATTGATACAACTAAAGTTTTTACAATAGCTTTTGTAAACTATCTAAATAATTCTAGTTTAGAAAATCAAGATAGCGTTTCTCCATTCAATCTTAGTATTCATCCAGTAAGTTCGGGTCCAAATCTTTTCTACGGTATTCTACCCTACTGGAGTTTAGCAGGTAAAGAAGATATTTTAGATATTCATTATTCTAATTCTGATTTTAGATTTCCTCCTAAAGATAGTTTTAAATTTAAAAATATTTTAAACAATCTTATAGGAAGTATGTTTGGGCTAAAACCAGAAAAATCTTCTGCAGGCGTCACCGATTATAATTTTCAAAATTCAGATTCAGGTTTAACATATATGTCAACTAATTTTAATTCTGAAAATAGTTATTGGAGGAATTCTTCAGATACTATTAGGGGTACGTTTGTTACTGAAGGATCTATTTGGAAACATATAATTAGTGGTAGAGCAACATTTGTAGATATTAATGTAGGTAGAAGTAGAGGCCCTGAAATTGAAGAGCCTTCGTATTTGTTTGATGACACTATTAATAAATCTAAAGATGTTCAAACTAAACTTAATAAGATTAATTCTCTTTGTAATTTTTTAAATAGATAGTGATGGTAAAAAGGTTTAAAAATATTAATCCAAAGGACGTAAAATTAAAAGTAGGAAGTTCTCATCATTTTTGTGGAACTCCTTTAGAAAAAGTACCTAAAAGTTTACGTCACGCTCACAAAGAAATTGGAAGAGCAGTAAAATCTATAATTAAAGAAAGAGTAAAGAGTAAAAAAAATTCAAGATCAACATCTCAACCTATTATTACAATACCTGTAATGTTTCATATGTACAAAAGAAACAATGGTAGCTACAAATTAACTGATAATCAAGTATTAAATTATATTTCTACTGTAAATAGTTGGTTGGCAGGAGAATCAGGAGATAATAAAAAATGGGAACTTTCATCTTTTAACTCTCCTGCTTTTGAAAGCAGTATCCCTTCTCTTGAAATTCTTGGAGATTACAATGTATCTGTACCAAATTTTGCAAACACAATTTCTGACACAAGAGTTAGAATTGAGTTATTAAAAGCTATTCCTGTTGAGTTTTTAAGGCGCTTTATGGTTCCCACTCAAAACGTAAAAGATATACATGTTACAAGTGCTACTTCGACCCTCTTAACTCTAACAGAAACTCATACTATTTATAATGAAAATATAGCTATTAACTTTTCTAAAGACCATAACCAAGGTGTAGGTTCAGGAAAAAATATTGGTACAAATATTGGGACTGCTTTGAAGAATTTAGGAACTGTAATGGGCGCTACTCGTGCATTTTACGAGTCCTTTTCGCAAGGTACAGCATACTGCATGGGTTCTCACTATGGTTTTACTCAGTTATCCAACTCTGATATACCTTTTCCTACTTATTACCCTTTAACTTTTACTGAAAACCCTTTATTAGAGCGTAGAAAAGATGAGGCAATTGCTAATTATGATGCCGCTAAACTTGCGTATGAAGATAACAATAATGCTACTACTCGAGCAAATTTAGAAACTGCAAAACATATAAAAGATTTAGGAGGTTTTGTTAGTTGCGGTGAAAACGGAGTAGGTTCAATAATAAGATATGATGATTCTTTAAACCCTACAGGTTTAAAAGAATTTTTAAATGGAAATCCACAACATGTTTATCCTATTATAAATAATCCTGACCCTGGTTGGTGTAAGGAGGAGATTACTATCAAAAACCCTTTGTATATTACTTACCTTGGAAAAAGCTCAAATTTTAGGTTTCAAAGATATAATATAGAAAACGGTGTTACTGCTCTCCATGCACATGATTATACAACTAATGGCAATGATTATAGTAGATTTCCTCTTTATGCTAAAGAGTGGGAAAATAATTCTGGAGAACAGTTAGGTTATTATCAAACTCCTATGAACTCTTATTTATTAGAAGAATATTTTTATACACTTCCTTGTATACATGTGCACGATTATATAGACGATAGAAGCGAAAACGGCCAGCAGAGTAACGCTACTTTCCCAACTAACTTTATAGGTGAAAGTTACATGAATAATTTCCCTTCAGTACAATATTTAGGCCAGGGGACTACCGCAGAAGTTTTTGCTCACGAACTTGGGCACAATCTTGGGTTACGCCATAGTCATGATATAAAAGGATGGTTTAGAGAATTATATGGACAAACTAACCCAAGTTTAAATTTTGATACTACAGACCCTTACAGAGAAATAGATGATAATGAAGTTTATTTTGTTAGAACTTATTTTGATTTACTTGTTCAAGGGCATAGAAAAATTTTTCCTACTCTATACAGTAATTCTGATGTTAATAGTGGGTCATTTGGAAGTTTAAATTACGCATCAGCTACTACTGATTATATTAATGAACCTAATATTAGCCAATTTCTTCAAACTAATTATAATACAGCTGTTTCAAATTCTGAAAATCATCCTGATAGAATTACACATTTTACAGTACAAAATAATCCGTGGTATTTAGAAGAGCAGTTAGTTGAAATTAAAAATAAAATTGCTGACTTTTTACCTTCTTGGTGGACAGGTAGTGTAAATGACGATAATAAATTTGTAGTTAATAAACCTTTATTAGATGAAGATGGTAATCCAAGATCTTCTGCTAATGAGAACGGGCATGTGTACACAACTAGAATACCTTTTTGTGTTTTAAATGCTAACGGAACACCTTCAAACGTTTATGATCCTTTGTGGGCAATTAAACTAAATTATTATAACCCTGATTTTCCTGCCTATCCAGATAACACTCTTACAAGTGATTTAGCTAATTTTGAACATTGCCCATGTTTGTGGAATGATGACGGAACTGCTATTGGTAGTTATAAGTATAAAGATTCTTATGGAGAAACTAATACTGTATCTTTTACTGACCCAAGTGCATTTGCGTGGAACCAAACTAATGGAAATAATATAAAAACAAGATTTGGGTTAACTTATTTTAATTTCCCAAAAGTAATATTAGAATCTTTTAGTGATGTAAAAAATTTATTATTAGGGAATATGTTTAGTTCAGACAATGGAGCTATGTCTAATTTTGGATACTATGGATTAAATAAAAACAGTTTAGTTCCTCATTATTATGAAAGTATTTTCCCAGATCAAAGAGTAGGAGACAATTATAAAGCATCAGAAATTTCTAATAACCATAGAATAGCCAAATATTATTTAGGACAGCATGGAAACCCTGAAGGAGATTTTTACAACCCTTCTTCTGTATTTGTTAGCATTCCTACTTATGGAGACGAAGGTATTCCTAAAACTGATGGAACTGTTATTAATTTTTTAGGAGAAGAATTAAATTCACAAGGGATACCTATGTATTTTACAGAAGATCAATTTGTTGATAATAATTCTCATCCTGATATGGATTTTAATTTTAATCTTAATTTTGTCCATTATAGTTGGGTAGATTGGTCAAAAGTGTTTTTTAAAGCATTTCCCGAAAGGAAAGGAACTGTAATGCAAGATGTAGTAACTGGAAAAGCTTTTGCGGACAAGTCTTTATTTACCTTTGAAGGGGATGAAACTGAAAATACAGGAAAGTATATGTATAGCGCGCACTGGGCTGCTATGAATTACCCTAGTTCTATTTTTACTACTTATGATTATTTAAAATATAGTTCAAGTCAAGATGCTAGTACTTTTGACGTTAAAGACTCACTTAGAGGTTTTTCTCCAGGATCTGCTCGCATTCAATCAGGGCTTCATGCTAACTTTTTTAATGCACTTAACCTAGTCCCCGAAAGTTTTACAAACATTATTACTAATGATATTTACACTACAGGGGACGGTGCTTATATGTATTCTCTTTTAAATTTAGATGCACCTTTTAGTAGAATAAATGTAGATTATGATGAAACAGCTAATCCAGATGTTCCTCAAACACTAGACTCACTTAATTCTGATTTGCCTACGCAAAGCCAAGAAAAAGGTTTTGGACATTTTAGATGGATAAATAAACTTCAAACTTTAATATCAAATTATTCTACAAATGTTGATCCAAATACGTATGAGAATGAAAATGAATATACTCCTGCATTTGAAAGTTTTGGAGTTTATATAAATGAATTAGCCTCTCAGTACGTAGAAGAAGATATAGAAATAAGTCCTTCTAGTGCCGTTGTTTTTCCTGATCTATGTGAGAATGTTTTTGCAGAAAACTATCAATCTTACGGAGACTGCGTATTTTATGAAAACTTTTTAATAGATAATCAGATATGTTTAAATCGTACTGATGCTATAAATTATAATCAAATAAATCCATCTCACATTTCTGATTACAATCAAGCAATAGCTGCGTTAGGGGGAGGACAAAATTTAACAGATTATTGTTCTTTTGAAAGTTGCCCTTATCAATTAGCTACTAATTATTTTGTTCCTGATTTTTCTACATCTGAAAGTGTATTTGCAAGCACACAATTTAACTTAATACAAAATTGTGAGTTTGAAAACTTTATAACAAATTATACTGCAAACGGAAATAGTGTTGCAATTAATGATGCAAATACCGACCCAAGTATAAGTATTCTATATGTATGTGGTATTTCTAGTGCTACAAATTATTGGGGAACTTTAGAAGACACTTATGAAGACCTCTCTGAAAATTTAATTTTAATAGATAACCAAACTTGTGAGTTTCCTGTGGGGGGCTGTATGGAGCCTGAAGCTTGTAATTATAATCCTCAAGCAACTATACAAGAAGGATATTGTAATTACCCTAATACATTTTGGAATTATAACACTGATTTAACTCCTTGTCAAGAGTGTGTAGATGGTGCAGCACAAGATATTGAAGGTGAATCTAATGCTAAAACTTGTTTACCTGCAGCTTCGTACCCTTATGGTTGTATGGACCCGTCTTACTTAGAATATAATAGTGCATCTGTATTTCAAACAACTGCACAATTGGCTTCATCAACTCAATCTTCAACACCCGACTGCGATATAGAATATGTTGAAGGTTGTACAAATTATTTCTATGCAGAGTATGATCTAAATGCTAATGCAGATGATGGTAGTTGTTTAACTCTTAACCTAGGATGCATTGATCCTAACGCTCTAAATTATGATCCTGAAGTTACAATTTCTCCTGGGCTTACAAGTAATTTTTATTGTGATTACCCAGTATATGGGTGCGGTGATTCTGGTTACCTAGAATACGATCCGTTAGTTACTCAAACTTTTTATGGAGAAAATCTATTTACTCCAAATTATTGTCAGACTCCTAAGATTTTAGGATGTATAAATTCGGAAGCAATTAATTATGATCCTGCTGCAAATACAGATGATGGCTCTTGTATATACCCTCTCACTGAATCGGAATGTAATCAGATTCAAGGTGGATACAATCCCGCTATAATACAGGTTTGTAGTTACCCAGGAATAACTCAATGTAGTGTTGCTTTAGATTTTGAGGGATTAGTTCCTTCTGGGCTTGAGCATGCTAACACTAATATGAGTGAAATTCGATATGGATCTAACATAGTTAATGATATAATTTACCCTGAAGTAGTTTATGCAGAAGACGATATATATCAACAAAATCCTTGTGTAGGACACGGATATAAATATAGAATAAACAACAATCTTTGTTATACTGGTACTTTAGAGTTTATAGGAATGTTACCTCCTGGACCTTATGCAACCTCTGATGTAATTGGTGCTGACATTAACCCTAAAAATTGGGCATCATTAGATTGTAGCGGAAGCCCCTACCCAGTAAATAATACTTTTGGATTTGTACAATGGCCTCAACATTTGTATGAAGGAGGAGTTATAATTGACAAATTACCTGGAGGTGTTAATGTAGATTATGATGGCGAAAACTTTGAGTTTAATCCTGATGGTATTGGCTTGTTTGAAGGTAAACTTCCTGATATGTATTCTTTGTTTGGTGGAGATTTTAGCGGGAAAGACCCTGTATTTTACATACAAGAAGGTTATACATTTGGAAATACGTTTATTTTTGGTGACACTAAAGATGATTATTATTCAGGCCCTATCTTAAAATCATCTACTGGCGCATTGTTTGCAGGTTCCTTTAATTCTGTAGGACGCAGTCTATTTTTAGGTATAGAACCTAAAACTGTAAATCTACTAGTACAAGAAGATAAAGCAAAAAAAGTTCTTGAAAAAATAAAAAGTGTTCAAAATATTTGTAAATTTGTGAAATTATAATTATACATGGCTATTAAAACATCTAACATATATAAAAAATATATACAAGCAAAGCATAAGCTTTTGGTGTATTCTGAAGAGTTTACAGCAAAGCTTGGTATTAATGGTAGATCTAGGAAAGCTAGGCTTACTTACAATACGCTTACCTCTTGGGTTCAAATGTTTGACGAAGTTATTCCTAAACCATATGAAGCAAATAGTAAATCTCCTAAAGATGTCGTTAGTACTTTTATACCAACCCTTTCATTTGGAGCCACTAATGTATATTTATATTTAGAGTTACCTTCTGGAGTTAGAGAGTATATTACAAAAATTTTTATAAATGCAGTAGATGTTAATCAATCAACTGTAGAGCCTACAGCTCATCCTTTTATAGACAGCATTACTATTTTAAACAATGCACTTGTAATTAAATTCAAAAAAGGAAGTAGTTATAATGGAGGTAAGATAGTAGGAAGCAGCACATTAACTTTGCTTGGAAATACTTCTATTCAAGGAGGAGTTACGTATGAAGCTCCTAAAGTTTTAAGTAGCGAAGAAGAAAATAAAATAAATATAATACTAGATAAAATAGCAGTGGAGTTGGGAATAGTATACTCTGATAAACAATACAATGACATACAAAAATCTTTAATAGATTCTTCTTTGCAAGGTGTTAAACTTTTATCTGCTAAAAATGTACAATTAACTGCTGAAGATGGAACTCCATTAGAAGTTTAAATAATAAAAAAAATGAAAGTATCTAATTTACCTAAGACAGTTAAATATAACGACTCAGATTTAATAACTATAGTTCAAGGAGGTTCTACTAAAACTATAACAGCTAAAGACTTTTTAAATACTTTATCTGCTAACTTTTCTAAAGTAGCTTTAGAGTTAAGAGATTTAAGAGAAGAAGTTTCTAAGAATACTTTAAACAAAGCTAACCCTGTTTTATCAAAACCTTTAAAAATAGGTAACCCTATCTCTGCTGGAGATGCTGCAACTAAAAATTATGTAGATTTAGGAAATTCTCAAACTGTTAAATTAGATGGCTCTTCCCCAATTATAGGTAAACTAACGTACTCAGATCAATTTTCATTTCAAGCTAAAGATTTAATAACTAAAAAATATGCAGACGATCTTTTAAATCTTACAATGAAAACAGTACAAACTCTTAGCGGAAATTCTTTTCCTAAAGCTTCTGCTGGAGATGTTTTTATTTCTAAGACTAGCATAGAAGTATTTGCTTCTGACGGACCTGCTCTCCAAGAAGGAGATGTTTTAATATGCTTAGAAGAAAGTGAAGGGGGAACTAACGGAGAAGTAGGAAAACAATTTGCTATTATAAATACTAATGTAGTAAGTGCCACTGAAAGTTTAGAGGGTACTATAAGAATAGCTACAGATAAAGAAGTTAGAGAGTACTCTTTAAACGCTGTAGCTCTTACTCCTAAAAAATTTAAAGATTCTTTAGATGCAAGTAGTTTATTTAATAGAACACTTATAGCAGCTTCTACTCATGATGTTATAGAAAGTGAGAAAGGTATTTTAGCAATAGATAATAGAAAAAACGCTTCTGAAATAACATTACCTAGTGTTTCTAGTTTAACTAATCCTAACATGTTTAAAGTAGTTATTAAGGATGAGTTTGGTGCTGCAGATTTAAAAAATATAACTATAAAAGCTTTAGGGTCTACTATTGATTCTAAACCTAGTATAGTTTTAAGTAATCAATATCAAGCAGTTACTATATACAATGACGGTAAAAATTACTACATAGAAAACAACACACATAGCACAGGAGGATCTTCAGGATCTTCTGCAGCAGCAGAGTCTTCTAGTATTATTCAATCTGGGACAATACAACCTTCAGCTGTAGATACAGACATTACTATGTATGCAGCAAGTATAGACTTAAGCGATTACGATGTAAATCAAGGGTTTGTTGTAGAAGTAAGTGGCTTTTTTGCAGACAACACTAACAATAAAGACGTTGCAATACATATAGGTGGTAATGCAACAGTGTCTACAGCTACAACTGCTGCTCCTCAAGATGACGCTTTTACAGCAAGAGTTACAGTTATTAAGGCATACAAATATGCAGTGGCATATGGATATGTTTTGCTAGAAGGTATAGCTGCAGATACATACAGAAATAATATTTTAGAGTTAGATTGGAGTAGTACAATACAAGTAGCTGCGATTGCTAATACTGCTACAGCAGTTAGTAATATTAAAATAGATTCAATGATAGTAACACCTTTAAAATAATAAAGAATGGCTTTTAAGATAAATAATTTAAATCCATATACACCTTTAGTAGAGGCAGTAAATACTATAAAGACAGGGTCTAATTCCGTATTAAATATACATTACTATATAGATAATGATAATTATACAAACAAATTTATTCCTGTTAGTGCTATAACAACAGATATAGAAAATGCTACAAAACAATGGCAACATTTTTTAACTGACTTATATAGCAATAATTATTTTTTTAAAGGCAATTTAAGTGTCAAGTTTGTTGAAACAAAAGTTAAGTCTGAAGCAGATTTAATGTTTAGTTTTAAAAATATAGAAACTGATTTTAAAATTACTAGGTCTTCTATTATTTATAATAACAACATTGAGTGGGGAGTAAGTGATTTAATTACAAAACAACCTATACTGAACACTACATTGTATGCTATAGGTAGATTTTTTGGATTAGAAGATATTTCTGGAGATTCTATAATGAACCCTAAAATAATAGACAGACAATTTAATATTTATCATAACTTAGAAACAGATAATGGAGTTATATCTAAGTTTGTTTTACATAGATATAAAAGCTTAATTCAACACGTAAAAGCAATATACGGTCAGCTTAACTCTACCACTGCTATAGTTTATGGATGTACTAATGCAGAGAGAGAAAATTATAATCCTTTAGCTAACTTAAGTGACAACTCTTGTGGAGATTTTATTTCCACTCCTCCTGAACCTTTTACTGCAGAACCTGAACGTTTGTTTAAAAATTATTTTACTGTTTTAAACAACAAAGAAGATTTTCCTAGTTATTATTCTGTAGAAAATAACAAACTTTTACATAAAGGAAATTTAGAAACTAGTTTAAATGCTGCAACTTCAGTTTCTTTTCTTTCTTTAAACGGAGAGTTGCAAAAAATACACTCAGTTTTAAAGAAAAATACTTCTATAGTTTACGAAGAAAACAGTGTTGTAAAATATAAATCTATAGATTATTCTTCAAACGGAATGTCCTGCAAAACGGAAGATGTTGTTTATGGAGAAATAGATTTGTACAATAGTACAGCGACTAGCTACAATTCTTATATATATCCTATAGCTAGTTCTTTAAAAATAAAAGAATCTACAATTGTTTTAAATGGTGTTTTAGATTTAGACAATGTTATAGGGCAAGATTTAGTAGAAAATACTGACGGTACTGTAGGAAGAATTGGGGAATTTGTAAGCACGTCTCTAAAAGATACATACTATTATTCTAAAGTAAAAGTGCTGTCTTTATCTCCTTACCAAGATTCATACACTGTACATAATAACATACTAAATCAAGAAATGTTTACAGAAAACATTTCTGCAAATTTATCTACTGACGATCAAATTGTAAGAGGAGATAATAATAGTACAAGTTTTTCTTTATCGCACTATAAATTTTTTGGCAAAAACTCTTTATCTTCTACAGGTTTAACAAACATAGGAGGAAAGAAGTGGCTTAAAACTTCTCAATCTTTTGGGGGAGAAGATTATTACTCAGAGGATTTTAAAATAGAAATTGTAGGTGATTCTAATAATGCACTGCTTACCACTGATATAGATGGGTATGCTGTAAATAAAAACAATAGTTTTGTAAATTATTCTTATGCTGCTATTAATAACTTACCTTTTATAATATCTTCTTTTTTAAGAGAGGGTAGCTCAGTTAGAGTTGCTGACAGTGAGCTAGTAGAGTCTTGTAAAAACCTTAATAAAATAGATTTAGGTGTAGGTAAAAAATTAGTTTTAATAGGGTTACGACATGGGTTCTTACTTACGTTTATGGATAACATAACTGGAGAACTTCTTTCAGGTTCGTACTCTAACAATCAAGGGTTAGAATTATATATACCTGCAGGAGACGATAGTTTGTTAGGATACAATAGTGATGTTAACTTTAAAGAGGGAGGATTTTTATTGGAGTTAGCTGCAATGTCATCTAATGATAATTTTTTATATACTACAGCAGTTAATCCTGATAATGGAGAACAACATATTGTAATTTACGATCTTACTTCTTTAGAAACAGATTCTATTTTAACGGCAGCTAAAAGTATTTTAAACCCTCTGTCAGGTAAGATAACAGACATTAAGTTAGAAGAAGATGGCTCTATTAATATGTATGCGCAAGGAGCTTCTGAGTACATAAACATAAAAAATGCAAACTCTCAATACTCTGTAAACTCTCTTTTATATGATCCTTACAGCTGTGTAAAATCTTTGCCTTTAAGTTTAAATGTAAAGAATGCTAGTAATGTGCACAATCTTTTAAAAATAACAAGCGACGGAGTAATTGGGTTAAACTCTTCTAACTCTGAAAAATTTGATGATTTTTATGAAGGTATGTGGGAAGACTCTAAAATGTATAGAGCTTTAAATTTAATTCCGCAAGTAGATAAAGATTCTATAAAATCTTCAGTTATTAATCATTTAGATTTTTCTGTACTAAAAGAACCTAACACTGTTGTTAATTTAAATGACAGTAAAGAATTTTCTATAATTGTAGAAAACTCTAAAACTTTAATTTACGATAAAGAAAACGAACTTGTATCTACTTTAGATGGAGAATATGTAGCAGCTTTAGATTTTATAGACGAAGGCAAAAGGCACTATAAAATAATAACTAGAGAAAATAAAAATTTACATGTTTACATATTAAAATTAAATATATCTAAAACACATCTGTATGTAAAATCTACAAACTATATAACAACTTCTTTAGGTTATACAATAGAAATGTTTGAAGGTACAGAACAGTTTGTAGGTGTAGGAGTTACTGAAAATGAAAAAATAAACTCATACACTGTTAAGTACTCTTACTACATTGACAACCAAGTAACTGTTAAAGATTTAAATGTAACATCTTCTTTACAAGTACCTGTAGCTTTAGTTACTAAAACATACACTATTGATGATACTAATATAAATTTTAGTAATAATATTTTTAGGGTAGCAAAAAATCTAATATCATTTACTTATAAAATAAACTCAGTTTGCTATTTAGCTTTAATTAATGTTAGCAGAAATAACATTAAGACTATGAGTTTGCAACAAGTAAAAAATAATGCATATATAGATAGTTTAGAATTTGTAGACTCTATAGGATTATTTGTTGCTAAAAAGAATAATTTATCTAATAGCACTATAGAAAATTTAGGACTGTATAAATTTTCTGTAGATAATGGTATAGAAAAGGTTTCTCAATACGTGGATGCGTACGAAATTCCTAATAACACTATAACAAAAGTTTTTAATTTAAATAATGAAATTAGATTAACAACTTCTTTAAGTGGTAAACAAAATACTTTAGCAAGAGTTATAAATTCTGCTAACTATAATGATACTGTGTACTCTGATTTAAACAGTACTGTAGAAGAAGAGGATTTTAATGCTGAAAACATACAAACAAGTAATGTTTCTAGTTTTAGAAATGCACCTGGAACCTGCCCAAAAAATTATTCTAATGCTTGTAATTGTGATCTAACCGATAGTGGAGGGTATAATAATGCTTGCATCTCTCCTTGGGATTATATTCAGAGTTCATACCCAAATATTAGGTGTGCTAGAGATTTAGATTCAGGTACAGGAATTCAGACTCAAACGAATGATGGATTTGAATTTTTTCAACCATCTACTTCGGTAAGAGGGGGTTCATCAGGAACAAGAACTACACACGTAGATAATTGTAATAAAGCCCATGCAGATGGAACTGTTATTAATAATTCTAGCAGTACTGCTGGTGATATTGGATTTCTTTACATTGGAGGAAGACCTGGAACTTATCAAAGTGGTACAGGAACTATAGACACTACATGCCACCACTGTGATTGTACGACTGGGCATATACCTGAAAATTGCCTAGCAAGCAGTGCTCTTTGTGTTACTTATGGTTGTTCTGATGTTGGAGGGTATGCAAATCATTCTCACTGCAATGGGTATGGAACAGAATCTTCTTATTATGAAAGCGTTTTAGGAATTAATCCAGGAGATCCTGATTACCCAAATCAAGAAGATCATACTTTATGTGTTCATTTAAATGACTTTGGTTCTTGTGAATGTGATGGTAATGGAGGATCTCAACCTATTCCAAGTGAAAATGTTTTAATGAAGAATTGTAGTGTGTGTAATAATGTTGGGTTTCTACCAGGCCTTAACGAATACACTAATCTTGATTATTATGTTACTGAAAACGTTTATGAAACTATTCTTCAAGAAAATCAAGGAACTTCACAAATTGGTGGACATCCATGTACTTGTGATCAATTCAGACAAGAACATGTAGGAGAAGATATTGTTTCAGAGTTAGTAGCAACCTATGGGGTTTGTAATTGTGAAGGACAAACATCAACAGAATTGCATGGAGAGTACTGTGATTGTAGTGGAAATTCTACAAACGAAATTAAAGCTTGTTATGATGCAGAAGGTAATATAATTTGTTCAGAGCAACAAACACAGTATTATCATGATGTAAATGCTAATGGGATAGTATCTTCAACTAATTTAGTACGTTTATGTGCTAGTAGTGCAGAAGTTGCTGAAACACATAGCAACGGAAATCCTGTGTACATTTTAGCAGAAACTTACCAAGGAGAGTTTGAAGATTGTGATGAAAGTTTAGATGCATGCCAACAATGTGGAGCTGACGCAGTTGCTACTTACGTTCCTGAAAAAGGGTATTATCAGTGGGATGGTATGCTATTGTGCTCACCTGACGGTAGTTTTTGTTCATCTACAGACACTTTAACAGAGTTAGCTCCATACAGCTGTTGTGATGGGTTTGAATTTGATTGTGCTACAGGAGATTGTATTGCACAAGATCTTGCTGCTTCTAGAGATTGTTTAGGAGTATGTGGAGGTACTGCAGTAAGTACAGATTGTGGATGTGATGAACCAGCATCAATAGAAGGTTATGACTGCAACGGAGATTGTTTAAGTGACGTAGATTGTAATGGAGACTGTGGTGGTTCCGCAGTAGAAGACGAGTGTGGCGTCTGTAATGGAGATGGAAGTTCTTGTACTAACACTAATATATCTATAGATGTAACTCAACTTTTAAATAGTTTAGATACAACTGGAGAGGCAGTGTCTTTTAATGGCGAAACTGTATGTGTTTTAAATAAAGATACTACGGTTGAGAATTATAAAGATGAGCTGCAATATGTAAGTACTGTACCAGGAGCTAATTCTTTATACTACTTTATATCAGATAATAAACATTTAACTACAAAATGTCAAGTTATAACTAAAACATCTTCAATACTAGAGTTAAATAACTCAGCCGCTAATGCAGAAGTAGTATATAGTACTACATTTATACGAGACAATGAAGTAATTTATGAATATGATTCTATACTTAACGGCGATCAAGCAGAAAGCTACGATTTAATTTCTCTTTTTAGTGATGTTCCTAACACAATAAGTATTCCTACAAAAACAGTTAAATTTTATTTTAGAATTGAAGGGAGATTAATTGAAGGTATAACAATACAAGATGTGTTTGGTGGTTATATAGGCAATGCTATTTTAGATGTATCAGCAGGAACGAATATTGGAAATACTATTGTGTCAACTTTACCAGGAGAAACTGTTGCAACTTTAAAAATTAACAATGAATTTGAGTATATTAATTACCCAGTCTATACAGTAACTATGTCTTTATCTGAAGACAATACTATTCAAGAAATTTTAGAAGGTATTGATTTTAAAAATTACTTTTTTGTAGAAGAGGAAACGCCTGACGAATCAGAACCAGAAAATACAAATATTAATGTTTGTGCATCAGGATGTAGTGATTTTAATTATACTGTAGGTACTGATACATTTGGAAGTGAGTATGGGTATTTATTAAGTGCTCAACAACAATTTGCAATCAGTAATGGAATAACTATTACTGTAACAGACCCTAACGATCTTACTATTAATCCTGCAACTTATACTTTTATTCCAATTGATTGCGCTGTATGTCCTGTTGTGTGCTTAGATGGACTGCAGGGGGTTTGTACAGATTTAGGATCTTTATACCCACAATCTGTAGGAGATTGTCAAGAAGTAGATAACAGTCTTTGTGTTTACCCAGAGCCAGACCCAGACCCTATAGCTTATTGTAGTTTAGTTGGTTATGAAGAAACTTTTGTAGTTCCAGCTGAGAACTTAGATCTTTATGTAGCTGACAATAGTTTATGTGCTACACTAATAGTAGAAGATCCTATTGAAGATCCTGAAGACAATACCGATACTGACCAGGATACTGATGACGACACTACAGACGATACTGATGATGACAACAACGATGATTACGTTGATGATACTGATAACACTGATGACGATAGTCCTGTAGTATCTGGGCCAACTGAATTTACAATTTCTTTAGAATATAATGGAGAAGCTAATGTAGATTTTGTAGTTTATACTGCATCAGGAAATTTAGTAGCTCTTACAAATAGACGCACAAAGAAGAAAGGAATAAAAACTACTACTATATATAATATAAATACTGAAGAAAAGTGTATTGGGTTTATTCCTATAGGATTTAATTATAATGAAGATTGGTTAAAAATTAAACTTTCTATAATGAAAAGTTCTACTGTTATACATTCTTTACTTTTTGGTTACGACCCAGCAGGATCTTACAACGGAAGTGTAATAATTAATTCTTCGATTGAGCATGCCTGTGTTGAAGGTTGTTTAGATTCTACAATAAACACTACTAGATGTACTATAGAGTCTCCTAAAAGTGTTAATGAATTTTCAGACTTTACAGTTGAGATATTTTCAGAGGCTAATCCTAGCGAATCTTTTGTAGATAGTTATTTTATACTTCACAATTTAACTACAGGAGAAAAATTAATTGAGATCCCAGATATAAGTGCAGGAGTTACTATAACAGAAAAGTTTATACTTAACGATACTGCGTCTTTAGCAATAGAAACAAAATCTAATAATATGCTAGTGTACAATATGTACGATGAGGCAGGTAACTCTATTAAATCAAAAACTGTGTATAACAATTCGCATTTTGAACCTATAACTATTAGTTTAGTAGAACCAGGATGTACTAATCTTGAAGCTGGTAATTATAATCCTAGCGCAAAACTAGATGATGGTTCCTGTGTAGAAGCTTCTTTATATAACTGTGTTAAAGATGCATTATTTAATATAGATCTTTTAAATAAAGATGTTTCGGAAGAAACTAAAACTTTAATGATGTATACTATATATGAGTCTTACAAAGAGTCTTTAAAAGAGAATAATGAAGTTAAAAAAGAAATGTACAGAAATAAATTAATTGATCTGTGCGATTGTAAAACATGTTAAAATAAAATAAAATGGATAGAACGAGAGATTTAGCCCAAGGGCTTTCTAGAATAGAAAATCAAGTAGCAAAACCAAAGTATAAAACTATACGTGTTATACCTACTATTGCTGCAGTTGAGGTAGAAGATGGTGAAGTTCTTTTTGCCCCAACTGAAATACCAAAAGCTTGTTTACCAAATGGTGTTTCAATATTAAAACAAATAAAAGTGTTTGATTTAGCAGATATAAAAGTAGATATAGATTTAATATTTACTGAAACTGCTCCTACTGTTGAAGCGTTAACTGGAGTAACAGCAGCTAAATTTAATGTAGTAGGAGGTAATAGTAGCGATGCTATAGTTCAAGCAGCAAACCCTTTAGGGGCTGTAATATTAGATGTTAATGGTTCTAATACAACTGCTTTTGATTATACTGATAATGCAGTATATATTCAAAATAGTGTAGATATGTTTGTAACATCTAAAACAGGATCTGTACATGTTATGGGAGTTGCAACAGCTACTAAAACTTATGCAGCAGCAACAAATCTTATATTTGATTTTATATTTGAAGAAGCAAGATAATACGATGAGCAAAAATTATAAATGGGCTGTCTTATCGCCTGATGAAATTTGGGAGCAAACGTCTCCTAAAGTTAGAAAGAATAAGAAAATAATTAATAAGTCTAAATTAGAAAAAGATGGCATTAAAAAAAGCACCAGCAGGGAAGAAAGGTAAAGGAATGAGAAGTTTACCTAAAGCAGTTCGTAACAAAATAGGTTTTAAAAAGAAAGGTGGAGTAGCCACTAAAATGAAATCAGGCGGAGTAGCAAAAAAGAAAATGGTTAAAAAGAAGTATTAATGGAAATCTTTAAAAACGACAACAACTGGAATGAAAAAGCTATAGTAGGGTTTGTAGCATTTGCTATAATGTGTCTTATAATGGTAGCTGATCTTGTTACAGGTTGGGTTGGTACAGACCTTGTTATAAACAAGTTTGTATATGATTCATTTGTGTGGGTAGTACTTGGTTCCTTTGGTATATCAGGTGTAGAAAAATTTGCTAAGAAATGAAAAAATTATTATTCATACTATTAACTCTAACTTCGTTAACTGCTACAGCGCAGTTAAACCTTTTAAGGTTTGCTACGTTTTATGCTAGTTATACCACTAACACTCCACAAATAGGCGCACCTAGTTTTAGAGTTCAAGGTACAGAAGCTGACAATCCTTACGATTTTGTACCTAACTTTGTAGATGGAGAATTAATAGAGCTTACACCACAATACTCACCTAACGTTATTCTTACATTAGGTATTCGCAAGATAGCAAGATTCGACTATCAAATTAAACAAAACAATTTTTATACAGGTAACGAGCATCAGGCAACTGATTACGCTACTATCTCTAATGCGCCTGGACTTGAGTATCTATTTCAATATTCTTTTGTTAGAAACAATGGATTTGAAGTAGCTCAACAAGAATATAATGTTAGATATATATCTAATATGTTTACAGCTAAAGCTAATTATGTAAATAATGGTTTAATAGATTTAAAGTATTCGTTGGGCGAGGTTAGGTTACGCAAAAGTTTTGGTGGGTTAGACTTTACTTTTGGCGTAGCCCATCGTTCTCACCCTGT
>Ga0070754_10001469_pt1 | contig 18847 bp, 20 predicted proteins | sample VirMetDEL_Sep_01_FD_75181 | JGI IMG/M metagenome (GOLD analysis project Ga0070754, IMG submission 75181) | Aqueous microbial communities from the Delaware River and Bay under freshwater to marine salinity gradient to study organic matter... | ecosystem: Environmental > Aquatic > Marine >... | reverse complement strand
AAATATAAATTATAACGAACATAATTTTTAAAAACTACTTAAAGAAATAAATATATAGTATATATAAAATGGACGAACACAGAAAAAGCATTTTTGAATTTATGGCTGAAAATCACCCAGAATTTAAAAAAACATCAGTAAAATTTAAAAGGAAAGCCTCCCAATATGGAAGAGAAGTTATTTTTTATAGGGAAACCTTTATAGACTATAAAGACTTACCGACAAAAGATGTATTAAATAGATTATACCCCAAACCTAAACCACCTACAAAAAGTATGACTATTATTTTTGAATAATAGCAGTATAAATTATTTGTTTTATTAATTTAGGAGGTATAGCATACCTCCATTTAATATTTGTATTATCCATTAAAGGGGTATAGTTTTTACAAAAACCATCTATTTCTTTCAACCCTAAAGGGTAATTACTCCAAAAGTCAGTAGGCTTTAATTTTTTACCTCCATAGTAGCAGTAGTAAGTAGTAGCCCTATAAGGTTGTTCTATCATTCTTTTATCCTTTCTCATCATTCCCCTTGGATTTTCAATACAATAGCATAAGTCAGGATTTTTACTTTTGAAATAATTAATTATTTCCAATGTTTTATATAATATCTTTGTTCCTATTTTTGCTCTTTCACTAAAAGGTTTAGCGGTTTTAGTATCTCTTTCTTTTAAAGGATATACTAAAGGACTAAATGTATTACAAGGAGGAGAAGCCCATATATAATCAGGTATAAAATCAACCTTCTTGTAATCCCAGTCTAAAATATCAGTTTCAATATCAGGGGTATATATAGGGTCTAAATCTACACTTACAACATCATAACCTACCTTTAAGGCTACTTTTCCAACTGAACCAGAACCTTTAAAAAGTTCTAATAGTAATGGATTGTTCTTATTCATATTTATATTATACTATATATAGTTATTTCTTTTTTGTTTTCTTACTATTTTTATTCAACCTATTCATTTCATACTGTAATCTACCTATATCAATAATATTAACTCTTTTGAGTTTTAACTTACTATTTTTTATTTGCTCACACATAACAAATTTTAAGTGTTTCTGTCTATCAATTTGTTTCTGTTCTTTAGTGCCTATATATTCAACGCCAATGAAATAATAAAGAGTTCTCCAAAATCCCATATTTATATTATAGTTAATATAATTATTTTTTTCGTTAAATTATTTTCTTTTCTATATTATAAATTATAATGACATATGGTAAATTTAGAAAAGATTTACAAACAGGACATTTTTATGAAAAGAAATGTTTAGAGTATTTGGATTATGATACAGTAGAACATAAAGAAGGATATTTTAAAGAGTATGATTTAATTATTACTAAAGATGGTAAGGAAACAAAGATAGAAGTAAAGAGTGATAATCAAACATGGAAGACGGGTAATTTAGCAATTGAATACGAATGTAATAATAAACCATCAGGTATAACATCATCTACCGCCGACTATTGGATATACTTTATAGTTTATCCAAAAGAGAAAAAAGAAGAATGTTTTAAAATACCTATTGATGATTTAAAGAACATCGTAAAAACTTGTCGTAAAGTGTCAGGTGGCGACGGAATGCGAAGCCGATTATATTTAGTTAAAAAAGAGTTAGTCAAAAAATATATAGTAAATATATAAATGTTCGTATAATTAATTAAATAAAAAAAAAAATATATTGTATATTATATAAAACAAATGTCTAACGAAGAAATTAAAATTAATTCCATGGAAGAAAACTACAAAGATTTACAGGCTCTTATTGAATGTCTAAACCTTGACTTTGACAAATTCAAAGAAAAGAAGGTTAAGGCAGCGGGACAACGAGCAAGGAATAACTTACTCAATACAAAGAAACTATGCGACAAACTACGAAAACAGATTTTGGAAGAAATTAGAAGCATTCCGGTAAAACACCGTATAAGTGGAGATGAAAAAACTGACGAAGAAGTTAAAACTGACGAAGAAGATGAAAAGATTGAAATTATAGATACTGATAAAATTATTGAAGAAATACCCAAAGGTGCTAATGGTCCAAGTGAAGGAGAAGATAAACCCAAACGGACAAGAAAAGCAAATAAGAAAAGCAAATAAGAAAAAAGATTAATTATATGTTCTTATAATATAAATGACATATTATAAGAAAATAGAATTTAAACTATTAGGATATAGGAAGAGTAAAACTAAACATAAAAAATATGATGCTATTTTAGAAAATAAAAAAACTAAAAAAATATATTATGTCCCCTTTGGTGATAATAGATATGAAAATTACAGAGATAAAACAGGACTTAATTTATATCCACATTTATTACACGGAGATAAAAAAAGACAAATAGCATATAGAAGAAGACATTTTAAAGATTTAAAAGACGGATATTATAGTCCAGGTTGGTTTAGTTATTTTATCTTATGGTGATAGGAAGCGATTGGTCTTCAATTAAACCCATTCTTGAATTTATTTCAGTAAGTAAATTATCTAAATCTAATGATGACATACCATTTCTTAATAAACGAGCGGATACATCACGATAAATATCAGTATATTGTAAATACGATGTATTATGACTATGAACTTTACCCTCAATATCAGTAGAAGAATGAATAGCAGAAGTAATAGCACTTATAGAAGTAGCAGATAAAGCAACAATCATGACAACAGGACTTACTGGAGTAAATGTCAAAACCATAGAACAAACAGATAAAGCATTTAAAGTATTTATAAAACTTTTAGAAAGTGTATTTATTTTTTTATAACGAGCATAACATTTATAATGAACTTGTTTTTTCTTCTTAACATCTTCTAATATATCTTTTACTAATTGAACCTTACCATTATAATTATCAGGTGTAGGGATTAATTTTATACTTTCTAATTCAACACTCATTTATATACTCAAACAACAAAATTTTTTCTTAATATTATTTAAGTTTATCTTACGACCTTTAGATATTTCAACAGTAAAATCAATAATACCCATAATTAAATATTTATATCTTTCATAACTATCATGACCTAAAAGACTTTTTAAATTATTCAAAACAATTACCTTTTTTTCTACTCCGCTTTTATCAATAAATTGTTCTGCTTTTTCCATCATTTTAAGGATAGTTTCAATAATATTATCCTCATTAATTAAACTTTCGTCAGTATTCATTTATAATAACTATATATTATAAATCAATATTTTTAAAAATTATTTAGATTTTTATTTTCTAACTCTTGAACCTTACTGGTTAAATCTTGTACCATTTTGGTTAATTCTTTAATTGCCTCTGTTTGTAGTAAAGTAATATAATATGGTGTTAAATGATATTTTTCTTCTATTATTTTTTCACCATTATCATCAAGTAAATATTTTCCGTCAGTATCAGTTTTAAATTTGCTGACTTTTTCAACTGCTTCGTCATAAACTTCTTCAACATCCTGTGCTATGTATCCAAAATGCTTTTTCTCGGAACCATTTTTACTGGTACTATCAATATAATTAAAACTTTTCAATGATAATTTATTAACTTTATCTAATGGCTCGGTTATTACATACGGACTTATATTTTTCTTATAATTTCTATCAGACACATTTGATATACTCGTATTTGAATAAATACCATTAGCACCATACAAGTACAAACTATCACTGTCATTACTTCCATACTCAGAAATATAAGCATATGAAGCATCACCGCATCGTATTTGAGATACATTTGTGTCATTATTACTCGCTTGAATGATTCCAGAAGAAATTAAACTCTGACAGTTTAACTGACCAGACCCATTAGTAGAAATACCACTAGCACTTGATATATTTTGTCCTGTTGATGTATTAAACCAACATAGTTCGCCAATTGTAGATGAAGCCGGACCAAAAACATCACCTCTCGCAACACCATTTTGATAAAAAAAGCCTTTTACATAAATATTTCTGAAAGTTGCCGTAGATGTTCCTATATCTTGAGCATTATCGCCAATACATTTTATATCACCAGTATTAATTATTGGACCCGTATTACAATTAAGTGTTCCTGCTGTACCAGGACCGCCTAAAAATGAACCTAAAAATATATTATTCAAAAAATTATTTGTGGATAAAGTGCTGGTAGCAACACTATTGGTAGTATTCATAGTTCCGTTTAAATATAAATCTTTATATTTCAAAGTACTAGAGCCTATATCTGAAACATTAGTTGTTATAGGTAAAATATTGGAAGTATTAAGCGGACCAGTAAAATAAGCAATGGCTCCATTCAAAACACTCTTATAATATATACTACGAACTGAAAATGAAGCCGAACCTATATCGTGTGAATTGTCAATATCAAAATTTAAATTATTTTTCAATGTTAAACTATCAAGAGTGGTATTGGAAGCGATTAAATTACCTACGGAGTCTAGAGTAGCATTAGATAATGAAAATTGACCTACTCCATCAACAAAAGGAATTCTATTAGAAGTACCTGTGTATTTACTACCACTAAACCTTATATTACCTGCTGTAGTGTTATCAATTATAATCCCCACCCCACTAGTCGTGGAACGATTAACTAATTCCAAAGCATTTCCAGCATCATTTGATTGGATTTTTTGACAAGTGATTTTACCACCTGAAGTTAATATATCTAAATTTTTAAATGTTCCGTTTCCATTCCCATCAATAGTAGCATTTGCTGATGGTTGTTGAATTAAACCTGAAGCATTTAAGGTGACGATTTGTTGATTTTTACCTTGATATTTATTACCAGTTAAAGATACACCGGCATCTGCTGTATTATTCACATCAATACCTCCGCTTCCGTTTTTATTATAATACTGGTTTGATTGTGCCTGTGTATTTAATATTATTTTATTGCCATATATATCTTTAAAATTCTGAGCCGATGTTCCTAAATCGCATACCCTTTGAGACGAAGGACGAATATGTTGGATATTAGAATCTCCAATTACACAGGTATTTGAAGTAGTATTGGTTGCATTTGAACCTAAAACTATACTATTAGACACACCAGCCCCACCAGTAGTTAAACTACCAATATGTATGTTATTATTTCCTGAAGTTAAATTTTGACCACTAGTATCACCTAAACAAATATTACTTACACCGGAGTTTATTGTTTGACCGCTCTGATGTCCTAATAAAGTATTTAAACTACCAGTATTCAAATCTCTACCTGAAAAGTTTGAAATACAAGTATTAAAATTACCACTTGATATAGATTGTAATGAGTCCTTACCAATTCCTACATTTTGTTGTCCTGTAGAAACAGATGTTCCACCAGCATTATTTCCTAAAAATATATTTTGAGATGGTTTATTATACTTAATATCACCCTTAATGTAAATATCCTTTATCTGTTTTGCTGTTTCCCCAATATCCACGGTATTATCAAGTTGAGCACGATAACCTTGACTTGTTATTAATCCGAAATTATTTATATTAGCACCAGCATTGATAAGTCCATTTACATTTAATAACTGAGTATCAACAGTTCCACCAAGTGTTATATTATTCATACCTGTACAATTATTACTACCATCAATAATAACATTACTATTTTTAATAACTTTTCCACTTGTATCTGCATGTAAAACTATTTGATTAGCAGCACTGCTACTGACATCAGAATTAACATCTATAATCCTACTTCCAGATATGAAATAATTACCGTAAATATTAGCAAATCTTTTTGTTGTAGTTCCAATATCACCGGCGGTTATAGGCAATATATTATTAACTTGTAATCTGTCAAAATCATCAATTATAATATTACTATTTTGAATAAGTTTTCCTGTTGTACCATCGTATTTAGGTATTGTATTATCTACAGAAGAATTAGGTCCAACCACATCACCTGTACCTCCAGATAATTTTGTTTCTGTTCCATTTTCATCTTTTTTATAAAAATCTCCATCCGTTTTAAAGTATGTTTTAATTTGCCCTGCTGATGGATTTGAATGAGTATCTGATTTAATATAAGATAACTCATTTTTTATTGTCAAGTCAGTTTGTAGATTGTTTACATCGCTAATGTCTAAATTTTGACTTACAAGTTCTCTAACCGCATTAGTTTTAATTGGTCTTGAAGGGTTTAAATTCGCTGCCGCTAATTGCGCAGCGAATATATTAGTCGTTCCATTACTAAGATTAACCTGTCCGCTTCCACCAGTATTTAAAAATTTATCAGCCATAATTCTTTATTTATATACTATATAATATATTTTTTTTTTGTCAAATTATTAAAATATATTATACTTGTCGTATAGTGTTATTTATATTAGCATAGAGTTTTTAGCTCCGTATTCATCAAAAAACTTTAACCAAGCAATACACCGTGCACCACAATTGGTTTCTTTTATTTTCTGTTCGCTGTCTTTATCCGTATCAAATATACGACCATTTCCAGAATATCTTAACGACGGTATAATTTGTTTATTATCTCTACCGAAACTATCATATAAAATACTATTGTTTCCATATTTTGCTAATGCTACCCAATGACTACCCGGTTCTTTGGATTTATCAAGATTTAGAACACAGTAAGGCGTAAGGTCGTTTAACTTTGGTATTTTATCACTTGGAAAAGTTCCTTTGTATTTTACCCCTAATATTTTTTTCCCCGCTCCGTTTAGTTGTTCTAAATAGGTTGTTTTATCTCCTATTAAACTTTCTACATCTTTTAGTATTTTCTTATACAAAATGTTAGCGTCTTTTTCTCTTTGTTTCCTACTTTCTACATCTTTTAGTATTTTCTTATACAAAATGTTAGCGTCTTTTTCTCTTTGTTTCTTACTCATCTTTATCTATATCTTATATAATATTTTTTATATTATATTTACTTTTTCTTTCGTGGTCGTCCTCTTCCTCGTTGTCCAGCAAGTCTTAATGCTCCACCGGGGAGACTAACTCCGCCTCCAATTTTCTTTTTAAGCATATCTACCCCAGCAGGAAGTAATACATCTTTTAGAATAGGCATACCTACAGTCTTAACAATAGGTAGAAGTGCTTTACCAATACTACCAAGGAATGAAAAAAGACCTGCTCCGGACATGCCTTTTCCAGCCTGTATATGTTCTCGCAAATGCTTACGAAGTTTTGTTTTATGGTGTGGTGCTAAACTTTTCACCAAAGCGATTTTATCATTAGTTGTCAAAGCCATTGTTGTTTATTTATATAATATACTATATAAAAAAATAATAATTTAATTTATTTTATTTAATCAATTTTTATATTTTTATTAATTTAAGCATCTTCAAGTTGAACATCTACAACCCGTCCATCTTGAATACGAATACGACCAACTTGTTTAGAGTGGTCAAATAGTAATAGTCGCATATTAGTAATATCCGCACCATCAAACTGTTGATGGACATTTACACGAGTGCTTCTATCCGTCCCATCCCGTGGCCAAGAGAAGTAATAATAAGCACCTCTATCGTGGTATTCCTCAATAGTTTCAGCACCTCCTGTATCATAGTAAGCACCGCTGTAAATTTGACTTTCAATATATCTCTGTGTTGTATAGTCTCGTCCAGCCTGAAACTCAGGATTTGCGTCAGGAGCGGGCAAATTCTGACCCGCAAAGTTGATAAAGAAGCGGTTAAGTTTAAGTTCCTGACTTACTGTAGGTTGTGCGGCAGCATCATAAGATTTAAATTTAGAAGCACTCAAAGCCGTATTTTCACCAGCCCTAAGGTCTTGATAGGCAGCGGTCAAAGCAAATGTAGAAGGTGATACATCAAAATTCTTCTGTTGGAAACTATCAGTATCAATCTTTTCAGCCTGACAACGGGTTTGTTCCAAGTCCAAAAGATAGGTCATATCATCAGCCCGTGGACCATCAACAGTAGCACAATACATATAAAAATCAACAACATTCACCTTAACATTCGCGGCATTACCAGCAACACCGGGGAGTTGTGGATTAATTGAGGCTTGACCTAAAATACTTTCAATAGCCCGTTTTTGGTATGATGTAGCAGTTTGCGGGTTAAGCACCAGTTCATACCGACCGCAAGGCAAGGCATGTCCAATTTTAAACAGACTAAGGGGAGGTTGATAAACTGTTTCAAACTCTCCAATTCTACGAGCAGGAGGAGCAACAATAGGATTAGGACGAGAACGGCTAAATCTAATATCATTGGCAGCGGCAATATCAGTAGCAATATCAGCCCTTACAGTCATAGTAGCATTAGCATTAACAGCCAATACTTCAAGTTTAACATTTTTAGCACCGTCTCCAATAGTTCCATCAGTTAGAATAAGATAATCACCAACAGCAAAAGAAACATTAGTATTAGGCACAGCCGGACCAGCACCGGCAGCAAAAGTCACGACACCAGTTCCAGCATCATAAGCCACCGAGTTATTGGCAGCATAACCAATAGCAGTATCAATAGCCACAGTATCAGGAGGAGTAATAGCCACAGTATCCTTAACAATAGTTCCATTACTTGCTACTTCCGCAAGTCGTAGGCTTTGACTTTCAGCCCACCAGTTAGAACTTTCACCTACACTATCAAGCCAAGACTTAGATTTAGTAAGTCTTGTTTCAAGAGCATCAACCTGTGGCATGAAATCGCTAATTCTACTAACTACTTTATCATTAATTCTAAATTCCGCACTTTGGAAAAGATTAGACATAAAACCCATATTAGGGGCACTACCAAAAGCAACATCTACAGCCGACCCGTCTCCTTTAGTAAGTTGAACCCGCATACGCAAGTAAGATTTAGAGGGTATCCACCACTTTTGACCTGAAGTTTGGAAACGAAAATGAATAGCACCGTTAGGGAAACTATTATTCACTACATCACGAGTAGGAGGGTGTTGTTCGTATTCCATCTTAGAAATTCCTTCATTAGCGGAAGAAAGTTCGCTAACATCTTTTTTTAGTTCAAATATAGAAGTCATCGTTTGTTTATTTATATAATATACTATATAAAAAAAAAAATAAAAAATAATTATCAAAATCAAAATTATTTTTATATTTACTTAATTTTTGAAAATTCCTAAATATTTCCTATATTGTTATATTAAATTTTTATAGCATTCCAGAAACCGCTTGTAAAGGAAGTCCAATTTCAGGTTGTCCTAAAGCACTTGCTACAGTTCCAAGAATTTGGGCACCGGGTTTAAATACACTTACAAAACCTTTCTTAAATCCTTTCCAAAAACTACCCCAACTACCACCGGGTAAAGTTAAACCACTACCCTTAAAAGGTAGTTTATACCCTTGTCCTTTAGCACTCTTATTTAAATACCACTTAAAAGCCTTAAGTAATCCGTCAGCAAGTTTTATATTAAGACCACGGTAAGCACTTTTTAGAGTGTCCATAAGACCCTCACCGGACATTTCAACACCCATAGTTTTAAGTTTTCCGTGTGCTAATAGTGGAAGTAATGTTTTAGTTAAATTACTAATAATACTTGAAAGATTACCTGACTTAGCAAGTTCTAAGGCTTTACTAATTATAGGGGCAATTTTAGCAATAGGTAAAGCACTGGGATTAATACCAAGAGATTTAACAAGATTAGGAACAATACCCTTAAGAATAAATCCCATTACATCACCTTGTCCCATCATCATGCCACCGGGTAAAGTTAAACCTCTACCTACACAACAACCAGCCCCACCCATACCTTTTAATTTATATGCTTTCATTCCCGGTAAAGTTTTACCATATGATTGACCGTTATATTTTCCACCGGGTAAGGTTAAACCATTACCTTGTGCGGTATGTATAAGTTTATTCTTTTTCTTTTCATTAACCATTTTTCTTAATAGTTTTTGTTTCAGTTGGTCGCCGGGTAGCATACCATAACCTTCTTGTGTTAGTCTTGCTCTGTTAGACATTAGAAGGACTTTATCAGGGTCGCTTATCTTTTTTAAATCACCGGCAAATTTAGCCTTATCTAATACCCCTAAATCTTCACCGATAGTTTTAGCCTGAATAAGTCGCATGCCCATTTGAATATTTCTATTAGCATCTCCGCCGTGTTTTCCTGAAGCAATACCTTTAAGGCTTCTAATCATTCTATTATCCGCTTCTCTAACCGCTGCCAACTGTTTTTGTCTTGTAGGTTGTCCCTGTGCTAAAGCATAATCTATATCGTGTCTTTTAGCCACAGTATCCGCTGGTGTTCTTCCAGGGTCTCCCCTTTTAACTCGTGCTACTACATTTGTCCCCGGACCCATATAATTTGCTACTCCGTTCTTACCATTTTTAAGTTGAAGTATTGCGTGTTTTTCACCAGCAAATCCGGGTCGTGCTGTATCATCACTATCAGGTAGAGCATTTCTTATAGCAGTTCCTATTTCACTTGTATAAGCCTTTTCTGCCCCTTCCGCAATATCTTTTTTATGTTCCCAAAGGTATTTTAAACCTTGCTTACCTTTATTAAAAATACCTCTTACAATATCACCGAAACCGTCGCCTTCCATATTGTAATCAAAGGCTTGTTCTTGAACTAATGACATATTTCGCTCACATTGAACTTCTCCAATATTGTTATTGACTTGTGGTTTATAAACATATCCCACATTTTGCCGTCTTGACTGATTTAATCTACCCATCTTGTTTTATTTATATATTATACTATATAAAAAAATATTTTTTAATTATTAGCCTGTATTACGACTATTTACAATATAATAATGTTGTTTTATTGTCCCCTACCAATAACCATAGGTCGCATATAATGTATAACTATTCTTGCCGTAAAGTATTCACCATTTGTATTAACATTCCTTTGTTTATCATCAGTCAGCCAAAACCTCAAATTTGTTCTCTTACTTCCTGCCAACTCTTGAGCATTACATTTAGCGGGGTTAAAAGGTGTGCTTACAATTTGACTACCGGGTGCTACATTAATTAAAACCTGTGCCACTGTTTGATTATAACTATTGTTAAATCTAATACCTTTATTCACTAAATCGCTATGGATAAGGAAATAATTTACTTGGTTAAATTGTGCGGTATTTGGTGCTAAAATACTTAATGGTGCTCCGGCAAATGGTCCATATTGTTGAGCATTAAATCCTAAAATTTGTCTTGGTGTGTTGTTAGGTTGAAAATCTACATATACATTAGTATAATTAAATCTAATTCTTACTTTTTGCGTAGCATCATCAGCCGTTAAACTAATTAAACTTAATGGTTCTCCACCTGCTCCTATAGTTCTCGCATTTAAACTTTCTAACCCTGCCTGAACTGCTTGATTAAGACCGGCTAAATCATATAAACCTTGAGGAATAACTACAGTAAATAATTGAGGAACTGCGGGGGTCGCATCATTATCACCATAAATATAAAATGTATCATTTTCACCTGTAATAATATTAGGAATAACCCACCAAACCGTGCTTTCCTCTACAGATACATTAACATTAATAGCATCTTTGGGAATTTGTATGCCCTCACCGTCTAATTGAATTTCAAACTGTGAGCCATCACTACTAACATTAACAGCCCCGGCGCCAGGGTCGCTACTAACGATTAAACTTATTTCTTCTGGAACGAATGACATTGTTATTTATCTATATACTATATTATATATATTTTTTAATTTATTAATATTCCCAATTTTCATTTTCATCATTTTCATATTCATCTTCATAATCATCTCCATAATCATATTCTTCAGGTTCTACTTCTTCATAGGCTTCTTGTTCTGGTTGTCCCTTTTTAGTTCTTCCTTTAGGTTTTGCTCGTGGTTTTGAATTACCGCCCATCATTTCCGCTAAAATCAATTTTTCTAACATACCCTCAATATCATCATCTTCATATTCTGCCAAAGTATTAATATTATTCGCTACTGCTCGTGTAGCAACTTGCGCGGTATATCTACTAACTTCTTCAGGTGCTAACCTTTTATTTCTACTAACAATTTTACCCTTATATTTTCCTCTACCTCTTACGGCTTGTTGGTGTCTTGGTAAAGTTTTATTAACTTGTTCTATCTTTTCCTCAATCTCTTCAGGTGGTATTTCTTCATATTTTTCTGGTAGTTGTCCTAATTCTTTAGGGTCCGTATATCTACCTTCAACTACACCCTGTTTAACTAAATTTAACCAAGTTCTTGAACCTACCTTTACCGGTCGTTGCGTATTTGGATTAATTATAATATCTCCTTTTCGTGGTATTTTTGCTGACATTCTTATGTTTATATAATAACATTATATTTTTTTTTTATAAAAAATAAATAATTCTTGACAACATTAAAATATTTTTTTATATTATATATACTATAAGTAAATAATGAGTATTAGAAGAAAGAAAGTTAATGCACGATTACCTAATAAAATATTAGCATTACCTAATCCTGATAAAACATTTCACGAAAAATGGTATCAAGGTAGAAATATGTTAAATATACCTCATCCGTGGCGGGCTGTTTTTCTCGGTCCCCCTAATTGTGGTAAGGGAACAGTAGTAAAAAATTTATTGTTAAGGGCTAAACCACAGTTTGAGGAAGTGGTATGTATTCATTGCGACCCTGAATATACACAAGAATGGGAAGATATAGGGGCTGAAATGCTTGATGAAATACCCGCCCCTGAAGACTGGGAGGGTGAAGTTAAAACTTTAGTAATATTAGATGATTTAGAATTTAAGGGTATGAATAAAGAACAAAGAAGAAGGTTAGACAGGTTATACGGTTTTGTTTCTACACATAAGCATATTTCGGTGGCGTTGTGCTCACAAGATACTTTTAATGTGCCTCCAATTGTTCGTAGATGTTCTAATTTATGGGTATTATGGCGGTGTCCTGATTTAGACGCTATGGCCACTTGTGCGAGAAAAACCGGTATGAAAGCAAATAATTTTAATGCTATTTTTAATCAACTTATGATGGACGGACACGATAGTCTATGGTTAGATATGACTGACCATACACCATATCCAAAAAGAAAGAATGGATATACTATAATAAAAAAGACTGATGGAGAAGAAACTAAAAAGGAACTGGAAAAACAGGATACATTTAACGAAGAGTAGATTTAAAATTATTTATATAATATTTTTTATATAGTATATTATATAAATAACTAACGATGACTACTATATGTAAAAAATGGAATAACGGATATACCGAAGAAAGGGGAGGGGAAACAGTAGCCCTTTGTAATAATCAATTTAATGGAACCCGTGGAGGTGTTCCATTTGAATTTAAAAGACCTGCTTTTAAGGCTGGGGTTTCTTATATTGAAACAAGACAAGCGGGGAATATTGACCGCATTAATCAACGGTCAGGAACAGGTAATAAACAGATTGTAAGACCTGCTTTTAATGCTCCTGCTATTAAACCAAGACAGGTTATAGATTTTGATAAACTACAGGCTTTAGATATAGAACAAGCGGGGCAAAAAGTCCAACTTGGAGAAAGCACACTTAAGGCTATGTTTAATATTGAAGTTCCTGATAATCAAGATACTCAATGGATTGAAGAAAAACGAAGACTTACGGATTTATTTAGAAGACAAGGCATGACACAGGAACAAATTAACCGCGAATTAGAAGTAAATAAACCACTTGGTAGAGAACAAAGAACAACTACGAAGAAACAAAATATAAGTCAATCAAGTTTATCTATGGCTGATAAATTGAAAGAAATTAAAGAAGAAGTAGATAATGGAAATGCTCAATCAAGACAACAACAAGCCGTATTAACTGGACAACTTGCCTTAATTCTTAAGGACGATCAGGCTATAGTTGCTTTAACACAGGCTCAACTTGTAGGATTAGGTCAGGCTTTGGCTCGTATCGGTGTTCCTACTAATCATAAAAGACTTGGTCTTATTCCTCGTTTCGTTGATATTAATTTTTATAATGCTAATGCCGGCATGATTAATTTACTACTGTTTAGTAAAGTTAGGGAAACTCCTAATAATAATCTATATAATTACGACCAAATGGTTAGAAATTTTAATGGAAATCCACAAAATGGATTACCTGCTATGACTTTAAGAAGTGCTGTTTCCGCTGTCGCTCGTAATCCTGCTGGTGCAAGACTACCGCTTTATTTTGACCTTGAAAGGGGTGGCGTAATTAATCGTAATCAATTGAGGGCGGCTGCGAATATTATTCCTAATGGTTTTGATGACCCTGAATTTTCTATAGCAAATGATAGACGATAATTCATATTCTATGAGGTAATACATATTTACCAAATATTTGACCTTTTGAATATGTCTTTCTAAAAGACTTTTCAACCACTTTGGATTTAATAATAAAAGCATTGCTTTCACTTACATAATTAGATTTAGGACATCTAAACTGAGTTTGCTTCTGGGTCATATTTATTCCTGAATTAAGACTTTCCATATCACTAAACTTTAATTTATCATCCTTCTGTGAATAACCTTTACATTTCACTATTTCAATTGTATGGTCTTTTCCATTATAATTTATTTTTTTCTGTAATGCGTATTGCTTACAACCTGTTAATATACCTTTATCAAAATAGAAATTACCATTCTCTTTTAATGATAATAATTCTACTTCTTTATTAATTTGTTCCTTAGTATAATTAGGGTGTTCTTTCTTAACAATACTCTCAATATATTCATCACATTCATTTTTAAGGCTTCCTAATTCAGTTCCGTCGCCGTCCCATTGAAACTTTTTCTTAATATTAGGGTAATCGTTAATATTAATATTACATATCACACTATCCGTATCACAGTAATAAACCTTTCCCCCTACCTTTCTAATTGCCGTAAGCATCTTATGAAGTTTAGAACGAGCATAAGAACTAATCGCTGCCGCAACTGAAACATTAAAGTCGCATACATCTAAATCCTTTTTAATTCTACACAACACATAATCGCCTTGTTCTCTAATACTAATTAATTTATCAGTATTGAGATAAGACATATATTCGTGTGAGTTAGGTTCGCATATAATAACACCGTCTCTATCCTTAGTCCTCAAACCCCAAAATCCATAACCTGAATTGATGATGATTTTATAGGCTTGAGCCATTGCGGGGTTTCCTTCTGCTTTTGACTTTGCTTTATTTCTAAAACCATCATTAAAGAACTTTTGTTTAATTCTACTTTTCTTGAATTTTATACCTGTAATAAATTCATATTCATATTGTTCGTAATCTATTTCTTCACTGAATAAATTAATTTTAGTCCAATTTTCAAATATAGGGAATATTAACCTATCGTCTTTAAGGACGGCGTGTTTAGGAATATGTTTTGTATTCTTGGTTTTGACCAAACATTCAACCCAACCGAAAAAGTCTTTATCTAATTCTTTTGCTTTATTAAATTTAACAATTTCAGGCTCTCCATAGGGTAAATATTTTCTACCTACATCAGGATATAATGAAGTAAAGTCATAATAATAACATTTATCAACTTCACCCATTTGGAAACATTCAACACGACCACCAAAATAACTATCTCTAATAAATTTATCATTGTCATCACTTAATTTATACACCGGAAACTTTGTATCGTAATAATTTTTAAAAAAGTTTTTCTTTGATAAACTCGCACCTGTATAACAGTTAGTTATATCAATTCCTAAATCTTTAAAGACCTCTTGACCGAATTTCTGTATAACCTCTAACAAACCGAATACATCGTGAGTAAGATATGTTTTAAGTTGTGGAAATGTATTATAATTAATTAATGTAATATCATTATGGTTTATTGTCTCGTGTAATTTTTGATGAGGAACTTTTAACTCCTTAGTTAGTTTAGCAAGTCCCATAGGTAATAACCTTAAACTATCACGGAAATATATTTTAAATTTTCTATCGTTTTTCGCTCTTAGTGTAAAACCAATCCAAGCATTATTTAATTCTACGCACCCTTTACCCTCTATTAAAAAATCAGGGCTTTCCATAAATGCTTTCTTAATAGCAAGAGGTAAATCATATTTACCACCATTATGAGCGTAAAGAGTGTATCCGTTGAACCTTTCTTTATTATCGTGTATATATTTAGTCATTCTTTGGAGACAATCTAAACCCCAAAATTGTTTTTCCTCAGGTGTGGATTTAATAATATTTTTTGTTCGTTTTTCTTGCTTCTTATAAGATGATTTGTAAATAGGTTTTTCAGATTTTACCCATTTACTTATAAGTGCTTTTCTACATTCTTTTATACTCTTCTTTTTCACTCGTTCTAAATAATTGTTTAAACATCGTAAATCGTCTTCATCAAATTTTTCACCTTTTTTGTATTTATTAAAATCATCGTAAAAGTGGTAATATTCATTATCAACAATTCCTACATAATTATTACCTTCAACCCCAAAATTATAAATTTCTTCATCTACTTCAATCCATCTTTGAACCATTTGGTCTTTTGCCAAAGTTTTGGATTTCTTATTAATCATAGTTATAGTATCTTCGCCATATTCATAATTAAACCAAGCAATACTACAAGCATAAGGTATATGTTCGCCTTTCGCATTAGGTGAGGTTTCAATATCCCAAGAAGCAATTTTTTCATTATATTCATCAAATGACCTCTTCTTTTTTATTTGTGTATTCTCAACTTCTTTTTCCTCTTCCTTAGTTTCAATAACATTAAAGTTAAAGTCGGGGTATTTCGCCTTGATTAATTTTTTATCAATTAGAGCAAGACAATGGTCTCCTACTTTTTGAAGGTCGTAATGTTTGATAGGTGTTTGGTATTTACTGAGAGGATTTTTAGGCTTGAATGTTTTTATAAGTTTAAAAATATTGTCATATAAATTAATAGGATATTTACACCAGTTAGCAATTTCTTGTAAGGTCATATTATCTACATAATTATCATTTGAAGGTTTTATTTTACCTTTTAGGTTTTTACCTGCTCTAACTCGTTTTTTATGTGCTTCGTCAGTATCTAAAATTAATGTTTTGTTAGTAAGGAAATTTTTACAACAAGCCACAGATTGAAAAACACAATTAAACCTGCTCTTAGGATTGACTATATGCCATTTATCATTTGCCTGTTGAATGCTTCGTGAATTACTTCCTCCCATAATATTATTAGGTGGAATGAATACAGCAATAGTAATTCTTCCAATTTCAAATGTATTATCATCATCATATTCTCTTGCTTTTGGTCCGAGTTGTTCTATCATTAATCTTTGTAATGCTTCAGCCGGATTAGCAAGATAAGAAGAACTTATAATATTTCCTGTTCTTGTATCCTCAACCATAATTTTAACCCTTAGTCCATTAACTGCCTGACGGTGTGGTCTTAGAGTTTGTAATATTTGCCTTCTAATATCATTAAGGTTGTCTTCATTTAATCTTAATCTAATACTATCCGGAACATTATGTATAAATTCTCTTCGTGTAGCACCATTTACTAATTGTTTTGTATTTACTGTAAATCTTGATAAAGCAATATCATCTCTTAAAACTCTTGCCCTTCTTTGTTGTCTTTGTCTTTGTAAATTATCAGGCTGTCTAACCTGTGCTAAAATAGGGGCTACTCTGTTTCTTGCTTGTTGTGCCTCTCTATAAAATCTTGAGTTTCTCCTTTCTTGTTGTTGAAGTCTTCTAACTTCTCTTTGCCATACATTATAATCTGTTCCAAATTGTGTAATAGGGATACTAATTGCTACTCCTGTTCTTCTTGAAATAGCAAGAGCACGGTTATAAACTGTGTCCCTTCTCCTTTGTTGGTTTCTATATTGTATATTCTGGTTTAACCAAAACTGCGTATTGGTTCCTCTATATTGCCTTCTTAAAGGTTCAGTATCGTAGCCTAAATTGTTGGCTAATTGTAGGGCTTCTCTATAAGCCTGTGTTTTTCGGTTCGCCATTCTTTCGTTTATATTATAAGGAAATATAATATTATTCATCTTTTTTTATTATATATATTATATTTTTATTTCTTTAAATCGTTTTTATTTTTTATGTTCGTTATAATTTATATAAAATATTCTCTTTATATAGTTTTATCATTTATTTATTCAGGAAAAATAAATAAATCAATATCAAAATTATTCTTCTATATATTCTGGAATTTGTCCTAATCTATTCCACCTTAAAAGTGTTTGGTGTTTTAGTTGTGGGTATTCCGTCTTATACTTATTAGTAATATCTTTAAAATTCAGTCTAACATAGACATCATATATAATCTTCCTCTGTAGTTCTTCAGGAAGTTTTTTAAATCCGGTCTTTTTGGGGATATATGCTTTTCTTGTTATAGGATATTCTAACCTCTTTTCATTATGACATATCTTACATCGTTTTTGATAAGATTTACCGGCTTTATAATACCCTCCTTCTAAAGGTTTGACTTTTCCACATACACAACATAATTTAACTTGTTTATTAATTTTTTCTTCATTTATCTTTAAAGTCATCTTCTTTGTATATACTATATATTATATTTCTTTAAATAGTTTTTATATTTTAAGAAATAAATTTTAATTCAAATCATATTTTTCAAAAAACTTATCCCAAAGTTTTTCTTTCTTACTTAATCTATTTAAGTAAAATTCAAGTTCTTCAATGCTTCTTTTTAATCGCCTTTCATCGTATTCATTGTCCGTTTTAAATTCGCAAGCCTTATTATAGAACTTTAATATTTTGTCTATATCTATTTCTTTTTCTAACCTCAAATCGGTAGAATATTCTTCGGCTTTTCTAAAAATCTTTCCTAATTTCATTTTTCTTTATAATATACTATATATTTATTTCTTTAAGTAGTTTTTAAAAATTATGTTCGTTATAATTTATATTTTAAATAAATTTCAATAAATATTTTCCAAGGGTCTTTTTGTGGCTTGGCTTCTCACTATCGTCAAAGCCCTAAAAGTCAGCCACAAAATAGTTTCGGGAAATTTTGCTGGATTTTATGAAGCCCTACCCTATTTTTT
>Ga0070754_10001467_pt1 | contig 18857 bp, 8 predicted proteins | sample VirMetDEL_Sep_01_FD_75181 | JGI IMG/M metagenome (GOLD analysis project Ga0070754, IMG submission 75181) | Aqueous microbial communities from the Delaware River and Bay under freshwater to marine salinity gradient to study organic matter... | ecosystem: Environmental > Aquatic > Marine > Coastal... | reverse complement strand
TAGCTCGTCAACGAGTATTTTGAGCTGATCCACGTCCCTCTCCAAGTGATTAAGCCTTAGGTTTTGTTCGGCATCGTCAGGCAGACTACCCATCTCTCCTCTTGGCCACTTAATTCTAAACTCTGAGTTGAGCTTGATCTCTTGGTTGTGGCGCATAGTCTCGATCTCAAGCTGATTGAGCGCGGACATTATTGTGAAGTAAAGGGTGACTGCCCCGCCCACACCAACGACGATTTGCACCAACCACTTTATGTTGATGCCGAAGTTTGTGTTGTCATCAAGTTTCACTCCACCTTATTCTTTGCGAGAAGGAGTTTAATTTCTTGAATGTCCTTTAGAAGTTGCTTGACATCAGCCTTGAACTCTGCATTGTCAGCTTCAAGGGCGTGAACTCTAGAACTAAGCTTGCTATAATCGCTTTGAAATTTTATCCACCCAGCGACCAAAGCTCCTGCTACAGTTAAAAATTCGAAGTGACTTAAGTTATCAAGCATTTTTTCTAAAATATTTTTTGGCCCTAAACTTACCTCCACCCTGCATCTTCAATACTCTGAGTGAGCCTCCCTTGTCGAATCCTTTTGCTGTTCTTTCTATGTTGAAGAACGGGAACTCAAGTCCGTACTGTCCTTTCTTAACTGGAGGTATGCCGTATTCAGAAAGTTTTGAATTTATCTTAGGTACGATTCTTTCAAGAACATCCTTGGGGATTCTCTCCATGTCTACGTACTGAGCGTCTTTAGCGTCGAGTCCAAATGTGTTGCCAAAAAGCTCTGAGTTCTCACCAAGCTTGTTCAGCTTTGAGTACTTGACTTCATTCAAGAGCGGCTTAGCCTTACCCTTCCTGAAGAATCTAAACATGATTGGATAAGCATCCGCACTCATAGTATTAGAAAGTCCTCTTGAGTCTCCGAGAAAGTCTACTACACCACCGACGGGTATCTTGTCCATTCCAGCAAGCATAAGCTTTCCTCTCGTAAGTGGGTCGCTTTTTGGTGCGACAACATTCATGATATACTTGTTATCGTTCGGGTCTCTAGAAGACCTGACGACATCCATGTATTCGAATGGGTCGTTTTTGTTCTCATACCTCACGACAAGTCCGCTTGCCTCATCAACCTCACCCATAAAGTTACCGATGTCTGGTACCGCTGGCTTCGCATCAGGTATCTCGCCCTTGCGAAGAATAGAAGCCATCTCTGTAATCTTGTCTAGCTCACCCTGATCAGCAAATCCGCTGATGTCATCATACATATCCTCAAGGTTGCTTGCCAACTCTCGACGTGTTGACTCGGGCATCCTAAGGATGTCTGCATTCTTCTCAACTAGATCTCGTGTCGTTCCTCTTTGACCGACAACGTCAAGTACCTTCTGAAACTTGTCTCCCATCTCGGGCATTACGTTGAAGTCACCCCACTCCTTAAACATGTTGAGGTTACCGGGAAGGAAGGCGAGTGCTGCAGCACCAGCAAGCTGAAGAGGACCCTCTGCGTCTGCCATTGCTTGAATGTCCCCAACGGGAGAGAGTGCCTCTGCAATAGGCGCAAAGGACTCAATGCCCTGAGTCTTGGTTGGGTCAAACTCGGGATACTCCTGACCAAAGAATGTCTGCATACCCGCTCTGCTTTGAGCACGCATGGCGTCAGCAGCAGACGTGTAAACTGGTCGTTGCATAGACACACCTGTAGAGGCAGCAGCTGCTGGCTCAGTAGCCATAGGCATGGGAGGGGGCATACGATTCTGCATCTCCTTCTGAACCTGTTGCTGCTCAAGCATTCTGAGCAGATCAGCGGTTCTACCACCCTCTTGGTATCTCCTTCTTGTTCTCACTTTCTAGATTTTTCTATTGTTCTTCCGGCGAAGTATGCACCAAAGGATGTTAGCATCAACACCTCAAGCAAAGATACGTATGAATCTTTTACGTTAAATGGAAGTTCATCCATGCTATCTAACACCATGGTTACCATGAACATACACATCAAGGCTATGAGCGTGACTGGTCGTATAAGCTTCGCAAGCTTTACGTCACTACCCATGTCTGCTTTCCATCTCTCGCTCACGTTGTTCTGAAACTGCACCTCTGCATCGAGCACGGCTTTAGCTTCTGCTGGGTCCACGCTTGTTTCCTTGTCCAGCAAGTTCTTTACAACACCTAGACCACCGCTATCAGGGAGCAGATCCCCGACGGTGTCAAGAATAGATGGTGCCTTATCCTTAAGCCACCTGCCTAAGTTTGTGTCTTTGATCTTCTTCTTCTTCTCCATGATTATTGTTTTGGTAGACTAAGGGGGGTGTAAGACCCAGCAAAGATTCTTCTTGCCTGCTTCTCACTTATCCTTGCGTACTGTCTCATGGTTGCGATGATGTCCTTCTTGCTTACGCCCAGTCTGTTGGCAGCCATGGCGTACTTGTGCATGTCCTGCTGAATGTCTATGTTGGCTCTGTCTGCCTGAACCATGTCGCTGTATTTCAGTGAGTTAGCGTCAGACATTCTCTCCTTGAACTTAACCATCTGGAATCCAAACTGTTGCTTAACATCAACATTGTAGGGTTTGAATCCAGTGAGTTGACCTGAAATCTCTGCGGGGTCAGCGCCGCTGTTGTATACCTTACGCAATGACGTTAGCGTTCCCGGCTCCACAACCTCGTACATGTAAGACATGACGTCTTGAATCTGCTGTGCCTGTGGCGCCTCTGCATTGTATATGGGTTTGCCGTAGTCGTTAACGTTTCTGCTTACGTTCACAAGCCTTCTAGTGAGGATCTCCTCACCAACGAATGGCTCTATCACGGTGAACAATCCAGTAGCAAATGAGTCAATACCATCTTCACCTCTCATGAAGGCATTACCAATCTTATCGAAGTGACCGTATGGGTCTGACGATGAAAAGTCTATGTAAGAGAACTTCCCGTCCTTCAGATCGTATGGTATAATCTTAGAGTTCTGACTCCAAGGAGCCATAAACATTCTCAAGTCCTCCTGTCTTTGCTGTTCTCTCTCATCATCAAGCAGCTCTCCAGCTGCTCCCATGATACCCGCCCCGACACTAGAGCCAGCCATGCCAGTGACAGCGTTCTTCATGCCCACGTATGTAGTCACGCCCGCCATACGCTTAGCACCAATAGCCCTAATCTTTGGGTTGTCTGATGCCATCTCTGCTTTGGCCTGAGCCATAGTATTCCATGCAACCCTGTAGGACTCTGCTTGAAACGATACAAAGTTGCCCATCACTGGGAACCTACGAATCATCTGAATAGCCTCTGGAACTCTGCTGTATGTGGGGTATGTGTTCTTAACCAGCTCAGCCACATAGCCGTCTAGTTCAGCCCTCTCTTGTTCGTTGAGTTGATCTGGCTTCTTCCCAAACATAGCCTCAGAGTACCTGTTGCTCTCGTTCTCAAACGCAACAATCTTAAAGAAGTCATCCTCCGCTTGATACAGGTCTTCAATTTTCTTTGCGCCAATACGTGCCTTCCTCAAGGCCTTGTCCTTTAGGCTAAGTCCTTTGTCATTCATCCGTCTGGCAAGAGCATCATCCATGTTGGCGTCGCTAAACATGTCTCTTATCTCTCCCACAGCTGCGCTTTGCTTCACAATTCCAAGCTCAATGTACCTGTTCATACGGGCCTGAAACTCCTTTGATCCTCCAGCAAGGTCAGCCTTAAGAGCTTGATATGCTGTATTCATCTGAGTTAGATCGGTGTGACCATTAGCCCACATGAACCCGAGGTTACCGACAACGTTCTTAGAGTGTGTTGCAACAGACCCAATAGTCTTAGCCCACTTGACAGTGCCTATAGCCTTCATGTAGGTCTGCATAAATGAGCCCATCTGATCTCCAGACTTGTTAAACTCTGCAGCTATCTCTGGAGTGGTGTACAATCCATTGAGAGGTGCCATAGCTTCGCTGTTTTCGGAAGCTATCTGTGCAGTGTATGGGCCATTCGGTTTGTCAAACAAGAACACACCCTTGCCGTTCTCTTTTACCTTGTTTAGGAACCTAGCTGACTCTGCAGTCTGCGTCATCTTAAGTACAGATGCTGCGAAGTTTTGTGCTGGGTCGGTATACTCCCCCATCAAAGCGCGAATCTCCTTGGGAATATCCTTACGCTCTTTGAGGATGTTGGTATTCTTGCTGTCACTAGCCGCAGTAACAAAGGCCTTTGCATCGTCGGGGCTGAGATACTTTTCGATGTACCCGTCGACGACTGACTCAAGGTATGCCTCTGCATCCAAGCCTTGCGGGTTCTTGCTTGCATCAAGGTAGTCCTTGCCTGCCTGAGCTCGCTCCCTTTCTCTAATCAGATTCTTAGCGGCGGTAATCTTTTCTTGACCAACCTGATCCTTCCAGTTCTTGTTGGTGAATACCTCGTAAGATCTAGTCAAGTACTGACCAAGGTTGGAGATGACATTGTCGATCTCAGAGTCAGGCACAACGCCAAGATTGATGAGGTCGATAGACAGTCTGTCAACCTGATTTCTCATCTCCTGAGACAGCTCAGCAAACTCTTGTGGCAGTCGGGTCAACCCTTCACCCCCACGCATAGCGTCATCAAAGTCGGCAAGCAGCACGTCCTCATCACCCTTGTAGTTTTTGAGCAACCTGTTGAACTCACGGATGTGTTGCTGAGCTACGTTAGCAGACTTGGCGATATTCGCTTCACGCTGCTCTCTGTCTCGGAACATACTGCGTGGCATGAATCCACGAGCAGAAAAGAATCTGCGTCGGATACCATCAAGCTTGCCTCTGAGCCCCTTGCCCTTTACATACACCCCCTCTTTTTCAAGGGCTTCCCTATGGGCCTGAGGACTTTCAACAGGGCCAGCGCTTACTGGGCTGACTTGTTCTCCTTGAGGTGCTTGATCAGGTACTTGAGCTGTTGTTTCCTCGGCAACTGGCGAAGCTTTCGGAGACTCCCCAGCGAGTTCTTGTCCTTTTCGCTTGACGTATTCATCGTGTTCTCGTTGGAATTCTTCATCTTGTTCTAGTGCTTCGTTAATAGTTTGTTCTTGCTGTGGCGTCTGAGCTTGGTCAAGAAGGATCTGATATGCAGCATCTTGTGCGTCCTGACCATCAAGCATAATTGTCTTGCCCTCTGCATCCTTAAGTGATACGCGAGCGACATTACCGTCCGCGTCATATTCAATACCGCGAGTAGGGATGTCACGCTGAATCCCATACTCATTGCCATCGTATATGAGAGTTCCGTCAGGAGTGACTTCAACGCCAGCTTTATCTTCTGCAAGGTTAAGTTCTGAGATTGGTTTGTCCATAACCTCAGCTGCATTGCCAAGATCAATAATCTTGTCGTCAGTTTCAATGACGACTCTGTCTCCAAACTCTGTGTCTCTTCTAAGCTCACCGCGAGTCCCATCATCCATCAATACAATACGACCGAGTTGCTCGGACACAGATGGCGAATCAACGGCCTCGGTAGAGGCCGTGACTTGCTCATCATATCTAGCATTGATCGTTTCTATCTGAGCCTCTACATTCTTAAGCCTTCTTTTTGCCGTTGCGGTAGACTTACCCTCAAGCTCCTGTCTCTCATACTCAAGGTCAATCAGCAACCTTCTGTCTTGATCTGAAATTTGCGATGGTATCTCCTTGGAAATCTGATACTTACGCCCCCTTTGCTCAAGCAAAGCTGTAACCTCTGGGTCGTTAGACACCTCAATGTTGATAGATCCCATCTCCTCGTCTGTCACGTCAGAGATAAGCTCCATCAGAGTCTTTCTTGTTACGACACCTCCGTTCACCCTGTACTGTCCTTGAGGTGCGCTAGTGTTAAGCTGATCAATAGCCTCTTGCTTTGTGGCTGCACCCTCTGTTGGTCGTGGGCTACCCTCGACTCTGTCCTGAACCCCTGCACTAACAAGAGTAAATGGTGTCTGAAGCATGCCGGGACCAGCCTCCATGAGACCCTCTACGATGTTGGGTTCTTGACCTGAAAGAACTTGGGCGCTCATCTCCCCACCAAAGCCAGTACCAGCCTCACCTGCTGCCGTAACACTTGTAGTGGCAAGTCCAGATCGACCTGCCTGCTTCATGGCCTTGGCCCCCCTCGACAGCACGGCACCACCAAAGGCGTCCACAAGGTATACTGTCCCGCCTCTAATCGCTGATCTCTTTCTTAGCTCTCTAGAGTTCTCTTCGTTGAGGAGTATGGGGGCTACGTTCTCGTATGTGAATTCCTTTTCCCCAAGTTCTTCTCTAATGAAGTCAACGAATGACATGGCCACCTCTACGGTTGCACCTGCTGCACCAAAAGCAAATGGGAGACTTGCTGCTGCACCTCCCGCAGCTCCAGCCCCCACGGTGAGGGGGGCAAGTGGGCCGCCAGCCAATCCAGCTGTAGCTCCACCAGCAGTACCTCCAACCACAGTGGCCAAGAAAGCTTCTGCAGACTTCTCATTCACCATGCCTGATGATGAGCTGAGCAATACCTCACCAGCTCCCTGAGGATGTTCGTACATAGCGCTAAGCCAACCCCATGCACCGCCACCGTTAGCGTTCATGGTAGCCTGAAAGGACTCGGCCTCGTCAGACGTACCGATGTCCCTCATCTTAGCATCGTACTTGTTTACGTCTTCAACGAGTCTTCTTATTGACTCCTCGTTGATAGCCATGTCACCCACGGCCATTGCGTATGGTACCTCCACGAGATCGCCTGTAGCAAGGCCTGTTCCCCATGCTCTAGCCATGTCGTCAAAGACATCGCCTACAGCGCCCATCCTGTTTACGAGGTCACCGAAGTTTCCGTCAAGATACTGAGTCTCTGCGCCCTCTATAGTTACATCTGTGTAGGATGTTCTCCCAGCACGAGGGATTAGGAATGACTCCTCAGACTCCGTTACCGTAGGAGAAACCGAATCTCCACTCTCGACGGGAACCTGCGGAGTTGTACCTGAGGTAGATACCGTAGAATCCATTGCCGAGGCTGGCGCCGAAGCTGGCTGTGGCAGAAGTTCCGCCTTCTCTTTTTTTTTTACATTAAAAAACTGAGCGTAGAAATCATCAGCACTCTTGGTGTATAGACCCTCAGATAATACTGCGTTGTACAGATTTTTCTGAGACTCAGGGGTAGAGAACTGAACTGTAAAATCCTCATAGGATTTAGTGTAGAGTCCTTTCTCGCTTAAACCATTGTATAGGTTCTGGTGAGCCTCACCAAATGTAGGTTTTTTTGTTGGATCAGTCATTGCTTATTACAAATCGTCAAAGGCTCCGCCACTTTGGGCAGCTTCCTGTGTCTGATTAACTGCATCGTTGGCCGCATTTTCAACCTCAGTTTGAGGTCCAAATACAATGCCTGCCTGAAGCCCCTCAAGGGTTATGTTCGGATCTCTGTACGTCCTTCTAATTGCTTGGAGCAAGCCTTGAGTTGCTTCTCGATCTTTGTATCCATCAAGAACAATCGTTTTAACCTTGTCGTATGAGGTGCCAGTTTGTTTTACTGACAGATCAAGAAGCACAATCTTTCCGTTAGGCAAGAACGCTATTTCTTTAGGCTGAATTTCAAACTGCTCTGGCTCGGCATTACCCTCTTCAAGGGCTTGAATCTCTCTTCTAATAGCCATTGCTTCAGGCGACCCCTGATCACCAATGTTTTGGAGCTCTTCTTGCAAAGAGCTAATTCTGTTTTCAGTCTCCCCTGCATTCGGGTTGTCGATCACAAGGGTTTCTTTCTTCTTGTCGAGAGCCGAAAGAACGTATGATGTACCCTTAACTCCTGCATACATTTCGAAGTCATCAAGAGGCACGAGCACACCATTTTCATCAGTCTGCATAAGCTCTCCCGTCCTCAGGTACTGAAGACTATCTAAGAAGAATGTCTCAGAGCTGTCAAAGTCGGATCTATAAATGGTTGCGTCTCTGTCAGAAGAAGTAGCGGTAGGCTCGTCTTCCTCTACAACAAACCTAGATGCCTCGGCCATCTGCTTGATAAGCTCACCATTGATGTCAGATATGTACTGGCTGTTTAGTTGATAGGTTGGGTCGCTAATATCACCCTGAATGTAAGAAGTGACCAAGGCTTCATTATCTCTCATTGCGTCACTAAACAGGTTAGCTACTGCCCATGCTCTAGCAGCAGCAGAGTCTTCGTTGTCCGCACCACCCTCAACAATTCCACGAGACACCCTGTAAGCTTCATCTCTGCTCCAAGTGTCTTTGTTGAAGGCCTTTGCAGAATCTCTAACAGTACCCTCACCAATCTGAATAGCACTCTTTCCATATCGTGCTTGCGTTGGGACAGTGAATGTTGTTGGGTTTGCCCAAGATTCCCAGCTAGTGATATCTGCCCAATCACCAGTCGGTTGGCCTGTTGCGGGGTCGATAGACTTGTAAACAACCTTACCGTCTGCACCCATCTGGGTTACAATATTTCCACCTTCAAATATCTGCTGAGCCTGAATCATAGATTGAGGAGAGGCAGCAGATTGCTTATATATAGGCAACGAGGCGTTAAACTTAGCCGCTTCGGAGGGGTCTGTCGCTACTCTATTGTATTTCTCACGACTACCCTGAACCACGTCACTGTTGTGAGCAGCATGCATGTCAAACCAACTTCTAATATCCTGAATGGCTTGACGTGCTGCCACTGGATCGTCGATAGCAAAGTTGTTTATCTCTTGAAGCTTTTGATTGTAGTAAGTGTTGAAGTGATCACGCAAAGGAGGTATCAATTTTGAAACATCATACCCCTCTGTTTGAGAAAGCATTTTATCAGCAGCCTTTTGACGGGCCTGCATCTGATCTACAATAGCTTTCTTTCTTGCGGCTTCTTCTGCTTGACGAGCCTGAAGGCTGTCCATCAAGCCAGACATGTCAAGAGTCTCCCCCTGCAAAGGAGCTGTGTATGCTACTGGCATTACGCGAATTGAATTTCCTGTTGAGGAACTTGGAACTGAGGCTCATCGAAATGACTCATCTTTTCAAGAGCTGCCAGTAGTTCTTCAGGTGGGTTTTCCATTTTAGAGAGAGCTGCCTTCAAGATGTTGAAGGCCTCCATAGTATTCTCTGTCTGCTCTGGATTGAGAACGGCTTCGTCTCCCGTGAGCTCAGCCTCCTTCTCCCCAGTCTCTTCGTCGATCAAAGCCTTTTTGTTTGTGTCGTGGTTGAACTCACCGCCTGTCACGTAGATCTGATCGCTAAGCTGACCACCTGACTCCAAGCTCTGAAGCCCAAGCTGTTGAGCTGTAAGGGGGGTGTTTCCAGAGGGAGCACCATATCCCATTGCTTGAATGGCCTCAAATGGAGCCTCCAGCCCTTTCATAATTGCCTCAGTGCCAGTAGAATATCCAAGACTAGCTGCAGCCTGACCCTCTCTTCTGAGAGCCTCCTGAAGCGCTCTGTCTTGCGCCACGTTAAGGTCTCCAACCTGCTGTGCTCTAAGAATGTTTCTGTCCAAGACACCCTGTTCTCTGAGAACGTTTGCCTTAGCGTAAGATTCAGCAAGGTTTGCAACGTTTTGCTTGGCTGCAGTAGACTGCCGTGCTGCTGCAAGCTCCGTCTGACCGAGCTGAGCTGCAAGAGAAGGGGCTATGTTTGCAATGCTTTGGCTCGCCCGTGTTGGGTCCATAACGCCAGAGGCTATAGCCTGCTGAGACATCGCAAGGTTTTGATCCCTCAAGTTTTGTATCGCCTCAGCGCTTTGACGCATCTGAAGCTCCGCCAAATCTCTCGTGTCCTGCGTCACCCCAAGTTTAGGACCTACCTGCATGTCTGGTCCAACCTGATAATCAAGACCCTCTAGTCTTTGAAGTGCTTGTTCAGCAATATCTTCCCCCTGCTTTCTCTGCTTCCTTGCGCGAATGCCTTTTGCTGCTGCCTGTGCAAGCTTAGTTCCCCCTGCAATAAGCGCCAATGTAGCAAGAGTAATCGGCTCTGCCTTCTGAAGATATGGGAGGTCAGCCCCAAAAACTAAATAATGTAGAAAGTCGTATGTAGCCTCGATCATAGTTGCAAATATAGTTATTCTCACTTAGAATGGTCTAAGTCAGTGGGTTCGTAGTTTACGTTAAGTGAGTAGAGTTCAAAGGGTTCTGGTCCAGTGCCTATAGCCATCCCTACTTCTGCGTACTGACCCCTCAAGAAGTCGCCGTTGATAGCTGGGTCTGTAATCGCAAAGATGGATACGATACCATCCGTACCCTGAAGAGCCCTAAGGAATGCCTCATAAGCCTGTAGAGTAGACTTAAGTACAATTCCTCTCCCGAGAGGGTCGTCGATATCCAGTGAGTTTAATTGAGTAGCCGAAGGTGAAATAAACCCAGAGTTAAGTGTGTAGAAATCAGTGTTTTCTTGCAATGACACAGAAGTTCCTTCTGGAGTTATCACCACAGGGGTAGTGCTGTTCCCAAAAACAAAAGCAAACTTCGTTGATTGGTCTAATGTGAAGGCAGTATTGCCTACCACCCCATTGAAAAAGTAAAGGTCCTGACCAAGAGCCTGAGTCGTTGTCTCTCCACTCGTAGCCCCCACGAACTTCATATTCACGTTAGCCTTAATTCTAGGGTCTTTGGGAATGTTCCCGTACAGTATACCCCCCTTGTTTTTCAACGTGTCTACGTTGATAGTCATAGGAATTTTTTGCGGCTGCAGGGTCTCACTCGTGCTAAAGGAATGAACGGATCCCCTGAGATTTTCAGAACCCTCTACGCTGAATGTCTTATACAGCTTGTTCTGAGACGGGTTGTCATTGAACGAAACCGCAATAGCAGACTTGTGTTGCTCCCCGTAGAAGTTGTTTCTCGTTGGGTTGGTATTGTGCTCCCAGCATACTACATCATCAGATGGAAACACAGTTTTTCTGCAAGAGAAAAACTGCTTATCAATAGACGCATAGTTAGAAGACGTGTAAGAGTACTTCGACGTCCAAATGTTCTTCTTGTTATTGAACCCTATAGTGTTGATCATGAGTTTAAGATGATTGTACCACGAAGGCTGATTGATCAAAATCAAATACAAACGATTCTCCCGCACCAAGATACTGACCTAGGGCATTGTTGATATTTGTTGTTAATACATCTATAAAACTAGAGTTAGTGCTTATAACACCATCAGTACTAGTTTCAGTAGTAACGAGGTTTTCATACCCATATTCTTCTCTCAACTGAGATATTTGTTCAGTAACGTTTGATAAAGTCACAGTGGATACTGAATTCCCAAACAAAGTCAAAAACGAAAGCAAGTCGCCAGAGTCTATGTTTTGGTTACCGTTTGCATCGAAACCACTGTTAGCGTTTTGAATTTGCTGAGGAACAGTAGGTCCGTTTTGTATGAGAACGGGGTTGTTTTGACCGTCCAGAACGGCATTATTAAATGCAAACCGCTGTTGATCCCGCTCAAATTGTCTGGTTCGTTCGAGGATATCATTGATAGTAACGATTAGAGCGTTTTGGTCAACTGGTATAAAGTTACCATCACTGTCGAAAAAGTCTTGGAAATAATCTGATATGTTGTCATACGATGGGCCGGAAGGAATAACGTCAAGAAGGCTTCCCGTAAAGTTGAATATGGGATAATTTCCGTCAAGGTTTGGACCAGTGTTAAAAGCATTAAAGAATACCTCTTCGCCAACAAGGTTAATTGAACCATTTTGATTTGTTGTGGCGTTAGAGTAGTTGGTCAGGTTGTTGTTTATGTATTCAAGCAGTCTCTTTACACCCTCGTAGGATGTGTAAACAGATGGACCCGAAACACTCGCGAATTCGTTTTCAATAGCCCCCCCCTGAAGAACTGTTTGAGCTATAAGGCCCTTACCTCCTTCGCCAGTGTATCCTACAGCAGGGGAAAATTGTGAGGCTTCTGTAGGTATAGAAAGCTCTGGGAAGGCTCCGGAGCTAAGGGTCCCTATCTGTCCTAAAAGATTTGTAGAACCCAGTATTGCTTGGAACTCTTTAAGTCTCGTTACTGCTTCTGAAATGTTTGATGCAGCGTTATACAGTTCATTGTATTGAGAAGTGCCGCTTATAGGTGCGGTAGCTGCAAAAAGGTTTATTGCGTTAACAAAGCCTCCAGAAGCAGGGAACTGATTATCATCATAAAATCCAGAAAGAAGAAGGCGATCAGTATATTCTGTAAGTAATGTCTGAAGCGACCCGATAAGCCCCTCAAGAGTGAGGTCAAACCCCCCTGCATCCGCACCTGTGATAGTCGTGAGTGCTTGTTCCAGAGCCTGCTCCAAAACGCCATCTCCAGTATCTGGATTAGCAAGAACTTCAAAGTCATATCCCTCTGAGAATCCAGTAGGGAAGCCAACACTAGTTAACTGTGTGTCCCACTCCTCCAAGAAGTTTTTAATCTTTTCTTTCAGGCCCGCACTAGCTCCAGTTCCCAGCGCCACCTCACCTCCAAAGTCGTTGTTTGACAAGAAGTCAAGTATATTACTTACGCTTCCGAACAACTCATAGAATGTGTTTTGAGCATCTGTGATATCAATACTATCACCTCCAAGGGCTTCAATAATTGTTTCAGCAGAAGGTGATCCTCCAGAGATAAGAAGGCTATAAAACTGAGATGGAACACCTCCGTTGTACGCTGGATTCACACCATTGTTCAAATCTCTTTGTACGTTAAACGTAAACTGAGCAGTATTATAGAATGAGTTAGCAAGGCCATCCCTTACCGCAGTGACGTTTGTCAAATTAGCAGTGGTGTCATCGACCTCTTGTTGGTAATCAAACCTAAAGTCCAAGAGTCCTTGCTCTATGAGCTCTAGTATAGCGGTCTGAGTAAGAGGGTCGGTAAGTATTTCCTCCTCAAGAGCAGAGTTTCCTCCATTTGTGAAGGCGTCATAAAAGCGCTTGAGAGGGCTGTCACCAGTAATCTCGTCACTAGACGAGCCGTAGTCGTCACCGAAAGGATTCTTTCCCCCTGCGTCAGCATCCTCTGGTGGGGTGTTCACATCGGGTCCTCTACCCGTATAGACAGCCTCTACAAAATTGCCTATCTGAGTGAGGATAACGTCTTTGTCTGCTTCCAGTCCAGCGTTCTGCTCTTCTTTGTCCTGAAGTTCTTGCTCAATATCGCCAAGCGCGACTGTCTGCGCGAAAAGGATAAGTTTGTTTAGGTCAGAGCGCAAACCACTCTGTCCTGTAAATTCGCTTATGAAGTTTGGATTATCAAACAAGGCCGTACCTTCAGGGAAAGCGGATTCATTATTGTCGCTTAGAGACGCAGTAGTGGGGATACCATAACCCAAGGTGTACGTGAAGAACTCACCATTCCTCAAAGTAATTTGACCTGTATCAAAGGTAAATCGACCGTTAGCGTTTGATGGAGGCTCTGATCCGAACTCATTAAGATACACCTCAAGACGATCTTTAAACTCTTCTATCACGTTTACGTAGGTGCTAAACGTCACAGCAGATCCGGGACCTTGATCAGTTACACTAAGAACGATATCAGCATTAACATCAGGTATGATGTACTCTGCCTCCAGAAAACTTGTTGAACCTAGAGCAGACGTAATGAATATGTTAGCTGATTGTATAGCTCCAGCCGCTTGATCTCTTATCTGACTGTGCAAAGAAACAGACTGTTCGATCTGGTTGATATATACGTCTTCAGCGTCTTCTAGTTGATCGTTAATAGTTGATATCTCGTCCTCAAGTCCTGAGACAACATCATCTAGAATTGTACCGTTTGGATCAGTGGTTACAATAGGATTGTTTATCGCGTCATTGATCTGCCCATACAGGTTGAGAATCTGCTGTTGAAGATCGTTAATGGTGTTGTTCGCCTCAGTGAGGTTACCCTCAAGATCTCCAATCTCAGCTTCAAGCTCCTCAACTTCAAGCGCAAGCTCGACCTCTGACGCAAGCTCAGGAAGCAGTGGATCAGAGAGATCATCTCCCTGCCCTTGGGTAACAGACCCTGTACCTGTAGTGGCTTGAGGCTGTGAGTTGTATACGCTTATCACGAACTCATCGAGCGTGGGGTCATAGCCTCCAACGACCCTTACTGGTCCAACACTTGCGTTATTCCTGAACTTTTCTATAGCAGATTTAAACAGCTCCCTGAAGTATGACTTAAGCCCATAGTCCGATATGACCGCCACACCGTTTGATGGATTGAACTTGTATACCTCGTACTTTTCTTTGTTGGCGAAGTATATGTTCTCATCAATCTTAGTGACAGATTCTGGGTTGGTGCTACACCCGTAGCTTCCAGAATAAAACCTTTGGGACCCAAGAACTTTCTCTGATGCAATTACGATGTCAGTACCGACAGTGTCAGAGATAATGCTTCTTGATATGGGGATCTCACTGATCTTGTCCTCTTGGAGAATGAAGAGGCTATCACCTCTGTCAATCATTTTCTGTATACTCCCGTGAGAGTTTGGCAGATCCTTGAAGTTAGATGTAGTGGCGTCAAACGTACAGTAGTTCAGCTTAGGCAAGGAGTAATTGTTTACGTCACTAAACGTAATAGATGAATCTCTCCTTATCTCTTTCTGATATGGGTTTACAATCTTCGGCTTACCCCAGTTGTGCTGGTTTGCACCAATGATAGTATCCGTAAAGGTCTTGGTCTCCAAGTAGTAATCCAAGAATCTAGGTCCTGTGCCTCCGTCAGATCGAACAAGGTTTTTGTACACTTGATCCTGAGCGCTGTATCTAGGCATGTTAACAGGAAGCCTTCTGAAATAGACGTCACCCTCGGTCAATACGATGTTCGTTGATTGAAGTGACAGATTGCCCGCCACATCTCTCAACACTCTATATTTCTTGCTGATCTCGTAGTAGACTCTGTCCTCAGCATCCTGACCCGTTCTTGGTGAGTAGATTTCTACAACACATCTGTTGTTCCAGAAGTGAGCTGCAGTATCCGTCTGAGGAGAGTTGTTTGCAATACCGTTCCTTACGGCATTGTAGTTAAAGTTTACGGCAGAAGGATTGTTTCTGAGTATTACAAACTGCCCCGTGCACGCATCTGGTGTTTCCAAGTCGGGATTAACCAGTGGGTTTTCGTCATCATCGGCAAGCGTAACTGTGCCCACCACATCAAACTCATAGGATTGTGGGTATACACGAGCATTTAGGTCGTCTTCACCAGCCGCGAGGGGGCCAAAGTAAGATATGATTCTAAGCTTGTCTCCCTCCTTGTATGTGTAGAAGTCTTGGTTTCCGTCGTAGTTGATGGCGCCAAAAGCATTTGAGTACGAGACCTTGCTGTTGTTTTGCAGGTAGTTTAGAGATACGTATATGTTACCGTTGTTGTCAGGATCATCTGAATCAAACTCCACAAAGGCTCCGCCAGTGGTGTACTGAACGAAGTCACTTACAGTGCTGTTCCCGCCGTAGACAATCTGATAATTCCAAGCCCATGACGGAGGCGTAATGGCATTAAGACCCACTTGCACACGAACAGGACCCTTCTGATTCAGCAAGTCGTAAGAGGGAATGTATACGTTACCTATAGGGGTGACATCACTAGACCTTCCTCGTTGATCGTAGAAGACGATTCCAAAATCGTGGTTGGCCTTGGTCTTGAAGGACTTGTATGTCTGCTGTTCACCCTGCTGCTCTGGAGAAATAAGAACGGTCTCGAAGTCAAACACCTCAACGTGAGGCTGAAGGTTGGCGATAAAGGAATCATAGTCAGATTCTCCACCGACAAGTGTGGTTCCTGTAACTGCTGCAAATCCAGTAGAGCTGTCAATGTAATCCGCAAGGGTTATGTCTGTGGTGTTTTGGATTAGAGGCATGCAGTTAAGCCTCGACCTAATAAGCCCCTGCCCATCTGTAAAGCCCAAGTCAGACCAAGGGGATACGCCCGCTTTAATTGTCTGGTACGAAACACTAGATAAAGACTGTCCATTAGCTTCATCTGCGTTCTTTCCACCTGCACCAGCCTCCCCATCGAGCAAGCTAAATGCGTAGTCAAAGTAGAGGTCGTCTCTATCAAAGATGTTTTCGGACCTATTGGTGAAAGTGTCTTGGGCGTAGTTATGGAACGTGTTGATAATTCTTCCTCCACTAAACTCAAGGTACGTGTCTTCTGTTGTGATGCCAGCCCCAAGAACTGCTCCGACACCTATACCAGCAAACCCACCAGCAATAATTCCGTTGAAGTCCTCAGTAAGGCTTATCGTTGCACCTTCAGGAACAAGGAAACCAAACCACCTTCTTATCTGCTGCTCAATCCTGTCTTTGTTCCCGACAGGATTTTCAAAGTTTAGAGCATTAGTAATAAAGGTGTGAAGATCAAGTCGGAGTGCGGATGAACTCCAAGTCCCTTCTTTGATGTCGTAAAGCTGTTGAGCGTTGTGGACGAAGAGTGCTTCAAAATCAGGAAGCTCCATGTTAACTACTTGGAACTGTATATGATCTCTTGTCATACACACCCATCCATCAAAGATGTTGGTTCCAACAGAATCATCAAAGAAGTCCTCAAGAATTCCTGCACTCAAATTATCGGCAGCCACGTTGTCAATAACGATGTCTGGGATACAGGTGAGTATGTCGAAGTCTCCGAGATCTATGAGGTCAAGAGCAAAGAAGCAATCTTCGCTTTTTGCGGAGTCGCTAGGAGAGTCAATCGCATAGAACTGACTGATGTCTCGAAGTCTAAACTCGGGTGTGGCCTTGTTAAGGATGAAGTACCCCATAGGGTTGAGGTGCTTGGCGCTCTCTTCTGTAGCCAAAGAGTCCTGTTTACCTACAGCAACAACCATTTTTGCTCTATAGTCCGTTGCCCCAAACACCCTAAGCTTCTGCAAATTGGTGATGCCAAGATCGACAAGGTATGAAGAGCTAGACACCTCGTTAATGATAGAGATAGCAGGGGTGGGATCAATGACCCCATCTTCAAATCCATCAATCCTAACGTTAGGACCGATAACCATACCCTTGATTGCATCAGCAAGCTGCTCCTTAGAGAGGTCTGCAAGCGTGACAAAGGACCCACTGAAAGACAGGGGCTTACCCTCAATGATAAATGGGTTTCCCGCGTTAGTGCCATACACTGCGTCTTGACCCGCGTTGTCAAGGCTTCCCTGAGTATCTCCAGCAAACTGAGATCTCCAAATAGGATATCCGCTACCCTCCCCGTATGGGTTGTGGCAAACACCTGTCTTGTTAAAAAGATCAGTTCCTGCAAGAGGATATTGCTTCATGGCAGCGAAGTACTGAGACCCGTCACCACTAAATCCAGCCCCTATCTGATTGCTGATAGTCTGAGCCTCCTCTGCTTCCTCAAAGTCACCTGCCTCATCTCTCAAGTAATTGTATCGAGTGCTACCGTGATATCCCGATCTAGATTCGTAGAGATGGAAGTTGCCGTCAGGATTCAGGTTTATGTTGAAGATGACCTGAGTGTTAGCAAGAACACCTTCATTGGGAAGCTCAGATGTGCTCAGTCTATATGCTGCCACTCTGTTGTTTCCTGTAGCATTACCAAGAGCTGAGTTTGTATTCCTTACTTCAGGGGTCAATGTGAGGTCTATGCTTATGAAGTCTTGAGGTCTTTCCAATGCTTCAACGGCAAACGAAGCCTGCATTGGACCAACGTCAAATCCTTCCACATAGTTGCCAAAGAACAGTCTGTTGTTTGTAACTTCTTGAGTCCTAGCCTTCTTGGGTACTGAGTCAAACTGTCTGCGAGTCTCACCCTCTGGAAGTATGCTAAGGATCTTGTCATTGTAGAAGCTGAAGTCAAGCTGAGTACCCTGATATTCAACCTCATCAACAACAAACCAAGATCCGTCGTTACCCTCTCTAACAAGAAGCCTTACTCTTTCAACCTCTGAAGTCATGGCGTCTTGAGGCACAATAACCTCAAGGTAGTTCTCCGAGAAAAAAGATGCGTTGGGAGAGGCTCCCTGATTGATGTACGCAAAAGGCACGGAGAGCTTAGAGTATGTGCTAAGAGCACTTACATCTCCAGACTTGTATATGTTCTGATATGCAAACTGAAATCCCTTGTTACCCTTGAAGTTAGTGACCTTAGTATTTGGGTCGTTTCTAAAGGTGGCAACAGGGGGGTCGATAGGAGTCCTTGGACAGGTAGAAATAAAGTCCAAGAAGGATAGGTCTTCACTACTGTAAAGGTCATCAGTAGCCCTTTGTACATCTATCTTTCTTGGCTCGTTTCTGTTGTCAGTAAAGAAAAGAATAGGCTTTACCTCATTGGCACTGTTGCCAGATCCAGAAGGGATGTAGACAATGTTAGAGTCTACAAAAGAATTTGAATCAAAGTTGAAGAGGTTCGAAGTAATAAGCGGTGTCACCTCATTACTGCGACTATTGTACACATAGACTCCCTGCTCAGAAGCAACAGTGCTGTGCAGGAAGTAGAATATCTGTTGGTTTCTCTCGTCAACACAACTTCCAATAACTCTACCGCTACCCGTAAAATCAACAGAATCGTCATTGGGTACCGCAGTATTGCCCATCACAGGCTTAAGAACACCGAAGTTCCCACTGGGGGAGTCTACCCCACTGCCACTTTTGAAATCATCGTAGTTGTCGTCAATGGTTACATTGACTGCGTCGATCATCTCATCCTTGCCACGTACTCTTGCGTCCTTGCTTGAGTTAAGCTTTCTAGGAAATACCTTATCTATCATTAGTACTTAGGTGCCTGCTTGAAGTTCTTTCTAATCGTTCTCAACGCCTCGTCTCTAGTGAAGTTACCGAGACGTGCCTTTGCCTTGCGGCGCTCATTGTAGTACTCAGAGCGAGCTCTCATCTTTTCGTTTGCAGGTACCGTGGACTTTCTTTCGCACAACTTGTAGTAGATGTAAGCACGCAAGGCTTCTTCTGCATACACATGAATCAGAGGATTTGAGCTCCGAGCTTCATCCGCTACGTACTCAATAATAACATCGCTGATATCGCTGGACGTATC
>Ga0070754_10001463_pt1 | contig 18899 bp, 15 predicted proteins | sample VirMetDEL_Sep_01_FD_75181 | JGI IMG/M metagenome (GOLD analysis project Ga0070754, IMG submission 75181) | Aqueous microbial communities from the Delaware River and Bay under freshwater to marine salinity gradient to study organic matter... | ecosystem: Environmental > Aquatic > Marine >... | reverse complement strand
TTCGTTTTCGTGGTGCGGGAACTCGAGGTCGCTGCCGCCGCCATGAATGTCGAAGGTCTCGCCCAGGCAGCAGGTGGACATCACCGAGCATTCGATGTGCCAGCCCGGACGCCCGGCGCCCCATGGCGATTCCCAGCTCGGCTCGCCGGGCTTGGTGCCTTTCCACAGCACGAAGTCGAGCGGATCCTGCTTGGCTTCGTCGACTTCGATGCGCGCGCCGATGCGCAGGTCTTCGATTTTCTTGCGCGACAGCTTGCCGTAGCCCATGAACTTGGCGACGCGGTAGTACACGTCACCGTTGCCAGGAGCGTAGGCGTAACCCTTGTCGATCAAGGTCTGGATCATGGCGTGCATGCCGGGGATGTGGTCCGTGGCACGCGGTTCCATGTCCGGCTTGAGGATGTTGAGGCGCGCCTCGTCCTCGTGCATGGCGGCGATCATGCGCTCGGTCAGCGCGTCGAACGACTCGCCGTTCTCGTTGGCGCGGTTGATGATCTTGTCGTCGATGTCGGTGATGTTGCGCACATAGGTCAAGTCATAGCCGCTGAAACGCAACCAGCGGGTCACCAGGTCGAAGGCAACCATGCTGCGGCCGTGGCCGATGTGGCAGTAGTCGTACACGGTCATGCCGCACACGTACATGCGCACCTTGTTGCCATCCAGCGGCTTGAAGACTTCTTTGGTCTTGCTGAGTGTGTTGTAGATCGTTAGCACGACAGTTCCTTAAAACAGAATCACTGGCCCCACGAATCACGCAAGGTCACGGTACAGTTGATTACCGGCTGACCAGGTTTCGAGTCCTTGATATCCGCGCAGAAGTAGCCTTCGCGCTCGAACTGGAAACGGTCTTCCGGCTGTGCGTCGCCCAAAGAGGGTTCGGCACGACAACCGGTGAGCACTTGCAGGGAGTCAGGGTTGATGTTGTCGAGGAAACTGGCGCTGTCTTCGGCCTTTTCAGGATTCGGCGAACGGAACAGGCGATCGTACAGGCGCACTTCGCACTCGATGCTGGCAGCGGCCGGCACCCAGTGGATCACGCCCTTGACCTTGCGGCCTTCCGGGTTCTTGCCCAGGGTTTCCGGGTCATAGGAGCAACGCAGTTCGACGATGTTGCCCTCGGCGTCCTTGATCGCTTCGTCGGCGCGGATCACGTAGCTGCCGCGCAGGCGCACTTCGCCGTTCGGCTCCAGGCGCTTGTAGCCTTTTGGCGGTTCTTCCATGAAGTCATCGCGGTCGATGTAGATTTCACGGGCGAACGGCAGCTTGCGCACGCCGAGTGCTTCGTTCTGCGGATGACGCGGCAGTTCGAGGTGGTCGACCTTGTCTTGCGGGTAGTTGGTGATCACGACTTTCAACGGACGCAGCACGCACATGGCCCGTGGCGCGTTCGCGTCGAGGTCCTGGCGGATGCTGAACTCGAGCATGCCGTAGTCGACCACACCGTCTGAGCGGTTGGTGCCGACCATCTCGCAGAAGTTGCGGATCGACGCCGGGGTGTAGCCACGGCGGCGGAAGCCCGACAGGGTCGACATGCGTGGGTCGTCCCAGCCATTGACGTGCTTTTCATCCACCAGTTGCTTGAGCTTGCGCTTGCTGGTGATGGTGTAGTTGAGGTTCAGGCGGCTGAATTCGTACTGACGCGGGTGCGCCGGGACCGGCAGGCTGTCGAGGAACCATTCGTACAGCGGGCGATGGCTCTCGAACTCCAGGGTGCAGATGGAGTGGGTGATGCCTTCGATGGCGTCCGACTGGCCGTGGGTGAAGTCGTAGTTCGGGTAGATGCACCACTTGTCGCCGGTCTGGTGGTGATGGGCGTGGCGGATGCGGTACATGATCGGGTCGCGCAGGTTCATGTTCGGCGAGGCCATGTCGATCTTGGCGCGCAGCACGCGGGCGCCGTCCGGGAACTCACCGGTGCGCATGCGGGCGAACCAGTCGAGGTTCTCTTCTACGGAGCGGTCGCGGAACGGGCTGTTCTTGCCCGGTTCGGTCAGGGTGCCACGGTATTCCTTGGCCTGCTCGGGGGTCAGGTCGTCGACGTAGGCCTTGCCGGCCTTGATCAGCTCGACGGCCCAGTCGAACAGCTGGTCGAAGTATTTGGAGGCATAGCGCACTTCACCGGACCATTCGAAGCCCAGCCACTTGATGTCGCTTTCGATGGCGTCGATGTATTCCTGGTCTTCCTTGGCCGGGTTGGTGTCGTCGAAACGCAGGTGCGTGACGCCACCGAACTCCTGGGCCAGGCCGAAGTTCACACAGATCGACTTGGCGTGACCGATGTGCAGGTAGCCGTTGGGCTCTGGCGGGAAGCGGGTGACGATCTGCGTGTGCTTGCCCGAATCCAGGTCCGCCTGGATGATCGGGCGCAGGAAGTTGACCGGGACGGCAGGTCCGGCCTTGGAATTCGAGGTAGGGTCGACAGTGGGCTTGCTCATAGGATCCTTGAACAGACAGGTTCGTGGCCGGTTGGGGCCAGATAAAACAAAGGCGATATCATAGCTGATGCTGTCAAGACACTGACAGGTCACGACCAAAAACTGCTGCTTTAATTAACCAGGCGGTAAAAAACCACCTCGAAATTCCTGCCGGGCACGCTAAACTGCGCGCCTTGGCCGCCGTTTAGCCAGACAGGTAAGGCGCCCCAGGCGTCCAAACCCACGAATTCCCTGAAAAGAGTAGTGAACATGACTCAAGTCAAACTGACCACCAACCACGGTGACATCGTCATCGAGCTGAACGCCGAGAAAGCGCCGATCACCGTCGCCAACTTCATCGAGTACGTTAAGGCCGGCCACTACGAAAACACGGTTTTCCACCGTGTCATCGGTAACTTCATGGTCCAGGGCGGCGGTTTCGAGCCTGGCATGAAAGAAAAGAAAGACAAGCGCCCAAGCATCCAGAACGAAGCGGACAACGGCCTTTCCAACGACAAGTACACCGTCGCCATGGCCCGTACCATGGAGCCGCATTCGGCCTCCGCGCAGTTCTTCATCAACGTGGCCGACAATACCTTCCTGAACCACAGCGGCAAGAACGTACAGGGCTGGGGCTACGCCGTGTTCGGTAAAGTCACCGAAGGCCAGGACGTAGTCGACAAGATCAAAGGCGTGTCGACCACCTCCAAGGCCGGTCACCAGGACGTTCCGGTCGAAGACGTGATCGTCGAGAAAGCCGAGATCGTTGAGTGATATTACTGATTTCAGATTTGCATCTGGAAGAGGAGCGCCCGGACATTACCCGGTCGTTTCTGGATCTGCTCCACAACCGCGCCCGTGGCGCCCAGGCGTTGTACATTCTGGGGGACTTCTTTGAAGCCTGGATTGGCGACGATGGGATGACGCCCTTCCAGCGTTCGATCTGCGAGGCTCTGCGCGAGCTGAGCGACAGCGGTACCCCGATTTTTATCATGCATGGCAACCGCGACTTCCTGCTCGGCAAGGCGTTCTGCAAAGCGGCAGGCGCCACCTTGCTCAAGGACCCGAGTGTCGTGCAGCTCGCAGGCGAACCCGTGCTGTTGATGCACGGCGACAGCCTCTGCACCCGCGACCTTGGCTACATGAAGCTGCGGCGCATCCTGCGTAATCCCATCGTGCTGTTTATCATGCGTCACCTGCCGTTGCGCACCCGCCATCGGCTGGCGCGCAAGCTGCGCAGTGAAAGCCGTGCGCAAACGCGCATGAAGGCCAACGACATTGTCGATGTCACGCCCGAGGAAGTGCCGCGGGTGATGCAGCAGTTCGGCGTGCGCACCCTGGTCCACGGCCACACGCATCGCCCGGCGATCCATAAACTGCAGATTGGCGACCAGGCGGCCAAGCGCATTGTGCTGGGGGATTGGGACAAGCAGGGCTGGGCGTTGCAGGCGGACGAGCAAGGCTTTCAGTTGGCGGCGTTTGACTTCGTAAATCCGCAGCTGGCGTTGCCTGGCGCCTGATCCTCAAACACCACTGATCCAATGTAAACAGAGATCAAATGTGGGAGGAGGCTTGCCCCCTCCCACACTTGATTGCATTTCAGTCTTTGCCAATCAGTGCCCCGAAGCAGCCGGCCCCGCTTTTGCGGTAAACGGCGGCTTCGCCAGCCATACCAGCAGCATCAACCCCATGAACATCCACCCCAGCAACGTGAAGTAATCCACGGTGGACATCATGTACGCCTGGCTGGTGAGGATCTGGTCCAGTTGCGCGTAGGCCTTGTGCCCTGCCCCACCGAGCGCCTGCAGCGCGTCGCGGGTGGCCGAGTCATAGGTGGTCATGTTCTCGCTCATGTACGCATGGTGCTGGTCCGCCCGGCGGATCCAGATCCAGGTGGTCAGCGAGGCCGCAAAGCTGCCGCCCAGGGTCCGCAGAAAGGTCGCAAGACCGGCGCCGTCGGCAATCTGGTGCGGTGGCAGGTCGGACATCAGGATGCTCAAGGTCGGCATGAAGAACAGCGCCACGCCGATGCCCATGAACAACTGCACCAGGGCAATGTGTGTGAAGTCCACCTCATTGGTGAAGCCCGCGCGCATAAAGCAGCTCAAGCCGATCGCCAGGAACGCCAGGACCGCCAGCAGGCGCAGGTCGAACTTGTGCGCGTACTTGCCCACGAACGGTGACATCAGCACCGGCAGGATGCCGATCGGCGCCACCGCCAGGCCGGCCCAGGTGGCGGTGTAGCCCATCTGGGTTTGCAGCCACTGCGGCAGGATCAGGTTGATGCCGAAGAAGCCCGCGTAGCCGAGGATCAACACAATCGTGCCGATGCGAAAGTTACGGTAGGCAAACAGCCGCAGGTTGACCACCGGGTGCTTGTCGGTCATTTCCCAGATGATGAACACGCCAGGGCAATCACCGAAATCGCCGCGCCCACAATGATGAAGTTGGATTCGAACCAGTCCAGGTCGTTGCCCTTGTCGAGGATGATCTGCAACGCGCCGACGCCCACGATCAGGCTCAACAGCCCGACGTAATCCATCGGCTGGTAGCTGGTGGTCACCGGGCGCTTCTTCAATTGCGCACGCACCACCATCACCGCAAAGATGCCGATGGGGACGTTGATAAAGAAGATCCACGGCCAGCTGTAGCTGTCAGTGATCCAGCCACCGAGGATCGGCCCTGCAATCGGCGCCACCACCGTGACCATCGCCAGCAACGCCAGGGCCATGCCACGCCTCGCCGGCGGGTAGACCGCGATCAGCAGGGTCTGGGTCATCGGGTACAACGGCCCGGCCACCAGGCCTTGCAGCACCCGAAAGCCGATCAACTCGGGCATCGAAGTGGAAATACCACAGAGGAACGAGGCCAGCACAAACAGCATGGTGGCCCACAGGAACAGCTTCACTTCCCCAAACCGCCGGCTCAACCAACCGGTCAGCGGCAAGGCGATGGCGTTGCTCACCGCAAACGAGGTGATCACCCAGGTGCCCTGCTCCGAACTCACGCCGAGGTTGCCGGAAATGGTCGGCAAGGCCACGTTGGCGATGGTGGTGTCGAGCACCTGCATAAAGGTCGCGAGCGACAGGCCAATGGTGGCCATCAACAGGCTGGGCGGCGTGAAGGAGGCGTTATTGCTCATCAGCGTTGCACAGCCTTGGGCGCGGCGATGCTGTTGGCATGGATCAACTCGGTGATCATGGCGTCAGCCTCGGCCAATTGGCGGTCGTACACGTTGGTGGTGAAGGTCGCCTTCTGCGGCGCCTGTTGCGCCAGCACCGGGCCGCTCTGGTCATGCAGGTCGACATTGACGACAGTGCTCAGGCCGACCCGCAGCGGGTGCTTGGCCAGTTCTTCGGCATTGATGTGGATGCGTACCGGCACCCGTTGCACGATCTTGATCCAGTTACCGGTGGCGTTCTGCGCCGGCAGCAGGGCAAACGCACTGCCGGTGCCGGCGCCAAGGCTATCCACGGTGCCGCTGAATTTCACGTCGCTGCCGTAGATGTCCGACTCGATGTCCACCGGCTGGCCAATGCGCATGTCGCGCAGTTGGGTTTCCTTGAAGTTGGCGTCGATCCACAGCTGGTTCAGCGGGATCACCGCCATCAACGCCGTACCCGGCTGCACGCGCTGGCCCAGTTGCACGGTGCGCTTGGCCACGTAGCCGGTGACCGGCGCGATCAAGGTGCTGCGCGCATTGGCCAGGTAGGCCTGGCGCAGTTGCGCGGCGGCGGCCTGCACGTCCGGGTGGGACGAGATCACGGTGTCATCCACCAGCGCATTGCTGGTCTTGAGTTGCTGCTCAAGGTTGGTCAGCGCGTTTTTCGCGGCGGTCAGGCTGTCACGGGCGTGGGACAGTTCTTCATGGGAAATCGCGCCTCCCTGGGCCAGGGTCTTGCGGCGGTTGAAATTGTCCTGGGCGGTTTGCACATCGGCTTTCTGTGCGTTGACCTGCGCTTTCATGCCATCGACGTTGCTGTACAAGCCACGCACCTGGCGCACGGTGCGGGCCAGGTTGGCCTGGGCACTTTGCAGGCCGACGGCGGCGTCGTTGGGGTCGAAGTTGATCAGCACCTGGCCTTCGTGGACCAGGTCGCCATCGTCCGCGCCGATGCTGACCACGGTGCCGGTGACCAGCGGGGTGATTTCCACCACGTTGCCGTTCACATAGGCGTCGTCGGTGCTCTCGTTGAAGCGCCCGTAGAATTCATACCAGCCCCATACGCCCACGACGCCGAGGATGACGATCAGCGCGAGGCCGATCAGCATGACCTTGCGTTTGCGTGGGTTGTTGTCTTTGGGTTGTTCGGTAGCGGTGGTGTTTTCGGCAGTGGCCATGACAAATACCTCAAATTATTCCGTGCGGGTGGCTGGGGTGGTCGACGCCACGTTGTCGGCGCTGTATCCGCCACCCAGGGCCTGCATCAATTGAATCGACAGATCGATTTGCCCGGCATTCAGGGTCGCCAGCTGACGCTGGGCCTGCAGCAATTGCTGCTCGATGCTGAGCACGTCCAGGTAGTTACCGACCCCTGAGCCGTAGCGCTGGACCACGGTGTCGTAGGACTGCTGGGCAATATCCGTGGCGTGTTGCTGGGCCTGGATCTGCCGACCGGTTTCGCGCAGTTGCGAAAGGGTGTTGCCGATATCGCCCAAGGCCTGCACCAGGGTCTTGTTGTACTGGACCACGGCCAGGTCGTAGTCGGCATCGCGCGCATCGAGGTCGGCGCGCAGGCGGCCGCCATCGAAGATCGGCAACGAGATCGTCGGCGCAATGTTGAAGAAGCGGCTGGCCGAGCCGAACATCGCATCCCCCAGCAACGACTCGGCCCCGGCGCTCGCGCTGAGGTTGAGGTTGGGGTAGAAGCGCGTCTTGCTGGCGGCGATGTCCTTGCTCGCGGCCTCGACTCGCCAGCGCGCGGCGATCAGGTCCGGGCGACGGCCCAGCAGCTCGGCGGGCAACACCGAAGGCACGGCGACAGCGGCGGGCTTGAGCACATTCGGACGGGCCAGTTCGCCGCCTCGGTCCGGGCCTTTGCCGAGCAATACGGCGAGGGCGATCTTGGCGCTCTGCAGTTGCTTGTCGGCATCGATCAATTGCGACTGGGAGCTGGCTTCCAGGCTTTCGGTCTGCTGGTACTGGTACTGGCTGTCGATGCCCGCAGCGAGGCGGCGCTTGCTCAGGTCGAGCATTTGCCGGGTGCGCTTGAGGTCATCGCCGGCCAGGTCGCGCACGATGTGCGCCTGGCCCAGGTCGCTGTAGGCCTTGGCCACATCGGCAGCGAGGGTCAGGCGCGCGGCCTGTTGGTCGACTTCGGCGGCGCGGGCCTGGCCCAGCGCGGCTTCCCAGGCGGCGCGCTGGCCACCCCAGAGGTCGAAGTTGTAATTGAAGCTGGCGCCGATATTACGCACGGTCGAGTAGGCATCGCCCTCGCCGCGCGGGTCCTGGTCCTTGGCCAGGCGTGAACGGCTCACGCCGGCGCTGGCATCCAGGGTCGGCATGCGTGCGGCATTCGCGGCATAGGCGGCGGCTTCGGCCTGATGGGCACGGGCGCTGGCGACTTGCATGTCGGGGCTGTTTTGCAGGGCTTCCTGGATCAGGCCGTCGAGCTGCGGGTCGCCGAGGTTTTTCCACCAGTCGGCGCTGGGCCAGGCGGCACTCGACAGGGTCACCCCGCTCAGGGATTTACCGGTCTGCAAGGTGTTGGCGTCGAGGCGCCGGCCCTGGGTGTCGAGGCCGCTGTAGTTGGCGCAACCGGCCATGCTCATGGCCACGAGCACCAGGCAAAGGGCACGTGTGTTCATGCTTTACCTACCCGCTGCAGGGTGATGGGATCACCGGCAGCTATCAGAATTTTCTTGAGAATCCGTTCCAGGGTTTCCAGCTCGCCAGCCTCAAGTACGCCCGCCAGTTGGTTCAACGCCTGGGCGCCTATGTGCGGCAGCATGTCTGCCAGGCGCTGGCCGTCGGCAGTCAGCACCAACTGGACCTGGCGGCGGTCCTGCTCGGAGCGTTTGCGGTCCAGCAGGCCTTTCTGCTCGAGGCGGTCGAGAATGCGGGTCATCGAACCGCTGTCCAGGGACAGGTTGCGGCACAGCTCGGCCGGGGTGTCGACGCCGAACTGGGCCATGATGATCAGCACCTTGAACTGCGCGGCCGTGATGCCGTGGGGTTCCATGTGGGTGTCGATGATGCGGTCCTTGAGGAGCGCCGCACGGCCCAGCAACAGCCCGAGGTGGCAGTTGTGGAAGTTTTCAGGGGTGAAGTGGGGCATCGGAAGTCACCTTATTACTGCCTAGGCAGTGAATGTATGACGAGATGTTACTGCCTAGGCAGAGAAAGTCAAATGGAATAATTAGCTTGCTTGCTAATGTGGGAGGGGGCTTGCCCCCGATAGCGTTGGGTCAGTCACTGATGTGTTGACTGAACGACTGCTATCGGGGGCAAGCCCCCTCCCACATTTTGTACCGCGAAAGGATCTAGAAATCGCGCTTGTAGAAGATGTCGAGGGAACTGGCCACGCCACTCGCCACTTCCAGGTACACCTTCTTGCTCAGCAGGTAGCGCAAGGCAATGGTGCTGGCCGGTTCGAACACCCCTACCCCGTAACGCAGGCTGAGTTTCTCGGTGATCTTGCCGCGGGCCACCACTGCCGTATTGTTGCCGCTGCCCTGGGTGTCGAGGTCGAAGTCGCGAATCCCCAGTTTGTTGGCAAGATCCGAGGTGACCCCGGCGCTGCCCATCAGGCCAAGGCCGAGGGCGGCCTGGGCGAGCATGTTGTTGTCTTCGCCGGTAGAACTCAGCGGACGGCCCAGCACCAGGTAGGACAGCGCCTGTTCCTGGCTCATGGCCGGTTCCGAGAAGATCTGCGTGGTGGGCTGCTCGGCGCTGCCGCTGAGGCGGATACCGGCGACGACATCGTCGGTCTTGCGGATCGCTTCGATATCCAGGTACGGCTGGTCGAGCGGCCCGGCGAACAGCAGGCGTGCGCGGCGCACATCCAGGCGCTGGCCATAGGCGCGGTAGCGACCGTCGTTGAGCCACAACTCGCCACGGGTATCCATGTTGTCGCCGATGTGCACATGGCCCTGCACCTTGGCGGTGAGGCCGAAGCCCGAGAAGTTGAGCTGGTCTTCGCCCACCGCCACGTCGATATCCATGGCCATGGCCATCGGTGGCTTGCCCTCTTCGGTCTGGCTGCCGACGATCACGGTGTCATCCGAGACCTTGACGGTGGACGGCGGCAGTTCGCGCACGGTGATGTCACCGCGGGGGATCCGCACCTTGCCGGCAATCGCCAGTTTGTCGTTCTTCAGGCTGATCTTCAGGTCCGGGGCCACTTCGAGCACCGCATAGGGCTCCACCGTGACCGGCAGTTGCGAGCCTTGCAGGCTGAGGTCCACCACCAGGGCCTGGCCCCAGTCTACCTGGCCCTTGAGGCTGCCCTGCCCGGTCTTGCCACTGCGCCATGCGCCATTCAATTGCACACTTTCACCGGCAATCAGCGCCTGCACGTTCAGGCCTTCAAGGCTGATGGGCAGCTCTGGCCCGGAGACTTCACCGCCCACCAGGTTGACGTTGCCGTTGACCTGCGGCGCCAGCAGGCCACCGGCGATCCGGCCGCTGCCGTTGAGCTTGCCGCTGAGTTTCTCGACCATCGGCACAAACGGCCGCGCCACGGCGAGATCCAGCCCGGTCAGGCTGAAATTGCCGCTGATCGGCTTGTTTTTCGGCAATGGGTTGATCTGCGCCTGCAACAGCAACTCGCCGAGCTTGCCACCTCGGAAGTTCAGTTGGGTGTCGATACGCTTGGGGTTGAGGGTGGTTTCCAGCGTGAGGGTGTCGTAGGGGAAATCCAGCCACTGATCCTTGTCCTTGACCCGCAGGGTGCCGCCGCTGGCATCCACCGCGACCACGCCTTTGGGACCGCTGTCGGGAAGGTCCAGTTGGACGTCGGCGTTGAGCTTGCCCTGCCAGGCGAAGTCCTTGGGCAGAAACGCCGCCAGGCTGTCGATGGGGAATTGCTTGAGGTGGTAGCGCAATTTGGGTTCCGGCATCAGGCGCTGGTCTTCACCGCACAGGCTGGCCGCACCGGAGACCCAGCAGTGGGCCGCAAAAGTCAGCTTGCCGTCGGCCATGCGCTCGATTTTTGCCGGCGCCTGCAGCTTCCAGTCCTGGCCACGCGCCTGCACATCGCCACTGGCCAGGCGACCGCGCCAGTTGCCTTTGTCGAGGTTGCCGTCCAAGGCCAGAGCCAGCTTGACCAAGGGGCCGGCCAGGCCGAGTTGGACCTTCTGGTTCCTGATATCGCCCTGGGCGCTGGCGGTGAGCGTGCCCACCTGGGTGTCACCACTTTGAATGCCGCTGCCCTTGAGGTCGATTTTCCCGCGCTGGGCACTGTCCAGGGTCGCGTCCAGGCTCAGGCTTTGCAGGCGATTATCGGCGAACGCCAGTTGCTGGCCCTTGAGGTCGAGTTGGCCTTGGGGCGCCTTGAGGCTGCCGGCCACGTCGAGTCGGCCATTGACCTGCCCACGCAATTGCGGCCACAGCTGGGCCAGGCGCGCCAGCTTGATATCGATCTGCCCGGCCAGGCGTTGCTGCAGGCTGCCGCTGCCGTTGATGCGGTTGTCGCCCAGGCGGACCCAGGTTGGCCAGGGTCCATTGCTCGCCCGCGCCCTCGGCCTTGGCCGCCAGCACGGCGGTTTGCCCACGCAGGCGGCCCTTGAGGTCGAGGTCGGCGTTGAGCTTGAGCTGCTCGTTTTTGAATTCACCTTTGCTGCGCAAGGGGCCAGCCAGCGTGCCCGGCAATTCCGCCACCCAGTACGCCGGGTTCAGCGCCGACAGGTCCAACGCGGTATCCCACGCAATACCATCGGCAAATTGCAGGTTCAAATGCCCTTCGGCCTTGCCTTGGCCGGCAGTCAGCTTCAGCTCAGGCAGGAAGACTTGCGTGAGGTCGCCACTGAACGGCGTGACCAGATTGAATTTGCCCGCCGGGCCGTCCAGGTCGGCCTTGAGGTTGCCGAGGTAGTTGCCGTCTTTGTAGGAAACCTCACCGTTGAAGGTGCGCAACACCACCTGTGGCTCGTCGATCAGCGGGTAGAGGCGATGCCAGGGAAAGTCCAGCCAGTCGATCTTGGCCTCGGCGCTGAAGCCTTGTTGCCAGTCCAACTGCGCCGTGAGCTTGAGGCTTTGTTTGTCGCCGGCATTCAGGTCCAGGCCGGCAATCTGCGCGCCCTTGGCGTCGACCTTGCCTTGCAGCAGCAGGTCCACCGGGCCTTTTTCCGCCGGCAGTATGGCCTTGCCCAGCAGTTGGTAGCCGCTGCTCAGGTCGCCCTTGGCGGTGAGGTCCAGTTGATTGAGCTGCAGGGTGTCGGGCAGATCGGCGCTGGGTTTGAAGCCATCGGCGGTGATATGCACCTGGGCCGGGAGGTTGTCCACCAGGGGTTGCAGCTCGCCCTTGAGTTTGGCCGGCAGGTAGCCGCTGCTGTCGGCGTCGAGCCTGAGGGTCTTGAGCAGGTCGCCCTCGACCTTGAGCGCCACCGTCCACGGCGCGCCGCCGGGGGCGTAGGGCAGGCTCAGGTTGCCGCTGGCGGTCAGCGGCCAGTCGCCGCTGGGTTGCAACAGGCCGTTCAGGTCCAGCACCAGGCCGTCCCGTTGCAGGTGCACCGCGTCAATCTGCATGCCGGCGGCGGTCCAGTGCGCGGCCAGTTGCAGGCCCTTGAGTTGTTCGCTGCCGTTAAGCAGCAGGCTGCCGACACGAACGTCGCCCAACTGAATGGAAACGGGCAGCTTCAGGTCGGGCAATTGAATCGGCTCGCTGCTTTCTTCGGTGCTCGGCGCAACGTCCAGGCGGACTTGCTCCACGTCCAGGCGATTGATGCACAGGGTCATGCGCAACAGGCACGCCGGCGACCAGTCAAACGTCGGCGCATCGAGTTCGACGCGACTGCCGTCCTGCGCCCACAGCAGATGATCGGCGCGCCACTGGCCGCCCAGACGGCCGTGGAAATTCTCCACGCTCAAACCCGGTACACGCCCCAGCGCCCAGCGACTGCCCGCCTGGGTGGCGAGGACTGCCCACAGGGCCAGCAACAGCACGGCAAGGATGGCCAACACGGCCAGCCCCGCTATTTTCACACCACGCATCACAGCTCAGGCCCCATGGAAAAGTGCAATCGAACGCCGCCCGGGTCTTCCAGGGCGTGGGCCAGGTCCAGGCGGATCGGCCCGACCGGCGAGACCCAGCGGATGCCGACACCCACACCGGTCTTCAAGCTGGGCAGCTCCAGGGAGTTGAACGAGTTGCCCTGGTCGATAAAGGTCGCAATCCGCCATTTTTCGGCGATGGAATATTGATACTCGGCACTCAGGGCCACCATGTAGCGGCCGCCGATACGGTCGCCCCGGTCATTCTCCGGCGACAGGGTCTGGTACTCGTAGCCGCGCACGCTCTGGTCGCCACCGGCGAAGAACCGCAGCGATGGCGGCACCGACTTATAGCCGTTGGTGGCACTGCCGCCGACCTGGGCCCGCGCCAGGAAGCGGTGGTTGTCCCACAGGGTGGTCAGGCCCTTGACCATGGCCGTGCCGTATAACAGGTTGGTGTCGGAGCCCAACCCTTCCTTGGCCACCTTGCTGTCGAATTGCAGGCGGTAGCCGTTGTGGGGGTCGATGCGGTTATCGCTGCGCAGGTAGGAATAACTCACACCCGGCATCACCAGGTTACTGAGGCCCGAGTCATTGCCCAGGCGGTATTCTTCGCGCTGGTATTTGAGCGAGATCACCCGGGTCCAGCCACTGGGCAACTTGCTGTGCCATTCGGGCCCTAGGGTGAGCAATTTACTCAAGGTGTCGGTGTTGGCGATTTCTTCATTCTGGTAACCGCCGGCGAAACGCAGTTTATCGGTGAGCGGCGGGTCCAGCGGGATGTCGTACCACAACCCGACGTTCTGCCGTGGCGCCGACAACTCGGCTTCCCAGCCATAGCTGTGGCCCTGGGGATTGACCCAGTGGCGTGTCCAGTTGGCCTTGCCGCGCGGGCCGACGTCGGTGGAGAAGCCCAGGCCCAGGCCCATGGTGCGTGGCTTGCGGGTCTCCAGGTTGACGGCCACCGGGATCACGTCATTGGCCGAAGCCGCGGGTGCGGCGTCGACGCGCACGCCTTCGAAAAAGCCGCTGGCTTGCAGGTTTTGGTTGAGTTCGGCGATCAGTTCGGAATCGTAGGGGGCGCCACTTTTAAACGGCACCATGCGTTGCAGCAGCTCTTCGTCAAACGGCGTATCGCCGGCAAAGCTGATCTTGCCCAAGGTGTAGCGCGGGCCGCTGTCATAGATGAGTTCGATATCGGCGACACCGGCCTGGGGGTCTACCGAGAGTTTCTGGTGAGTGAAGCGCCCGCTGAAAAAGCCGTAGCGCGAGGCCTGGTTCTGGATCAGACGCTTGGCGTCTTCGTAGTGGCCGTGGTTGAGCACGGCGCCGGATTTGAGGTCGTCGCTGGCGGGCACGCGAAAGGCCTTGAGGTCCGCGGCCGGGCCGTCGACCCGAATGGTCACGTTGCGTAGATGCACCGGTTCGCCGGGGTCGATGGTGAGGATCAGGCGCGGGTTCTTGCCGCCCTTCACATCGCTTTCGATCCGGGGCTGATAGAAACCTAAAGCCTGGGCGGCTTTGCGCGCCTGCTCTTCGGCCCCACGGCTGAACCGCAGCAAGGCGTCTTCGTCACGCTCGCCCACCCCGCCGATATAGCCTTCGATGTTGGCTTTCAACGCGTCGTTTTTTGGCTTGATCCGCACGTCCAATTCGCTTTGCGCGAATGCGCCGCAGCTTGTGAACAGCAGAACCAAGCCGCTGGTAAATCTTCCTGGAAACTTCATAGGCGCGGATGCTACACGAGCTGGGGAGAAACTTAGAACTCAGAGGATTCTGAAAAATTCTGCGCTAAGCCGTTGCAGCATGTAACACCTGCGGATTGGGGTGGAAAAATACGTGCTCCAGAATCGGTCCTACCGCCACTTCGCCGATCTCCTCATAGCCCTGGCGTTTGTAGAACTCCAGATAGCGCGAATTCCCCGTGTCCAACACCACACCGGACGAGTGCGGGTCTTCCGCGCACCAATTGTGTACCGCCTCCAGCAGCTGTTCACCGTAGTGCTTGCCCTGGAATTGCGGATGAATGCCCAGCAGCGGCAACACATGCACCGATTCGTTGGGCAGGCAGGCCATCACCGCATAGTGGTAGTCCAGGTAGCGCCGGGTGCCGCGCACGCCGGTGCTCAGCCACATGCGCAATTGCCAGGCCCAGCTTTCGGTAATCCCCAGGCGCCGCTGGGGGGGCGCGATCAGCGCGATGCCGATCAGGCGGTCGTTGACGAACAGGCCGATGGCGGGAAGTTTCTGGAAGAAATGCTGCTTGACCAGTTCGCGCACGGTGGCACGTACCCGCTGTTCATAACCTGCGCGTTCCGCCTCGAAGATGTAGGCAAACGTCGGCTCATGCCGATAGGCCTGGTACAGCAGCGAGCGTGCTTCGCGGGAGTAGCCGCTGTTGAGCAGGCGAACTTCGCCAATGGCAGTGTCAGTCATACAGTCAATCTCCCTGGGCGCCACTCAATAGATGGCGTTCTTATGGGTACGAACCTACGCAGCACCAGTCGTTCCCAGACATTAGCAGTGCATCTGTCCTACCGCCACGCTGGCCCCCGTCCGACTTGTCCGCTAGCATCGCCCTTTTGCCAGACTGGACCGCCGACCATGAAAATCGTCTCCTTCAATATCAACGGGCTGCGCGCCCGCCCTCATCAGCTGGCGGCACTGATTGAAAAACACCAACCCGACGTGATCGGCCTGCAGGAAACCAAGGTCCACGACGACCAGTTCCCCCTGGCCGAAGTGCAGGCCCTGGGCTATCACGTGTACTACCACGGGCAAAAAGGCCACTACGGTGTAGCGCTGCTCTCGCGCAAAGAAGCCTTGAGCGTGCACAAGGGCTTTGCCAGCGATGAAGAAGACGCCCAGCGCCGTTTTATCTGGGGCACCTTCGCCGATGAAAACGGCCAGCCGGTGACCATCATGAACGGCTATTTCCCACAAGGTGAAAGCCGCGACCACCCGACCAAGTTCCCCGCCAAGCAGCGCTTCTACGCAGATTTGCAGCACCTGCTGGAAAGCCAGTTCAGCAACGACCAGGCCCTGGTGGTGATGGGCGATGTGAACATTTCCCCGGAGGACTGCGACATTGGCATCGGCGCCGACAACGCCAAGCGCTGGCTGAAAACCGGCAAGCGCAGCTTCCTGCCCGAAGAGCGCGAGTGGATGGCGCGCCTGAAGAACTGGGGCCTTGTGGACAGTTTCCGCCACCTCAACCCCGAGGTGGCCGACCGTTTCAGCTGGTTCGACTACCGCAGCCGTGGGTTCGAGGATGAGCCCAAGCGTGGGCTGCGCATTGACGTGATCATGGCCTCCAATGGCTTGTTGCCACGAGTCAAGGATGCCGGGGTGGATTACGACCTGCGGGGCTTGGAGAAACCGTCTGACCATGCGCCGATCTGGCTCGAACTCAGCTGATCCCCCTGACTGTACTCGGGCCAAATGTGGGAGGGGGCTTGCCCCCGATCGCGGTGTATCAGTAACAGATAAGCTGACTGTCAGTCACATTATTGAAATCCAAGTGACTTAATCTCGCGGCACTCCCTTTGGCTTGAGAAGGTGCCGGCATGATGCTGCGCGTTCTGTTCCTGTTGTGTAGCGCGTTGTCCCTCTGCGTCGTGGCTGCCCCCCTCCCCGTTCCCGACCAAGGCCCGGCTTTGCGCATCCAGGGTTCCAACACCATTGGCGCGGCGCTGGGGCCCGCGCTGGTCAAGGGGTTGATGGAGCATCAGGGCCTGCAGGCGGTGCACAGCGAACCGGCCGAGGGCGCCAATGAACAGCGCGTGATCGGCAAGACGCGCCAGGGCAGGACGGTGACCGTCGAGGTGGCGGCCCATGGTTCCAGCACGGGGTTTGCCGCGCTGAAAAACGCCAGCGCCGACCTGGCCGCCTCGTCCCGGCCAATAAAAGACAGCGAACTGGTGGACCTCGAAGCGCTCGGCGACCTGAAAAGCCCCGAGGCCGAACAGGTGATCGCCATCGACGGCCTGGCCATTATCCTCAACCCGCGCAACCCGCTGAATACGTTGAACACCGAGCAACTGGCGCAGATTTTCAACGGCGAAATCAACACCTGGGAAGCATTGGGCGGTATCGGCGGAACCATTCATCTGTACGCGCGGGATGACCAATCCGGCACCTATGACACCTTCAAGGACCTGGTGCTGCGCCTGCGCGGCAAGCCCCTGGCCGCGTCCGCCAAGCGCTTCGAGTCCAGCGAAGCGTTGTCCGATGCGGTGAGCCGGGATCCCCAGGGCATCGGTTTTATCGGCTTGCCTTACGTGCGCCAGGCCAAGGCGGTGGCGATTGTCGATGGCGACTCGCAACCGATGTTGCCGTTGAACAGCCTGATTGCCACCGAGGATTACCCGCTGTCACGCCGGCTGTTCTTCTACCTGCCGCCCTCCTCCAGCAACCCGTGGGCCAAGGCCTTGGTGGACTTTGCCCAGAGCAGCAAAGGCCAGGCGATTGTGGCGGCCAATGGGTTTATTGCGCAGCAGGTGCAGGCGATGACGGTGGAGCCGCGCCCTTCGATGCCCGACGACTACCAGGCGATTGCCCGTGACGCCCAGCGTTTGAGCGTGAATTTTCGCTTCGAGGAAGGCAGCGCCAGCCTGGACAACAAGGCGCGCCAGGACGTGCAGCGCGTCGTGGCCTATATAAAGCGCCACAACCAACTCGACAAGCAGGTAACGCTGGTGGGATTCGGCGATGCCAAGAATGACCCGCAACGGGCCGCGCTGCTCTCGAAGCTGCGGGCGATGGCGGTACGCCGGGAGCTGGTCAAGAACGGCGTGGTATTGCGCGATATTCGCGGCTTCGGCGCACAGATGCCGGTGGCGGCGAATACGGCGGATGAGGGGCGGATCAAGAATCGGCGCGTGGAAGTTTGGGTTTACTGAGGGCTGCTGGATCTTCAGGGCCTGATCCGGCCTCATCGGGGCAAGCCCCCTCCCACATTTTGATTTGGGAATACATTCAAAGTGTGGGAGGGGGCTTGCCCCCGATTGCAGGCGACGCGCTGTTACTGCCCGCCGCGCATCAACTCCTTAGGCACATACTTGCCGATCTCGAACTTGCCGATGGCCGCGCGGTGCACTTCGTCCGGGCCGTCGGCCAGCCGCAGGGTGCGTTGCATGGCGTACATGTAGGCCAGCGGGAAGTCGTTGGAGACGCCGGCGCCGCCGTGGATCTGGATCGCGCGGTCGATCACCTTCAACGCCACGTTCGGCGCCACCACCTTGATCTGGGCGATTTCACTTTTCGCCACTTTATTGCCCACGGTGTCCATCATGTACGCCGCTTTCAAGGTCAGCAGGCGCGCCATGTCGATTTCCATGCGTGAGTCGGCGATCTTGTCGATATTGCCGCCCAGGCGCGCCAAAGGCTTGCCGAACGCGGTGCGGCTGACGGAGCGTTTGCACATCAGTTCCAGCGCGCGCTCGGCCATGCCGATGGAGCGCATGCAGTGGTGGATACGGCCTGGGCCAAGGCGGCCTTGGGCAATCTCGAAGCCTCGGCCTTCACCCAGCAGTACGTTTTCGTAAGGCACGCGGACATTGTCGAACAGCACTTCGGCGTGGCCGTGGGGCGCGTCGTCGTAGCCGAACACCGGCAGCGGGCGTACGATTTTTACCCCAGGGGCGTCCACCGGCACCAGGATCATCGAGTGCTGCTGGTGGCGCGGTGCATCCGGGTTGCTCAGGCCCATGAAGATCAGGATCTTGCAGCGCGGGTCGCAGGCGCCGGAGGTCCACCATTTCTTGCCGTTGATCACCCACTCGTCGCCCTGGCGCTCAGCGCGGGCGGCCATGTTGGTGGCGTCCGAAGAGGCGACACCGGGCTCGGTCATGGCGAAGGCCGAACGGATCTCGCCGCGCAGCAGCGGTTCGAGCCAGCGTTGTTTCTGCTCTTCGTTGGCGTAGCGCACCAGCACTTCCATGTTGCCGGTGTCGGGGGCGGAGCAGTTGAACGGTTCCGGACCCAGCAGCGAGCGGCCCATGATCTCGGCCAGGGGGGCGTATTCAAGGTTGGTCAGGCCGGCGCCCAGTTCGGACTCGGGCAGGAACAGGTTCCACAGGCCTTCGGCTTTCGCCCGGGCCTTCAGCTCTTCCATGATGGCGGTGGGCTGCCAGCGGTCGCCTTCGCTGACCTGGCGTTCGAACACCGGCTCGGCCGGGTAAACGTAAGCGTCCATGAACGCTGTAACACGTTCACGCAGTTCCTGAACCTTGGGCGAATAGGCGAAATCCATGAGCAGCTCCCTTCTTTGAGAGGTTGTTTAGGTCATGCAATCGATGCTAGAACAGCGTTGATAATTTACCTAGCCTATT
>Ga0070754_10001461_pt1 | contig 18903 bp, 1 predicted proteins | sample VirMetDEL_Sep_01_FD_75181 | JGI IMG/M metagenome (GOLD analysis project Ga0070754, IMG submission 75181) | Aqueous microbial communities from the Delaware River and Bay under freshwater to marine salinity gradient to study organic matter... | ecosystem: Environmental > Aquatic > Marine > Coastal... | reverse complement strand
TTGGTGCCAAGGTGGGTGGAGTCTTTGGCTCTAGGGCTGGATCTCTTGCCGGTGCTGGCGCTGGAAACGTATTGAAAGCTTTTGGCGCTGTAGCTAGACTCGCTGGACCTATTGGAATAGCTGCTGGCGGTTTATTGGCTTTTAATTCAGTTCTTAAAGCTGGATTTGGTTTTCAAGAAAAATTTAACAACGCCGTTAAACTTGGAAACATAGAAAGAGCTAAAGAGTTAGCTGTATTAAAAGAAGTTCCTGCCGTCATAGCGTTAGGCGGAAAAGACTTTTCTGAAGGATTTATAAAATTTGCATCATTCTTCGGTGGTAATACACTTGAGTCCGTAAAGGCAAATGCTGAAGCACAAGCGCTTGCTGGCAAATCAACTAAAGAATTTGAGAAAAATAGCAAGGCGGCAAATGAAGCTCTTAGAGACTTAAAAGCTGGCACAAAAAGTGCCGCAGACGCATTTGCATCTGGTGAGTTAACCGCAAACCTACGGAATACTCTAGAACAAGGTGCGGCAGAATTAAAGGCTGCACAAGCATCCTATGAAAACGAGTTAAATAGATTTGCCGGTGGTCTTAGAGACTTCATAGCAAGAAACCTTGGACTTGGTAGCACGAACGTAGAAATAGAAGAAGGAGCATCAGCAACAAGAGAAGAAAAAAGACAAAAGGCTTTTGATGCGACATCTAAGGCTATAGACGCGCTAGGCGAAGCAACGAGAATAAGCAACAGGCAAATTATTCTTAGTGGTGGAAATTTTCAACAGTCTTTAGATAGGCTAGAGAGCGGACTAGATGGTGTTAGCCTAGAAGCCACTCTAACAGAGGCAAAAGCTCAGTCTTTAGGTGATGCTTTCCAAAATCAAGCGAAAGAAATAATATCTAACCTCAAGGCGGCTAAGGCTCTCAATAGCTCTTTGTTTACTTTAGACAGTACTCTCAAAGGTTTAAACGCAGGTTTGGCTGACTCTGTAGCAAAAGCTAGCGGTCAATTCAATCAGCTATCTTCTACTCTTAATCAATTAGAGGCCGTAACGAAAGGCGCTGCGATTGATTCAAAAGTATTTAGAGACAACATAGTAGGTCTGGGGAAAACACTAAGCGGCGTTGGTGTTGATAGGCGTGTTATTAGAGATGTTCAAGATCAGTTTTTAGATTTAAATAGAGTAACAAGCAGTTTTGGCGATGTTTTAAATAAAATTAAATCTGAAACCCCCGAATCCATTGGTGATCCTCAAAAACTCTTTGCCGCTTTAGAAAAAGAATTAACCGACAATGTTGTTAAGAGCAATGCATTTAAAGATTTATTCAAGGATCGAAAAATATTTGAAGGTCTAGGTTTAGATCAAGTTGGTAGAGATATTTCTGAAGTTTTAAAAGAGTTGGTCCCAAGGCTTGCTAAAGGCGCTACTGTAGACCTAGAAGTTTTAAAACAGTTGACAAAAGCTTACGGCGCTCAAGCTAAAATATTAAAAGAAGTTGCTAAAACAGAGAAAGAATTATTAGATATAAGATTAGCGGGTGTTGACTCAGAAATAAGGGGCGCTGAACTACTAGAAGAATTTGGTGTAAAAACATTCACTGTTGGTAAAAGACTTGAATTCTTAAATAGAAAGTTAGAAATTGGTTTGGGAGAAAAAGTCGCTGCTAACGCAGAGGGCTTGTCTGTTGCATTGGCTGATGCTAGCGCTAAACTGGAGGCACAAACAGAATCCCTCTTCAACGCTAAGGATTCCGTAGCAAGACAAGAGATAATAAATGAGATAGATAAAGAGAGAGCTAACATTGATAGATTAAATACTTCTATTAATGCTAGAATTGTTATAGAGAAAGAAGCCCTTAAAGTTGCTAGAGAAAAATTAAAGTTAGATCAGCAGGCTATAGATAGTTTGCTTTCTGGTAATATTGAGGACTTCTTGAGACAACAAGAGATCGCTGCTGCCAGAAGAGCCTTAGCTTCTGGAAATGCTGCTGCTGTTGGAAACTTTCCTCTTAGAGCTATTGGTGCGGCTATCCAAGCAGAAAGAGAATCTGGCGATCCAGACGCACTAAGAACTGGCGGTAGATCTCTTCAAGGACTACTTCCTCAGTCAGCTATAAATGTTCTTACAAACAACACCGAGCAGATAAGAAATTCAAGAAAAGTTGCCCAAGAATTAGTTGAAGTTCAAGCGCAGGGGACTTTAGCTACTAAAAAAGCCGCAGAAGCACAGAAGGAAAATGCTAATAAACAATTTAAATCTTCAGAAAAAACAATAGAAGCAATAAAAGATAATTTAGTAACAAGCTCAGAAAAACAAGCCGCCGTTAACCAAGGGTTATCGGAACAGATAACTGAACAGGAAACTGCGCTTAAAGAAAACACAAAGGCTATTATAGAGTTTACTGAGGCGATTAGAAAAGAGAGAGAAGCTGAAAGTCTTAAAGATACACAAGCAAGAATGGAGGCGGGTGTCGCTCCACCTACTATTATCGAAAATCAAGGAAGTTCAAACATGTCCGGCCTTAAATTTGGAACCAATGCGTCTGGGTCAATAAAAACCAACGAGAGGAAAATTGGTGAAGATTTTGGCAATATTCTTAATTTAGTTGGAGAACGAGCGATTTCTGCTTTCAAAATGTTTGGCTCAGACGCATTGGTTTCAGTTTTGGAATCTCAGGAAAACAAAAAAATCCTACGAGAAAGAGCAAAAAGATCCACGCGTGGCTTTGACCCATTTGTACCTAAAATGAGTCGTGGCGGTCCAGTATACGCTTCAAACGGCATGTTCGTTCCTCGCGGCACAGACACCGTACCCGCCATGTTAACTCCCGGTGAGTTCGTAGTAAACAGAAGAGCAGTAAACACTGGAAATAATCGTCAAATATTAGAACAAATGAATGATGGTTCATCTCAGCAAAATAGTGTATATTATAATAACGGAGGTGAGGTAGCACCATCCGTTGATACAACGGCGCTCAAAGCTATAGCCACCTCGCTTAGTTCGTCGTTTAGTAAATTTAATGACACCGTTAATAGATTGATTAACTTTAAGTTTGAGATGACGATTGCTCCTACTAGAGTGGACGTTGTAATCAACACACCACAGGCTATGGAGCAAATGAGTTCGCAAGCCAAAGAGCAGTTGTTAACGGCTGTCGTGAATGAAATCTCAATCAACCAGTTAGGAAAACTAAGAAGAAACAGGAATGCATAATGGAAGAATCTGAATTTCCAGATGGATATAATCCTAGTTACACTGACGACCCAGATTGCCCCATAAAATCTTGCGAAAGCTTGTCTGTAGATATGTTTGGCGCTGGGGATATTTCTGCTGTATGCGCTGTAGATCACGTTTTAGATGAAGAACTGGTTGGTAATGGCTATCTAAGATCAAGTAGAATTAAAAGACACTGTACAGAACTTACTCTTATTACTTCTGCAATAGGTAGTGGTCCTCTTTATGATATAACAATCGAGGATCAACTCTCTAAAGAAGACCTTGAGTTTATGAACGACATAAACAACGAGGCTGAAGGTGAAATTAGATACGATGGGGAATTACCCATTTCTTTAAATACGTCGCAGATTGGCGATGAAGAGTTATTTATTTCTCCTAGTACTTTTGATCCTAATTACGAAAAAGTAAAAGATCTAAATTATCAATTTGCTAACTTGTCTGGGGAATCTCCCGACGATATATATTTAGATAAAAAATACGAAGCTAATAGGCTCACAAAGATCAGTAAAGACGGCTCTACGTTAGTTGTTGTAAAACCTATACTGGGTAGCAAAGACTCTACATCTTTTTCTCACGATTGCGAAGTCATTGTATATAAAAAGTCTGATGGATGGAATAGAGTAAAAAAAATAAATTTGAGCAAGCAATACTCATCCTCGTTCCCAGAGGGTTCTATTCATACTAATGTTATTTTTACTCAAGCAGAATCTTTAGATATAAATCACGATGGAACAGTTATAGCTATTGGTAGTGCTTACACAAGAATTGAATATTCTTCTCTTCCTTTGGGGGGCTTTGGAGGTAGCAATCAGAATTATGAAACGGGAATGGTTTGTGTTTTTACATACGATGAAGATTCCGATTATTGGTACAGAGAAAATTTAGTTTATGATGATTACCGAAATCCTGAGTATAAATTTGGAATTTCCGTTTGCTTGAGCGGCGACGGAAATAAATTGGTCGTTGGTGGTATACGATCAAGTTGGTCAAGCACAGGACTCGTCTTTACTTTTTTTCGCCAAGACGCAGGCGATCCAATAGATCACCTCGACAACAGACCTATTGGTAATTTTGGTAGTGTTTATCTAGATTATAATGAATTATCATCATGGTACGACACAGCTAGAGTTCGTTCAGAAGTTCCAAACGCACTAGATTTAAACCTTCTCTATTCTCAATTCAATGTCAGGGCTAGGGAAGTTGTTTATGGAACCTTAATTGCCTTATCTAAAAATGGAGAAAGGTTAGCTGTATATAGACCATCTCCTAGTTATTTTTTCTACAATGATCAGCAAGTTGATTCTCAAATAGTAATTTATGATTTAGTAGAACCTGTAGAACAAGTTTTTGCTTGGTCTGAGGTTGCGTCTTTGAACTGTTTTAAACACAGACCAAACCCACTACTTGCTAACCTTTCTGAACCAGAAGATAGAACTAAACTTATAAGTCTTGCTATGAGTCAAGACGGTGAAAGTATTGCTTTTGGAGCAACTGATCCATATGACACAGAGCTTGAAGATAATATTTTTAACGGAAAAGTTAGAACTTGGAAACTTTCGGATGAATCTTGGGTTGAGCGCGATATTGATCCAGATCCTACGTTTCTTCTAGATCAAGGTCATAATACAGATTTTGATAAAATAAGATTTGGTATTTTTGTTGATTTTTCTTCTGATGGCGGAAGATTAATAGTAGGTAAAGAAAAATCTACTAGTGTGTTTGATTTTACTGATGTAGGATACGGAAATTATTCTTGGATTAAGTCTTCTGAAATATTTCCACAAGACACTATATCTAGTAAAATAGAAATATTACCTAATTCATCTTCATCGAACGGAAAATTTATCGTTGATGGATCTATCGACGGGGAAGGTGAATTAATTAATGTTCTTTCTTTCGTTGACGAAAGAAATTTAAGATACACACCTAATGACCTTGCCTCTTCATATCCAAGTAATTATAATGTACAAGACAATCATTCTTTGTATACTGTCGATAGCAGTAAAAGTATAGACAAGTTAAATTTTGACGAACTAGAAAACTATTTAGACTGGAAGGGATCTGTAATATCCGCTTTCGATGAAGATGGATATAAATATATATACAATAAGCCTAGCGAGATAGATTCATACATAGAAACGCCCTTGCTGACTACTCATAAAAATTTCAGTGTGGCTTTTTTTGTTAAGGGTCAATCTAGCACAAAATTATTTACTCATGGCGAAGATACGTTATCAGAAAGATTTTCTGTGTCTTTGGATCAAGACATAATAAGTTTTAGGTATAAAAATAGTACTTTTGGATACATAACGAGAGCGGTAAATGTTTCTAGTTTTTTGAAGGAAGACTGGAATCATATAGCAATTCTTGTTCAGTCAGATGATAGTGACTCTAAGTATATTAGCTATTATGTAAACGGTTCTCTTGTATTTAAAGATTTTAGACAAGACGTTAGGTTTATTCATGACGATTTACAATCTCACAAGGTTCTAATTAATCCTTACCTTGGTATGGATGATATAAGATATTTCTCTAGAGTGATTACCGAGCCGGAAATTTGTAAACTTTCTAGTCATAGAGTTGTTGCTATTTGTCCTCAATACTTTTATTATGATTTTATAGAGGAGGAAAACGGGGTTATCTCTATAGAATATGTTTCTGGTACGTATAGAGATATTCCTATTAGCCAGTTTTGCGCAAGTACAGTTATTGATGATTGTGGCAATACAGACTGTATAATAGACGCTCAAATTAAATTTTGCTACTATAGAGATCTTCCTTTTATAGATCCAATATTTGGCGTTAGCTCTAGTGGAATTGAAGGCATTGGACTTCTTGGGTCTAATTTTCCTCCTCATGTTCAAATAGAACAAAATCATTCTACAGACCTTATTGGTTCCGGTATAATATTCTCAGAAGGTTCTGCTTCTATGAGTGTTGATACTGAGATTTTTGCTGAAGGTGATGTAAAAACAGGTTTTGTTGATAAATATAATGGAGAATTCTATGATTTTAGTTGCGTTCAGAAACTTTATCCTTCCGGTAACGTTGATGTTAGCGACTTTAGTGTTTCAAATCCATCATTTTTTCACTATTCTCTTATAAATGAAGGTGTTTTCGAGGGTGACTGGAAAGGAGAATATACCAGAATCTCTGATGATACTGAAGGTTATATACAACTCATCGCTCCAGACACAAAAGGTAAATTTTCTTGTTCTTTAGGTATGAGTAAAACTCTTATAGAACCAGAAGAAACGGTCTTGAGGATGAGGCTTTCTGGTCCAACTAGCACGTTTGATTCAGAGTTTCCTCCTAAATATACAATTAAGAATATAAAGTTTTCAGATCCAAATGGCGATTTGATAGTACAGTATGAAGATATTGTGTTTATTGGTGATTCTGATTTTTCATTCACTCAGCAGCAAATTGGCCCCCAACAAGGAGAGATTACAACCCCGGACTTTATATTTGGCTTACCTCCAGCCGATGAGGTCTTTCTTATCTCAAATGATGTTAACTACACAACGGTTGTCAGACCTGCAAAAATAAACAATATAAAGGATAAGTATAAATGGAATCTAGGTTATCCTAACTTAGAGGCAGACGTAGGATACACTTTGTCTTTTGATATTGACGCAGAAGACTTGGGTGCTGAATTCACAGAGGGGTATGATGGTGGCTTCAAGCAAGATCAATTTGGAAATAGCCCATTTAATCACGCTCTCAGAATTTCCGCTATAGAAATTTGCAATAGTGGAAGAAATTGTATATATGACGAACATTTCGTCACGCTATTTGCTCAAGTAACAGACACAGGAAGACGAATTGAAAAATGTTTCTTCCCAACTATGTTCCCTCACTATACATATGACTCTGGAATTTGGCCGTCTGTAAGTAGTATTTGGTTTGCTAATGGTGACTCTTCTTACTCAAATGAAACTATAGCTGGAACTAGAGAATTAGCAAGAGTTCTCAGAGACGAAGATCCAACAACTTATATCAGCCTTGATTCTATGGGGCCGATAGAAAATTCTGGTAAACTAACTTTGAGGTTTGGTTATTCTGTTGCATCTCAACAAGAAGTCACAGAAGGCGCTTTCAATAGCGCGTTCAACCAAAACATTAATACTATGTGGTTTACGCCTTCCGGTGCATTTAACACATTAAATAAAGAAGACGTAGACGTAGACTATAACTTCTTTGATGTAGACACTATTACCTTAAAGGTTCTAGCTAAAAAAGAAGTTGGCTCTAGAGACTACGCATTGGATGTGGTTGGCTATAGTGATGATTGCTTGCTTCATGTAACCAGTGCGAGTGGGGGATTCTTACAAAACACTTCCGGTGTATTTATATCAGATCCTGTTGCGAATACAACTACTTTCCTTGGTAATGACGGCTCGATTGACGGCTCTATATCTGGATTTAGAACTGTTGGCGATTTAGGTGTTTCGTTTGAGCCTTTGTCAGACGAAGATGAATATTTTGAATCAAGCTCTTTAAACAATAGGGGTGGAGACCACTATCTTCTTGCTACATATCCTATGGTTGACTCCACAGAATTCCAGTGGTATGAGATACCTCTACAAATTTATGACGATAACGTTCAACTTGGTAAATCTACTAATTACAGTATGAGTTCTTTCTTAGAAAGAGTCTTTTTAGATATTTACCCGCTTCCAACCGGTGCTAGCATTGCTTCTGCCTATCTGTGTGTTAGGTATAACCCTCAAAACGCAGTTAAACTTGCCACTCAAGGCGGCGAAGAAATACACAGAATTCCAGACGGTAGAAGTGAAGGTGGATTTTATCCAATTTCTAGACAGTCCTCTAGTGATATAATCATAAATGCTGGTTCTGGTTATGGGCCATTATCTAAAATAGAAAACATTCCTCATGCTTTTCAAACACCTTCTGGAGTAAAATCTAATTACTCTAGAAGATGGAGAGGTATGGAGGGGACGTATATTACTCCATTTAGCACAGCGTTTGACTTCGGTTACGCTAAAACCTTGTTAGATTACCCGTTTATGTCTGGGTTCTACTTGTTTGAGGATAAGTCTACAACAATTAATCCAGTTGTGGGCAACCTAGTTGGCACTCTATCTACAACTTATACAGATTATCAGTTTAGTCAATGGGGATGGAGATTCTTAAACAATGATTTATTCACAGATCATTTACCCGGATTTACAAGCGACTACAAGACTACAGACTGGACTGCTCTTTCTAACGGCGGTACAAACTTTGAGTCAGATCCGCTTTACGGAAAAATAGCAGATGCATTTAAAAATGTTATTAGAGTATCAGATCACGATTCCTTTATTGACTTTGGTGACATCGACTACGGAGTTAATGGTGGAAACGGCTTGTCTCTCTATATTAGATTTAGTCCTGACGCTAATGTTAGTGGTGTTGGCTACAACCTCTTTGATAGCGGTGTGCTTCTTTCTAAGTGGGATGCTGGTCAGGATATGGAATTTTCACTTGCTTACTCTGGCGGTTACTTGGCGGCCAGAGCTAAAGAAAATGGCGGTGGGATAAAAGAGATCTACGATTCCGTTCCTTACTCCGGTTATCAATTCCCTCTCAGTGTAATTATGACATACAATGATGAGGGTGACAATAAACTTAAACTTTATACGGATAATGAGTTTGAGTCTGACTGGAATGTTTTGCGTGGGTCTACTGATTCGTTCACTATAGAAACCAATACTAGCACATTTAAAGTTGGAAATTCACCGGGATCTGGTGTAGGATTCAACATGTTTGTTTCTGAGTTAGGTGTTTCTTCTGGAAACATTGTAGAAAATGAAACAACTACGCCATTAAAAGTTACCGCTCAGAAATTCCTAGAAAATAATAGAGTTTACTGGTGGGACGCTTCGGATAATCCAACTTCAGATGCTTACAAGCTTTGGAGCAATCTTGATGAAGACACATACAACGATTGGTATCTTGGTGCGTTTAATCGCTGTGCGTTTAGTTTTGAGTTTGATAGCTTAAACAGCATAAAAGGTAAAATTGCCGGTGTTGATCTAGTCAATTTTAATATTAATCATCATGGATCTGGCTATATTCAGTACGCTGATTTGGCTATGCCGTCAAATGTTGATTCTGGTGTTGCTTACCACACACAAATAGAAAATGATTTTCTTAGATTTAATCTTAGTGACACTTCCGATAGCTTCTACTCTACTTATCCAAGAGTTAGAAAGAGCTTGCCAGCTAGTTATGACTTTACGGAAAAAGCACTTGTTGTAGAAACAATCCTTGAACACAAGACTGACACTAACAATATTGTTTGGGAAGATGGAAGTATTGGGCCTAAATTAATTGTTAGTCTGTACACCAAAACAAAAGAGCCAGAATATCTAAAAACTTTTGTTCCAGAGTTCTCAGAGCCTAACTGGGGTCTAATCAATAGAGATATACATTATCTAGAGCCATCTAGTTGCTTGATTAGAGTGGATAGTAAATTTACCTATGATAGCTATTGTGATAAATCAGAAAAATGGGCTTTGTTCCCTTACAACGCAAGACTTTCTGAGTTTAAAGAAAAGTTCTATTCAACAGATGTTGATGATATGTTCTTGCAGTACGACATAGTGTATCCTTCTGGCCCAGCTTTCCATTCTAGACTAGATATGTTTAGCGCTCACGTTAGAGCGGAAGATGCATTTATAAATTCAGAAGCTACATCGGGTCAAATGGCCTTGACAACAAGCGGAAATCCATCTCCAGTAAGCGGTACATTAAATTTAAATCTTCTTAGTGCCTCTGGTTTTGAACCGGGGTCTAGTGAATTATATCCAAATCTCTCTGGCATTACGCTTGTAACTTTTGGTCCACTAGAGGTTCAGGATTCTGGATTTATACTGTTTACGAGTGGAGAGCAAACGCGCATAGAGTCTATACCTTTAGTGGTATTAGGAAAAGAAACCATAAAGGACTCAGGGTTTACGTTGGTTGCTTCTGGTGACAATAGAACTTGGACAAGCTTCCCGCCTGAAGGTGCGGTTGGAAATAACAATAATCCATACGGATTTAACTTGGTTACACACGGAAAAGGTTTGTTGAATATAAACATGCCTTTGACGATGATGAATAATGAAAGCGGCCTACCTTTAGGTGGCGTTAATATGCCGCTATTCACCTTTGGTCCAAGTGGTGATGGCTACATTGCGATGCGCGACACCGCACCTTTGTTTTTATTGCAAACTCACGCGCAATCTGGGCCAGACTCCGGTCTTATGCCATTAGTTTCTGCTGGTAGCACTTTGTTTGATTCGCCTTACGTTTCAAACAACATGACCTTGTTTACATTTGCTCCAGACATACTGAAAGAATCTTTAAATCTAACTTTGTTTGGGGACAACTTCACAACAACAGTTGGTAGCGGTAGCGTAGAGTTATTCTTAGCTAGTTATTTAGACGGAGAGTCTTTAGATATATTCTGGAATAATAATAATTATGGAACAGGTATTGAACTTGAAGACAATGCTATTGCTAGTATTCCGGCGGATGACGAGATAAGAGGTGTAGATTTATTTGGCTATGGATCTTGTACTGGAGATAGCCCAAGAAAAGCATTTGATGAAGCTTTGATAACAGACGACACAGTGTGGAGACCTAGAACGTGTAATGAGGGTGGAATATTTAGAGCTACAGCTACATACACTAATTTAGATGTAGGGTACTCTGGAGATTATTACGGTATTAGAAAATACACAGGCTTAAACCCTTCTACTCCTTATTTTGTAACTTTAAAAATTACGACCGGAAGCACTGATGCAATAAAAGTACCTAGAGACTGGGAAGAGTGGGAGTATGGTATATGCGGACCAGACACTATCGGTGATTGCTGCCCAGATGATTGTACTCAAAATATAAATTATAGTGGTATAAAATTACTAGGCGATTACCCATATGTTAGTGGAAGCGAAGATTTAACTCAGGTGTCTGGAAGACAAGAGTATAATGAGTATGGTCGCGCTGTGTCTGTAAAAGAGAATTTAATGGCGGTTGGCGCTCCTTACCACACACTTGTTGATGAGCGCGGAGATGATATATACAATGCTGGTTCCGTATTCTTGTATAGAAGATCGCAAGATATTCCGGGACTGAAGGCTCAGTGGCTATTTGAAGATAAGTTGATGCTTCCTTCTGGTTATAGGAAAGATTACATCAAGAGCGTTTTCCAAAATCTAATATGTTACCCAAGTAGAACTAATCCAGAGTTTTGTATATCTGGTCAGAAGTGGAATATAGGTCAAGAGGGAAGAGAATTTGGATACTCTTTAGACATAGGTTATAATGACGAAAAAGAAACAGTTGTTGTTGGCGCTCCGGGTGCTGCGTGGACTAGAGAGTTTGACGATATTTTTGTTTCTGGCATACCTGCTCTTATGGTCGTGTTTACAGATAAATTCTCGTATAACAGATCCAAGATGGCTCGTATTCACAACGTTGCCAAAAAATACGAGAGATTGTATAAATATTTCTCAGCACCTTGGAACTTTGGCTACGGAGATTTTCAACCTAGAATTGATATAAATATTTTGGTTTGTCAAATAATAGATTCTGATCAATTCGACAGCGCCTCTCCAGTCAATCCTTTAGAGCCTTGGTTCCATCATATTTACGTAAATAATTTATTAGACGTAAATGATAGTTATGAAAACTTATTAAATCAAATGGCTAGCGGCGTAGAGAATAAATTTAAAGAAATATTCCCTTATACAAATGAAACTATTTACAGTGGTATACCTGCCATTGTGGGTATATTTGGAGATGACACTCCTTCCACCAGCAATAAAGCTGCATACGAAGGAGCTTTGAATAAGTTTACTACTTTCCATAAAAATTATTCTTTTGCTAGCGGTGTACAAAATCTTCAAGAGTCAACGCCGCAAAGCGGTTATAGAAATCAGATATTCTCAGACAGTTTTGCTTGGTATGATGCTTCAGTTGAAATATTGGATAAAACTCTTTCTACTGGAAACTTGATTAAAAATGATGCTTTAATTTACATAACGAGCGGTGTTGGTCAAGAACATGCTAAGTCTAATGCTTATGAGTTCCAAATACCACCTGAATCTGGAGGAAGGGTATTTGTCTTTGAAAAAGAGAATGATAAATTTAATTTAGTTCAAGAAATAGTTTCTCCAGAAGAGGAACTAATGGAAATTGAAATGCAGGGACTCTCAGAAGAAGGTGGCGACCCCGCAGGTTTGACATACGGAAATAGAATTAATGACAGGTTTGGACATGCGGTTTCTATCAGTGAAAATTCTGAAGTAATTTCTATTGGCTCGCCTTATTCTATTGAGCCATGTTTGATATACGAAAGAGATGAGTCAGAAAATGAAAGAATGTATAAAAATGTTGGAAGTTGGCTAGACTTTAGACTTCCAGCGCAGAAAGAAAGATATAACACATTACTCGCTGCTTCAGGCGCTTTGGCTGCTGGCAAGCAAATCTATCTAGAACTAGATCAACCTAATAAATTTTTGATTAGAAATGATGATTTATTCTGGGGTAATAATAATATCAAACTTTATAAGAAGATATTTAAGTATGACCACGGCGACATTGGTTACATCGGAACGTGGGCATTCTTGCCTTACGAGTTTGCTGGTACATCCAGAATGGGCTTTAGTACCGCAGCTTCCGAAAGCGGAAATATTATTGCTTTTGGAGCGCCTACAGACTCCTTCAACGAGTTTGAAGACTTTAACGTGTGGGGTGAATCTGAAGACACTTGGGCTTCTTATATGCAGGCTGGAGCCGTTAGAGTATTTGAGTCCAGAGAATATACAAATCATAATAAAGTTGTAGAATATAGTAGATTTGGCAACCTTGACAGAAGCGTTAATGGACCTCATATATCATATGAAAGCATGGGCGATTTCTTTGCTCCAGAAGGTATACCGTTTGAAAGATTACCTTTCTCAGAAATTGAAATACCAACGGATGCTGGACTTGCATTTATCATTACGCCAGAATTAGATGCGGCAAGCGATGAGATTATTGATAATATTAAGTCTTGGTTGTCGCTGGGTGACAGAACACTGGTTCTTGTTGGTAATGACCCAATCTGGGAGCAAAACGGATTATACGAACAATCTAATGACATAATCAACAAGATACTCAAGAAGCTTGACTCTAGAATGAAAATTGTTCCAGCGAGGAATGAGTATGAGTCGTTAGCTGCTGGCGTGTCTTTGGAAGATTACAATAATGATAGATACAATGTAACTAAAGCTCATAGACCTCAATATGGTCATGAAGTTTACACATTTAGCCCGAACATGTTTGCGAGCGGTGTTGCTGATATTAGAATTGATCTTTCAGACGATGATCTAGAAAAATTAAAGATATACTCACCTTGTGATGATAAGAATCCTAAATGTAAACTTCCAATTGAACACTTGGGCGATTTAAGAGCAGAGTGGGACTCTAAATGTGTAGTAATACCAAACGGTGCAGTTGAATATAAGACCAACTGGCCTTTCCATTTTGATAATCCAAACCCTGCTCAAAGCTGTAGTTTTTATCCAGAGATTGTAAAGCCAGAGCTTCCTAATAAAGCATATCAAGATATTGTACCACTTCTTACCGCTGCTGAATATAGGCAAAAACCGCCTATCATTTTTCCTGCTTCTAGCGGCGTAGATGAAGTTTGTGAAACTAGGCTATCTGGAATAATAACAACAATTATTAGAAGTGACACTAAGCTTTATAACTTTGCGGAAAATCAAATAGATGAGACGGATTTTTACTTATATCAAACTACTAATCCCGTTACACTTAGTGGAAACTTTACAGAGTTTGACAGAGATCAATTCTTTGACCCAAATGCCGTAAAAGACAGAAACTCATTCATGCAAGCTGAAGGTACATCTTATGCAGTAGACGTTCCTCCTGACACTGTTGTTGTTTCTCCAGAAAGTGTTTGGGCCACAGAAGAAGTTTATTACAATCAGAGTATACCGACAACCTCTAAAGTTATCCTGATGGCTTCTATGCAAGCTGAGACAGATTTCAGTTTGGGTAAATCTCCTGATCTTGAATTAGATCCTAACAACAAAGATCAAAACATTTACTTTTACAATAATCTTGTTGCTCAAGATTGTAACAATTCAGCGATTATAGATCAAGTTGGCGGATGGACTGGTAGAGATTCGTTTAGAGATGCATTTAAAGATTCTAGAATTGATAAAGTGTTTCAACAAGGCGGTCATACGCTTAATACCGGTGTTGTTTATACAGGAGATATTCCAAGTTCAACTAGTACTGTTTGGATTGCTAATCCTCTAGCTAAACCTGATGATTCAGATATAAGTAGAATTAAAAAGTGGATGAAGCAAGGCGATAAGAAATTAATTATAACTTACTCAAACGATCAAGAAATAGCTAATCATATTGAGTACATATGCGATCAGCTTTCTCTGAACACTAAGCCTTACTATTCAGAAGGAAATAATAGTTACTTTATAAAGGATTCAAACAGAATAGCAGACTCAAACAATCAGTCTATTCCATATAATCCTCAAGACGAAATTATACAGAAGATAGATTCTGACGCCGACGTATTCAAAGGTTGCTCTGTTGGTTATAGTTTCAATGCAATTTCTTCAAATACCAAGGTTGAGAAACTTGCGATATGCCCTGTGCTTGCCGACTCTAGAAATGGTTACAGGATTAGTGAACCTGATTTTGAAACAGGGTATACTGACTACGCTTACATTCCTATTAAAGTTGGTGCTAAAACAAGAAAGCTTGTTTATTATTTAGATCCACTTACAGAACTAAGGTATAACAATCCTCACACTTTCTGGAAAATAAACGCTGACGGAAAAGTTACATTCCCCGTAAATCCGGGTTCTGGTTACAGACTTTTTGTTAACTGGGTATCTGAGACCAGAGATGAAAAATTTGACATATTAATGAATGTTGAGGGGGTTAACTTCTTCCCAGAACCTGATGAAGAATTGGGTATTTTTAGTGAAGAAGGCGGCAGCAGGAAATTAAATAAAACAGTTACAAATGAACCTAACGTTGCTGTTATAGACTTTAGAGTTCCTGACGATAAAGAAGAATTTGATATAACTTTTGATACTAATGAATGGAGAAAAATAAAATCTGAAGATTTTAATGGAGGTAGACCGCTTACACCTAGAATTTTATCTATGTCTGGATGTTTGCTTCCTATCGAAGTATCTACTCAAGTCTCTACAACAACAATAAGAAGAAAGGTTTATATTACTGAATGCTCTGGTGTTCCTTGGTACATTCCTGAGCAAGTTTTAACTTTCCCAGAAATCTTTAGACCGATATCAACTTTAAACGATAAATACTGTAATCCTAATGGCGATTTATGCGAAGGTTATGGAGGTGTTGAGATTGAAGATGGTCCAGTCTTAGTTGCCGACGAGTTAGAGCATTTTACTGATTTTAGCCGTGGTAAAACAAGATCTAGAATTATTTTGATTTCTGACTCAAGTATCGTTCAGGGTGATAATCCATTTAGAAATGACGCAGTAGGTGAAAATCAAGAATTTATAAGAAGCCTCTACCCTCTAAGTCCAGACAAAAGAGGTCGAGAAATAAATGAAGATGAAAGCATTTCTCAAGGTAAGAGAAACTTTACATTTACTCAAAAATTAAGAGCGCCAGAAAGAGGTAGCGCGCCCAAGTATTACGCCGCAAAAGGATTAGCAAATCAAACAATTCGTTACACTTATGGTGGTGTTGCTGGAAATCTAGATAATTATACGGACCAAGAAGATACTTTTAATCCATCTGACGTTACTAGGAGATTTACTCCTGAGACAATAGAAAAGATAGAGCAAGAAATAGAACAGTTTGGTAAAACCAATGTACCTAAATATGGTGCTTACCCTAGATACAGCGGAATAATTGATGGTGTTTTATATGTTGATGCTGGAATTGGTGGCGGTCAACCAGACTTTATGAAAGCAAAAGGTAAAGATTATATTGATTTTGATATGTTGGATTCTGGCTATGCTGGCGATTTGTTTGGTTACTCTGTTGATATTCATAATGATAAATTAGTTGTTGGCACTCCATTCAATGCGTTTAGAGGAGAAACGCCAGTTTCTTGGTCGGGCATAAAAGACGCTTACGATGTTTCTGATGTTGGTTCTGGATTACAGTTAAGCTCTCAGGGCGGCGCTGGCGCTGCATTTTACTTTGAAAGAACTGGCCGTGGAACAAATGTTGTATCAGAATTTTTACCTTGGGAGTTTAAAGAAAAACTAAAGCCAGACAGTATAAATGAAGGTATAGATAATTGTACGATCTCTCAACTAAGAGAAGAAAGAGCGCATGAGCCAGTAAATCTAACATCTGTTTTTGTCACCAAAAATGCAGCTATTCCAGATAGATTTGGGTATTCTGTTAGTATTGATTCTGATTTTATTGCGGTTGGCGCACCTTCGCATGATTTTGAGACTATTCATCAGCATATTTACAGCGGAACGGTAGATCCTAATGGGCTAAATACGGCATTTATAAGAAAAGAGTTCAACGGCGAGTTTGACATACCAAGTCATAGTTATTATGATTTAGGAAGTTCTGGAATAAGAATTGACGAATTTGAAAGAGATAGCGGTAAAATGGTGCTTAATAACGGCGCTGTTTATACATTTCGTCATCAGATGACTAATTTTGCAAAAAGAAGGAAAGAGTGGATATTCGCAGAAAAACTTAATACTCAAGGATACAGCGATAGAAATACACAGCTTGCAATTATATCTGGCTGTGAAAATGATCATTTTGGATTCTCCGTTGCTATTGATAGAGCGGAACGTGGAGACAGTGATTATACACTTGTGGGTGGCGCTCCTAGACATGACTACGCGACAAGTGGTAATCATATTACCCCTACATACTCTGACGCTGGCTCTGTTTACACTTTTGACGCTATGTTAAGAGAGCAAATACCTTCAATCCCTAATGCTGAAAATTATATAGACGCCCAAGTATTTGGATTAAAACCAGCACAAAAGAATGCGATGGTAACTAACAAAATTTACCAAAACACTCAAGGCGATCCTATATCTTACTCTGTCAGTGGTCTTATTTACACCAATGAAAATGGAGATATTTTCTTAGAAGTTTCTGGATATGATCCTTCTCTGAAAGGTTTTGTAGCCCATAGACCTTTTGTTGAAAGTATAATTGGCGATGTTATTGAAGGTACTGGAATATCTAACAATTTAAATCTGATAACTCAAGGTAGAGGAATATTTATTGATAACGCTTGGCCTAGTCTTGCTAGCGGTCTTGATATTGATTCTAACCATGATTTTGACAGAAGTTCTTTTGATTCTGATTTTGATAGCGCTAAGATTAGACCTTCTGGAATGTCCTTGTATATCACGGGGCCAGATCAGGCAGATGTGTATAATAATATGAGTTTGTTTACCAATTCTTGGAATATTGCTCAAGAGGGTAGTGGTGTTGGCGCTACTCCATTGACCCTTACGGTAAGCGGCGCTCAACCGACAATTGTTTCTGGTATTCCAACGTTATACACAAGCGGTGTAGCAATAGTAAGTGCTGGCTCTGGGACCAGCCCGTTAACTTTAAGAATCAGAGGAAGATAATGCCAATTACCGTCTATTACAATAACGATTCAGAGCAACCCTGTACAATTAGACCAACTCCTCTTATTTCTGTTAATAGTAATATACTTAAAAACGGAGCAGGAGAAGCTTTCGGAGTTACTTACACGATAACTCTCACTGGTAAAATTATCCACAACGAAGGCACTCCCTATGCCTTTAAAACGAACGATGAAAATAGTTTGTTTAAAAAATACAATGGTGATACCCCAGAAGATATAGATATTGGTAATTTAGTTGGGCCGTATAGTTCCTTTGATAACACAATTTTGCACGATAGACCTCCGTCTCAACAAGTAGATTCTAAGGCAGCACTTGGCGCTATTTTTAGTAAGCAAAAAGCTTTAAGAGCTTTGTTTTCTATAGACGGACAAAGGACTGAAATAACAGACTGGGTGGGTCTTGCAGAAGATTCTACAGAGAAGCAATTAAATCCAGTAATGATATTTTACCCAAGAATAACGAACATTACTTTTCCAGAGGGTTTATATACAGATACGTCTGATTACACAATCACAATGGAAGCTGATACTTTACTCAGCAATAATACAAACATTAGTTCTGATACGGATCAAACCGATCTTACTGTAGATGTGGACGCGACATTACTAATGGCTCCTTCTGGATCTTATAGTGTTTCTGGAATTTATGGTAAAGAATCTTTTTCTGACTATCCTTTAAAATTAATAACTGAACAGGATCTTAGAAGTTTTAATCAATCGTATATTGAAGATTTTAGTGAAGAATGGTCTATTGAAGCAGACGAGCAATACGGAGAAAATTTTGGAGATGTTCCGCTTTACTCTAATGCTTTAAATACGACGTTCAGAGATTTAATACAACCAAAATCTTATATCGTAACACATACTTTATCTGCTAATGGAAAGACTCACTACGGACCAGACGGTAAAAACGAAGCTTGGAAAGAAGCTAAAAATTTTGTAGAAAATAGATTAGTTAATGATGTAGACAAACGCGCTGCTGTTAGTGGCTACCCTTCTTTGCCCGGATTTTTTGGTAGCGGAGCA
>Ga0070754_10001460_pt1 | contig 18903 bp, 14 predicted proteins | sample VirMetDEL_Sep_01_FD_75181 | JGI IMG/M metagenome (GOLD analysis project Ga0070754, IMG submission 75181) | Aqueous microbial communities from the Delaware River and Bay under freshwater to marine salinity gradient to study organic matter... | ecosystem: Environmental > Aquatic > Marine >... | reverse complement strand
GGTGGACGCGGTGCCGGTGCCGGTGGACGCGGTGCCGGTGCCGGCGCTGGAGCCGGCGCGGGTGCGCCTGCTGGCGCATCGGTCGCCACGGCTTCCGCGCCACCCCCGCCACAGGCGCTCAACGTGGCGGCGAACAGAAACGCCAGGGTGATGCGGGACTTGCGCGACAGCAAAGCCTCATTGAGGTTCGTGACGGTGGGAGTGATCGAGTTCAAGGTAGGAGCCGGTTAAAAAAACGTCACTTCGCGCCGCCAGGGGTGAGCGAAAAGCTGAACATTCGAGTGGAAGATCGACGCCATCGGAGCCAGTGTCGCGAACCCTCTCGTGAGAGCAAGCGGCGCAACGATGAGCGGAAACGCGTGAGAACCGAACGGAGTTTCGTCAAGACTTGCCCGCCCACCACCACAGAAGGTTCAAGGAGGTAACCAAATTCCTTCGTCTCTCGCGCCTGCCCGGTGCAGGCCCTTGCGCGGGGCAGGACAAGGTGGCGTCAGGTCACAGGAACACTGGTAACAACCGATACGGTTTGACACCTCGGGCAGTAGCACGTTTGCCTGACACCTGCGCCGCACTCACGCCGATCTGGTTCCACCACAATGTCACCATGCATCAAGACATCAGCCTCATCGGCGTTCCCACGGACATCGGCGCTGGCGCGCGTGGCGCCTCCATGGGCCCTGAAGCCTTGCGGGTTGCCAACCTGGCCACGGTGCTGGAAGGCCAGGGCCTGCGGGTGATCGACAAGGGCAATCTTGCCGGGCCTTCCAACCCGTGGCAGCCGCCCCACGAAGGCTACCGTCATCTCGACGAAGTGGTGGCCTGGAACGAGATGCTTCACGAAGCGGTCCTCGCCGAGCTGGAGCACGGCCGCCTGCCGATCGTGCTCGGTGGCGACCACTGCCTGGGCCTGGGCTCCATCAGCGCCGTGGCCCGCCACTGTCGCGCCAGGGGCAAGCAGCTGCGTGTGCTCTGGCTCGATGCGCATGCCGATTTCAACACCGCCGACCTCACGCCCAGCGGCAACGTGCACGGCATGCCGGTGGCCTTGCTGTGCGGCTTCGGACCGTCCCGGCTGACGGGCATAGGCGGTCACACCCCCGCGATCGAAGCCAGTCAGGTGCGCCAGATCGGCATCCGCAGCGTGGACGCCGGAGAAAAGCGCCTGGTACACCAGGCGGGCCTCGAGGTGTTCGACATGCGCTACATCGACGAAATGGGCATGCGACACACGATGGAGCAGGCACTCAAGGACGTGGATGAGAACACCCACCTGCACGTGAGCTTCGACGTGGATTTTCTCGACCCCGAGATCGCTCCCGGCGTAGGCACCACCGTGCTCGGCGGCCCCACTTACCGCGAGGCGCAGCTTTGCATGGAAATGATTGCCGACACCGGTCGGCTGGCCTCACTTGACGTGATGGAACTCAACCCCGCCCTGGACGTGCGCAACCGCACCGCTGAACTCGCGGTCGACCTGGTCGAAAGCCTGTTCGGCAAGTCCACCCTGATGAGGAAGAAGTAGACCGCGCGACGCGATTCGCGCGTCGTCCCTGATCATGTCTGCGGCCTTCTCGGCCATCATGATCACCGGCGCATTGGTGTTGCCGCCGACCACCGTGGGCATGACGGACGCATCCACCACCCGCAACCCGGCGACACCGTGTACGCGCAGGCGCGCATCCACCACATCCATTGGCCCCGGGCCCATCCTGCAGGTGCCGACCGGGTGGTAGATGGTGTCGGCGTGATTGCGGATGAACTGCTCGATCTGTGCATCGCTCTGCGCCTGCGCCGACGAAGCCGACTCGGTTCCGCCGTGCCGCGTGAGCGCGGGTTGCTGCAGCAGGCTGCGCATGAGCTTGAATCCGCGCATCAGGCGCGCCATGTCGTCCGGGTCCTGCAGAAACGCCGGGTCGATGAGCGGCGCGGCTTGAGGATCGGCACTGGAGAGGCGCAATGTGCCCCGGCTCTTCGGGCGCAGCAGGCACACATGGCAGGAGTAGCCATGCCCGAACACGGTCTTGCGACCGTGGTCCACCAGCTTGCCCACCACGAAGTGCAGTTGCAGATCGGGAATCGGTTCGCCCGGTGCGCTCTTGATGAATCCACCAGCCTCGGCGAAGTTCGTGGTGAGCATGCCGCTGCGGTGGCGCCGCCACTCGAAGATGCCGCGCACCATGCGCGAGACGCCGCTGAACGACAGGCCGAACAGGTCCGTCACCTTTGGCGCGTTGACCACCAGCACCACGTCCACATGGTCGTGCAGGTTTTGTCCCACGCCTGGCAGGTCGTGCACCACCCGAATGCCATGTCCGGCCAGGTGATCGGCGGGGCCCACGCCCGAGAGCATGAGCAGTTGCGGCGAGCCAAACGCGCCCGCACTCAGCACGACTTCTCCACCCTCGCGCAGCCGCAGCGTCTGCAGGGGGCCGCGCCCTCCGTTGCCCCGGTATTCCACGCCTACCGCGCACGGCGGGGTTTGCCCTTCGTCCAGCACCACGCGGGTGGTGAGCGCGTTGGTGATGACCTGAAGGTTCGTGCGCTGCAGGTGCGGAGTGAGGTAGGCCTTGGCCGCGCTGTATCGCTCGCCGTTCTTGTGTGTGACCTGGTAAATGCCCACACCTTCCTGCTCCGGGCCATTGAAGTCGGGGTTGTGCGGGTAGCCTGCCTCCATGCCAGCCGCGACGAACGAGGGCAGAAAGGCGTTGGGGCTTCGGAGATCCATCACATGCAGCGGGCCACCCTGGCCATGCAGCGCATCGGCCCCGCGCTCGTTGTGCTCGGACCGCTTGAAATAGGGGAGCACGTCTGCAAACGACCAGCCGGGGTTGCCCTGTGCTGCCCAGCTGTCGTAGTCGCTGGCGTGGCCACGAGCGTAGATCATGGCGTTGACCGAGCTGGAACCGCCGAGCACCTTGCCTCTGGGCTGGTAGCCGCGCCGTCCGTTCAGGCCCGCCTGAGGCACGGTCTGAAGGCACCAGTTGGCTTGCCCGTTTTTTGCCAGCACGGCCAGGCCGGCAGGGCAATGAATCAGCACACTGCGGTCGCTCGGACCGGCCTCGATGAGGGCAACTTGAACCGCCGGGTCTTCGCTCAGGCGGGCGGCGAGCACGCAGCCAGCCGATCCGCCGCCGACGATGATGTAGTCGAACATGGGTGTCTCCGTGTGGGTCGCGCGCCGAACCCGGTGCGCGACAATCCGTGGGTCAAGTTAGCACAGGCGGCCGGCAACCAGTAGGCAGTCGCGCCTAGGAAAGACGCTCCGGCGACGCCGGGAAAACCCCAAACGCAACCGCAATCCATTTCAGGAGTTGGCATTCATGAACACGATCCAGACCGTCGGCATCATCGGCTCGGGCACCATGGGCAACGGCATCGCGCAGGCCTGCGCCACCCGGGGCATTCGCGTGGTCATGGTCGACATTGCACAGGCCGCCGTCGACAAAGGCCTGGCGACCGTGGCCGGCAGCCTCGATCGCCTGATCAAGAAGGAAAAGATCAGCGCGGCCGACAAGGACCAGGCGCTCTCGCTGATCCAGGGATCGACGAACTACGAAGACCTCAAGGGCGCACAACTGGTGATCGAGGCCGCGACCGAGAACGAAGCCCTCAAGATCAGGATCCTCCAGCAGCTCGATGGCCTGCTCGCGCCCGACGTCATCGTGGCCACCAACACCAGCTCGATCAGCATCACCAAGCTCGCCGCCGCGACCCAGCGGCCCGACCGCTTCATCGGCATGCACTTCTTCAACCCGGTGCCCATGATGGCGCTGGTGGAGATCATCCGTGGCCTTCAGACGAGCGACGCCACCCACGACGCCGTGAAGTCGCTGGCCGAGGCGCTGGGCAAATCACCCATCACGGTGAAGAACGCGCCTGGCTTCGTGGTCAACCGCATTCTGGTGCCCATGATCAACGAGGCCTTTTTTGTGCTGGCCGAAGGCAGCGCCAGTGCCGACGACATCGACGCCGGCATGAAGCTGGGCACCAACCAGCCCATTGGGCCACTGGCGCTGGCCGACATGATCGGGCTCGACGTGTGCCTGGCGGTGATGAACGTCTACATGGCCGAGTTCAACGACAGCAAATACCGCCCTGCCCCATTGCTGAAGGAAATGGTGGCGGCAGGCTGGCTGGGCCGCAAGACCGGGCGCGGCGTGTACCACTACTGATCGCGCTCCCGAAGGGCGCAATGTTTGCGCCATGTCAAAGAGCGGTGACAGCGCCTTTTCCACAATGGCTCCAACACCCTGAAGGAGTCCGTCATGTCCGCCGTTCTCGCCTCGCCCGACCTGTTCAATTTTCTGGACAGCACGCACCGCGACATTCACCAGCAGATCCGGCGCCTGCATGCTCTGGTGGACCTCATCGAATCCAGTGGTCTGAACGCGGCGGCACGTACCGAGGCGGGGGAAGTGCTCGCGTACTTCAACGGTGAGGCGCGCCAGCACCATCTCGACGAGGAAAAGCACATCTTCCCGGCCCTGCTCTCGAGCCAGAACGCCGAACTGGTCCAGGCTGCGGAGCACCTGACCCAGGACCACGGCTGGCTGGAAGAGAACTGGCTGCAGATCGCCCCTTCGCTGGCGGCCGCCACGAACGGCAACCACTGGTTCGACACGCTCGAGTTGCGCCATGCGCTTGAAGTGTTCGAGGCGCTCTACCTGGACCACATCCTGCTGGAGGAGTCCATCGCCTACCCGGAAGCGAAGAAGCGACTTGAGGCGTATGACGCTGCGGGGGCGGGTCGTGAGATGGCCAAGCGCCGCGTGCTGCAGAGCGGCGCCGTGCGGGCCCGGGCCTGAGCCAACCCGACAGTCCGCAGGGACCTTCGGGTCCACGTAAGATGCGCGACTTCCTTGCACGGCAGTCAGCGCGCGTCGTGCGCAATCACGGAGCTTCATGAAGACCTTCGACTTCGACCTCTTTGTCATTGGTGGCGGCAGCGGCGGCGTGCGTGCCGCGCGCATGGCGGCCCAGCGTGGTGCGCGGGTGGCCCTGGCCGAGGTGCTGGGCAACGGCGGGCTCGGTGGCACCTGCGTGAACGTGGGCTGCATCCCGAAAAAGCTCTACAGCTACGCCGCCCACTATGGCGAGGCCTTCGAGGAATCGCAAGGCTTCGGTTGGGAGGGTGAAAAACCCACTTTCAACTGGACCACGCTCAAAACCAACCGCGCGCACGAGATCAGCCGCCTCAACGGCGTCTACGGCAATCTGCTGCGCGGCTCGGGTGTGACGGTGTTCGAGGCCTTTGCGCGGGTGACCGGTGCGCACGGCGTCGCGCTGTCGACCCTCAACGCGGATGGCTCACCCGGACACCAGGAATTCAGCGCGAAGCACATCCTGATCGCCACCGGCGGCACGCCTCATGTGCCGCACTTCGTGGGGCGCGAGCACGTCGTCACGTCCAACGAGATCTTCGACCTCGAACCCTTCCCGCAACGCCTCGTGGTGGTGGGTGGCGGCTACATCGCCAGCGAGTTCGCCTCGATCTTCAATGGCCTGGGATCGAAGGTGACCCAGCTCTATCGGGGTGATCAGATCCTGCGCGGCTTCGACGACGAGATTCGCCACTTCGTGTCCGCCGAGATGGTCAAGGCCGGCGTCGACCTGCACCTGAATGCGGGCGTGGTGGACATCCGAAAGACCGACGAGGGCCTGCGCGTGGAATGCGAAGGCGGTGCACTGTTGATGGCGGACGCGGTGCTGTACGCCACCGGCCGCGTGCCGAATGTGGCCGACATGGGACTGGAATCCGTGGGCGTGGTGCAGGGCGCCAAGGGCGAGATCATCGTCAACGAGCGCTACCAGACCAACGTGCCCTCCATCTACGCGCTGGGCGACGTGACCAACCGCTTGCAACTCACGCCGGTGGCGTTGGGCGAAGCGATGGTCGTGGTGGACCACCTGTTTGGCCCCGCCGCCGGCAAGGCGCCGCGCAGCATGGCTTACGAGTTCGTGCCCACTGCCGTGTTCACGCACCCCAGCATCGGCACCGTGGGCTACAGCGAAGAGCAGGCGCGCGAGAAGTTTGGCGAGGTGACCATTTTCCGCAGCGAGTTCAAGGCCTTGAAGCACACCCTCTCCGGCAGCACCGAGCGCACGCTGATGAAGCTGGTGGTGGACACGAAGACCGACCGCGTCGTCGGGCTGCACATGGTGGGCGCCGAGGCGGGCGAGATCGTTCAGGGCTTTGCCGTGGCCATGAAGGCGGGCGCCACCAAGGCGGTGTTCGACAGCACGATCGGCATCCACCCGACCGCTGCCGAAGAGTTCGTGACGATGCGCGAACCGGTCAAGACCTGACGAGCGCGATCAGCGCCACACCCAGCAAGGTGTGCGCCCAAAGCCCAGGCGCCAGCCAGACGAGATACCGCGCACCGCCCACCAGTCCTGCCGTCACGCTCTTGCTGAGCGCATGCACCCCCAGCGCCAGCATCACCGCCAGTTCGACGCCGCCTCCCGGCGGACTGGAGGCGAAGACCGCCGCCAGTGCCGAGTGCAGGTCAGCCAAAGCGCCCAGCAGCGTGCCCGCGTACAGGCCTGCCGTGCCCAGCCAGAGCTCCATGGCGCGCACCAGCGCCTGAATGCCAGTGAGCAGCGCGGCCACGGCCGCAGCGCCCTTCAGGCTGAACATGCGTTCCTCGTCGGCGCCCGGCACGCCTTCCACGCGCGGCGTCGACACGGCGCCCAGTTCGGCCTCGGCAGCGGCGCCGCGCACCAGCCAGGCGCCCCAGAGTGCCGCGAGCGCAGCGCTGGCCACTGCGGGCATCCACAGCACCGAAAGCCATGCGGGTTGCACCGCAGCGGCCACCAGCAGCAACTGCATCTGCGTGGACACGCAGGACAACAGGCCGCCCCCCGCCATCAGGCGCGCACCCGAGCGGCCTTCCCGCACCGCCAGACCCAGGGTGGCGATGGTGGCGGTGCTGGAAACGAAGCCGGAAGCCAGTGAAGACAGGGCAACCGCATGGCGCGCCTGCAACAGCCGCCGGCCCAGGTGCGCGAGCGATTGCACCGCCAGCAAGAGGGCCAGCAGTTGCACCATCACATGGGGGTTGAGCACCGGTCCCCAGAGCGGGCGGTTCGGCATCAGCGGCAGGGCCAGAAGCACCAGCGCTGCCAGCACGATGCCGTCCCGTACCTCGGCCGGCCTCAGCCAGTGCCTCACGAACCGGTGCATGCGCTCGCGTCCGGCCAGCACCGCCGTGAGCCCGGCAGCCAGCGCAGCAGCCAGCGGCAGGCTCCAGGTGCAGAGCACGCCAATGAGGTAAGTCAGCAGCAGCGCCACCTCGGTGGTCACGCCAGGATCGCCGGACCGGTCGCGCCAGTAGGCCACCACACCCAGCGCCGCCACAAAGACCGCGCCGGCAACCACCAGACCGTCGATCCGGGTGAGCGCGGCCGCAGCACCGGTGACGCAGACCAGCGCAAAGCTGCGCAGCCCTGCCAGTGCGCGCCCTGGTCCCTCACCCTTGCGGCGTTCGCGCTCCACACCGATCAACAGCCCGCAGCCCAGCGCCGCCGCCAGGGTGGCGGCGGCCGAGACGAGCATGGGCGTGGCGGACGGGGGCATTCGGGTCGGGGTGGTGAAGGGTGCAGGCGTCACACCGCAAGGTGACAATAGCGCCATGCACAAGACGCCCGACTTTACCGCCCCCCTCGTCTTCACCGATCCCGCCCAGGCCCTGGCCCAGGTGCTGCGGATCTATCAGCACAACGTGGAATTCCTGCGCCAGGCCATGCGCGACTACGTGGCGGGCGGCGCCTTCGCCGACACCCACGTGCGCGCCTGCTACCCCTATGTGCGGCTGCACACGCACAGCGCCACCCGCCGGGGCGCCGCACCCGACAGCCCGGACATCAAGAAACTGAGCTACGGCTTCGTGTCCGGCCCCGGCCGGTTCGAGACCACCCTCACCCGGCCCGACCTGTACAGCGACTACTACCTCGAACAGTTCCGCCTGCTGCTTGCCAACCATGGCGGCGAACTGGAGGTGGGCACCAGCACCCAGCCGATCCCTATTCACTTCTCGTTCGCCGAGCACGACCACGTGGAAGGCACACTGGACGTGGCGCGCCGCGCCTTCATGCGCGACGTGTTCGACCTGCCCGACCTGACCGCCATGGACGACGGCATCGCCAACGGCACGCACGAACCGCGCCCCGGCGAATCGCATCCGCTTTCACTCTTCACCGCGCCGCGTGTCGACTACTCCTTGCAGCGGCTGCGCCACTACACCGGCACGGCCCCCGAGTGGTTCCAGAACTTCGTGCTGTTCACCAATTACAAGTTCTACATCGACGAGTTCATCAAGCTGGGCCACGCCGAAATGGCCAGGCCCGAGAGCGAGTACGTCGCCTTCGTGGAACCCGGCAACGTGGTGATGCGCCGCACCGGCCTGGCGGCGGAACCGATCGACGCGCTGGGCCATGCGCCACCGCGCCTGCCGCAGATGCCGGCCTACCACCTCATGCGCGCCGACCGCAGCGGCATCACCATGGTCAACATCGGTGTGGGCCCGGCCAACGCCAAGACCATCACCGACCACATCGCCGTGCTGCGCCCGCACGCCTGGCTCATGCTCGGTCACTGCGCCGGCCTGCGCACCGCGCAACAGCTGGGCGACTACGTGCTGGCGCACGCCTATGTGCGCGAAGACCACGTGCTCGACGAAGAGCTGCCGCTGTGGGTGCCCATTCCCGCGCTGGCCGAGATCCAGCTCGCGCTGGAAGGCGCCGTGGCGGACGTGACCGGCCTGCCGCCACACGAGCTCAAACGCATCATGCGCACCGGCACCGTGGCCAGCACCGACAACCGCAACTGGGAACTGCTGCCCGACAACATGCCGTAGCGACGGTTCTCGCAATCGCGCGCCGTGGCGCTCGATGGAAAGCGCCACCATCGCCGCCAACGGCTTTCGCTTCCGCGTGCCCTACGGCACCCTGCTGTGCGTGAGCGACAAGCCCCTGCACGGCGAAATCAAACTGCCCGGCATGGCCAACCACTTCTACCGCGAACGGGTCGACCAGCACCTGCGCATCGGCATCCGGGCCATCGACATCCTGCGCGAAGGCGGCACCGAGCAACTGCACAGCCGCAAGCTGCGGAGTTTTGCGGAGGTGGCGTTTCAGTGACTGGCGATCTCAAAAACAGAATCGACCAGATCTGGAACGCCTTCTGGTCCGGCGGCATCGCCAACCCCATCGAGGTGATCGAGCAGATCACCTACCTGCTCTTCCTGCGCCGGCTGGACGACCTGCACATCCTGGAAGAAAACAAGGCCAACCGCCTGGGCAAGCCGGTGCAGCGCCGCGTGTTCCCGCTGGGGCACGATGCGAAGGGCCGGCATTTCGACACGCTGCGCTGGAGCCGCTTCAAGAACGAAGCCCCGGCCGACATGTTCGAAACCGTGAGCGAGCACGTATTTCCCTTCCTGCGCACTATGGGCGTGAACGGCAGTGGCGAGGGCTCCACCTACGCGCACCACATGAAGGACGCGCGCTTCACCATCCCCACGCCCGCGCTGCTGGCCAAGGTGGTGGACCTGCTCGACGCCGTGCCCATGGAGAACCGCGACACCAAGGGAGACCTCTACGAATACATGCTGGGCAAGATCGCCAGCGCCGGGCAGAACGGCCAGTTCAGAACGCCCCGCCACATCATTCAACTGATGGTGGAAATGACCGCGCCCACGCCGCAAGACACCATTTGCGATCCGGCCAGTGGCACCTGCGGGTTCCTGGTGGCCGCTGGTGAATACCTGCGGAACCACCACGCCAGCCTGTTCCACGACCCGAAGCTGAACAAGCACTTCAACCACGGCATGTTCCACGGCTACGACTTCGACAACACCATGCTGCGCATCGGCAGCATGAACATGTTGCTGCACGGCGTGGAAAACCCCGCCATCACCTACCGCGACTCGCTGGGCCAGGAGCACGGCACCGAAGAAGGCCGCTACAGCCTGGTGCTGGCCAATCCTCCGTTTGCCGGCAGCCTCGACTACGAGAACGTGGCCAAGGACCTGCTGCAGACCGTCAAGACCAAGAAGACCGAGCTGCTGTTCCTCGCGCTGTTCCTGCGCCTGCTCAAGCCCGGCGGCCGCGCCGCCGTCATCGTGCCCGACGGCGTGCTGTTCGGAAGCAGCACCGCGCACAAGGCGCTGCGCAGGATGCTGGTGGAAGACCAGAAACTCGACGCCATCGTGAGCCTGCCCGGCGGTGTGTTCAAGCCCTACGCCGGCGTGAGCACCGCCATCGTCTTCTTCACCAAGACCAACAGCGGCGGCACCGACCACGTGTGGTTCTACGACATGCAGGCCGACGGCTGGAGCCTGGACGACAAACGCCAGCCCCTGCTGAGCGAAGACAAACTTGGCGCCCGCCCAGCCACTTCATTGAGCGAAGCCGAGCACGCCAAAAACAACCTCCCCGACATCCTGACCCGCTGGCGCTCCCTGAACCCGAATTCACTCCCTCTCCCCCTGGGAGAGGGCAGGGGTGAGGGCTCCCCTTCTGCCATTCGGACTGATCTCACCTCCGTTCGGGCTGAGCCTGTCGAAGCCCTCACGGAAGCCCAACGCCCCCGCACCGCCCAAAGCTTCCTTATCCCCAAAGCCGACATCGCCGCCAACGGCTACGACCTGAGTCTGAACCGCTACCGGGAAGTGGTACACAAGCAGGTGCAACACCGTGCACCGGCCGAGATACTTGCTGAGCTGGCGCGGCTGGAGGAGGAGATTGCTCAGGAGACGAAGGCGCTGGCGGAGATGTTGAAGTGAGTGCGACGAGTAGATTGGATTCCGTCTGCTCTGTGATCATGGGGCAAGCACCTGCAGGTAATGCATACAACGACACCGAAGAGGGATGGCCATTGATCGCAGGAGCGGGTGACTTTGGCGATGGCATTCCAAATGCAAAGAAGTTCACCCGCTCTGCCTCCAAGCTAAGCGAGCCCGGTGATGTAATTTTAGGAATCAGGGCATCCATCGGTGAGAAAGTTCACTCGGACGGCATCTACTGTTTGGGTCGTGGAGTGGCAGGACTTCGACCCAAGGCTGGACTCGATGTGCGATATCTCTGGAATTGGCTGACCTATGCGAAGCTGGAGCTCTCTTCAAAGGGAAAGGGAGCAACGTTTAAGCAGGTGAACCGAGCTGACATCGGCGAACTGCGAATCCCGCTCCCACCCCTCCCCGAACAACGCCGCATCGCCGCCATACTGGACCAGGCCGAAACCCTGCGAACCCAGCGCCGCGCCGCCCTCGCCCACCTCGATAGCCTCACCCAGTCCATCTTCCTTGACATGTTTGGGGATCCAGCGACCAACCCGAAGGCATGGGCGCTCAGAACAATACAAGAACTATGCGAGGTGAAGGGCGGCAAACGACTTCCGAAGGGATCCGAATACTCCCCGATCCCGACCCCATTTAGGTATGTGCGTGTAACTAACCTTCGAGACGGCCGAATTGACGAGTCCCAGTTGCTCTTCCTCCAACCCGAAATCCAGCGCGAAATCGCACGATACGTTGTCAACAGTGAGGACATCATCATTTCTATCGCGGGATCAATTGGGCTTGTTGCCGCCGTTCCCGATAGCGTAGATGGCGCAAACCTCACAGAGAATGCTGCAAAGCTTGTCACTAAATCGCGGGGCACTTACGTGCCCGAGTTCTTAGCCTTCTTGCTAAGAACGGAAGCTATGCAAGGCCAGATTTCCTCTCACGTTGGTCAGGTCACTATTGGTAAATTGGCGCTGTTCAGAATTGAGAAGGTGACTGTCCCTCTTCCCCCACTCTCTCTCCAGCAAGTCTTCGGCACCCGCGTCGAGGCAATCGAATCCCTGAAAGCAAAACACCGCGCCGCCCTGGCCGAACTCGATGCCCTGTTCGCCTCGCTGCAACACCGCGCCTTCAACGGCGAACTGACCGCACAAGCATCGGCGCAACCGAAGCGACGTACTTTCGCCGAACTGGGCCAACTCGATGCGACCAAAGGCCTTGAAGCCCTCGTCTACGCCGCCCGTCGCTTGCCCAACCAGGGCCACTACTGGCCCCTCAAGGCGCAGTACGTGGCCGACCGGCATCACCTGGAGCGCCACGGGCGCACGCTCTACGGCGAAACCCATGTGGCCATGCCCTACGGCCCGGTACCGCAAGCGGCCTACAACGCCAGCCGCGCACTGGCGAACGGCGAGTTGATCTGCGAGTTTCCGATGGATGCGGTGCGCGCCGCCCTGCGGCGCGACGGTGAAACGCTCGTGGCGCTGCGCGATGCCGACCCCGGTGTGCTCGGTGCCGAGGAGCGCGAGAGCCTGGACTGGGCCATTCGCCTCGTGGCCGACTTGAGCTTCGAGGAGCTGAAGACCCAGACGCACGACGCCGCCTGGGAAAAAACGCCTCGCAACGAGCCCATGGCCTGGCAGGATATCGTTGCGACGCTGGACCCGGCCGCGCAGCAGCGCCTGCGGGCCACGTTCGAATAGGGTATTCCCCTGGGTCGGCAGGCCTTCAGCCCCTTTTCTATTTGTCCGAAAAGTGTGCTATTTTTCGGACAAATAGAAATCCTGAAACCCGCCCCATGCCCCGCGCACCCTCAGCCCACAGCCTGGACACGCAGCTTTCACGCCGTGTGCAGCGCAGCGCGAGCGGCACGGTCTTCACCCCCGACTCGTTCGCCACCATGGGCAGCCGCTCGGCGATCGACAAGGCCTTGCAGCGCATGGTGGCGCGGGGCGAACTGCGGCGCTTGTCCCGTGGCCTGTACGACAAACCCCGCCACGACGAGTTGCTGGGCACGCTGTGGCCCTCGGTGGACGCGATCGTGAAGGCGGTGGCGGGCAAGGACCGCATCCGCACGCAACCCACCGGTGTGTACGCGGCCAATTTGCTCGGCCTCTCCGAACAGGTGCCCGCCCAGGTGGTGCTGCTCACCGACGGCATCAGCCGCACGGTGCAGGCCGGTCCCATGAAGATCAGCTTCAAGCGCACGACCCCGCGCCAGATGGCGGCGGCTGGCCGCCTGAGCGGCCTGCTGATCCAGGCCTTCAAGAGCCTGGGCGCGCCTCACGTCACGCCCACCCGCCTTCAACGCCTGCGCCAGACCCTGCCCGCCGAAGAGCGCGCCAAGGTGCTGCAAGACCTGGCGCTGGCGCCCGCATGGATGAGGCCATTGCTGCGCGAGGTGGCACGCACCGACGACGCGCCGGCCATCAGCCCACGGCAAGGCACCGGTGCATGAGCCTGGCTGAGCGCTTTCTTGCACTGCCGCCCGAGCGCCGGGCGCTGGCGTTCGAGCAGGCTGCTGCGGGCCGCGCCGGGCAGGCGGTGATTCTGGAAAAGGACTTCTGGGTCTCGTGGCTGCTGGGCCTGCTGTTCGACCAGCCCGAGCTGGCGCCGCACCTGGTGTTCAAGGGTGGCACCTCGCTGTCCAAGGTGTTCGGCGTGATCGACCGGTTTTCGGAAGACATCGACCTCTGCCTGGTGCCCGAGTTCGTGGGTGCGGATGCAGCGGCCTTCGATGCGCTGGGCAGCCGCGTGAAACGCGACGCGGCGGTGCTGGACATGCAGCGCCTGTGCGCCAACAAAGCGCAGGCGGTGGTGTTGCCACTGCTGGAGCAGGCCATCGCACAGCGGCTGGGCGAAGCACCGGCGGGCCACTGGCTGCGCTACGAGCTGGACGTTGACGCAAAGTCGCCCATCATCTATTTCGCTTACCCCACCCCGCAGCAAGGCGGCTTCGCCTACGTGGCGCGCGAGGTGAAGCTGGAGCTGGGCACGCTGACCGACCAGCAGCCCACCGAACGTCACCCAGTTCGCCCGCTGCTGGCCGACGCGTTCCCCGCACTGTTCGAAGGCTGGGCTTGCGACGTGACGGCGCTGGCACTGCAACGCACGTTCTGGGAGAAAGCCACCATCCTGCACGCGGAGTTTCACCGTCCACCCAAATCGCCCACGCCCGACCGGTATGCGCGGCACTACTTCGACATGGTGAAGCTGCTGGGCCACGCGCAAGTCGCCAACTTTCTGGCCGACAAGGCTCAATGTGAGCGCGTAGTGGACTGGAAGAGCCGCGTGTTCGCACGGGGCTGGGCGCGCTACGACCTGGCACGCCAAGGCAGCTTCCGGCTGGTGCCGCACGAAGCGCGCAAGACAGCCCTGGCGCAGGACTATGCAACGATGCGACCGATGTTCATGTCAGAGCCCCCGCCCTTTGCCGAGCTGATGGAACGACTGGCAGAGGCCGAACAATCCCTCAACCCGCCCTGAGACCGCGCATGGCCCACACCAACTTCGGCTTCCTGCAGCACGGCTGGCCCGACCTGTTTGCCGAAGCGTCTCGTGCCGAAAAGGCCGTGGCCACCGATCCGCGCACGGCCTGCTTCTACGCGCGCCGCACGCTGGAGCTGGCGGTGGCCTGGCTGTACCGCGCCGAAACTGGCCATGGCGGCAGTCTGCGCATGCCTTACAAGGCCGATCTCTCGGCCTTTCTGTTCGAGCCCAGCTTCAAGCTGCTGGTGGGCCCGGCCCTGCACGCCAAGATGGACGTGATCCGCAAGCAGGGCAACAGCGCGGTGCACACTGGCCGCCCGGTGCAGCCAGCCGATGCGCTGGCCGTGCTGCGCGAGCTGTTTCATGTGGGTTTCTGGCTGGCGCGCCACTATGGCCGGGATGCCGCAGCGCGGCCCGATCCCTCCCTGCAGTTCCGCACCGATCTGCTGCCAACGGCGGACACCGTGGCGCCCGCCCACACCCAGGCTGCTTTGCAAAAGATGGCCCAGGACCTGGCGGAGCGAGACGCGACACTGGCGGCCGCGCAGCAGAAGACCGCCGCACTCGACGAAGAGCTGGCCCGCCTGCGCGCCGAAGTGGCGGCGGCCAAGGCCGTCAACGAAACCCAGCCCGACGCGCACGACTACAACGAAGAACAGACCCGGGATCTGTACATCGACTTGCTGCTGCGAGAGGCGGGCTGGACGCTGAGTGAGGCGCGGGATCGCGAATTCGAAGTGAGCGGCATGCCCAACCAACAGGGCAAAGGGTTCATCGACTACGTGCTGTGGGGCGAAGATGGCAAACCGCTGGCGGTGGTGGAAGCCAAGCGCACCCGGCGCGACGCTCGCGTGGGCCAGCAGCAGGCCAGGCTGTACGCCGACTGCCTCGAGAAACAGTTTGGCCAGCGCCCTTTGATCTACACCACCAACGGCTACGAGCATTGGCTTTGGGACGACACACGATACCCACCGCGCGCGGTGCAGGGTTTTCATAAGCGCGATGAGCTTCAGTTGATGGTGCAGCGCCGGCAGACGCGCAAGCCGCTGGCGGCAATGCCGATCGACACGGCCATCGTGGAGCGGCACTACCAGCAACGCGCCATTCGCCGCATTGGCGAAACCTTCGAGCGGGACAAGCAGCGCAAGGCGCTGGTGGTGATGGCCACCGGAGCCGGCAAGACCCGCACCGTGATCGCCCTGGCCGACCTGCTGATGCGGGCCAACTGGGCCAAGCGCGTGCTGTTCCTGGCCGACCGCGTGGCGCTCGTGAACCAGGCGGTGAATGCCTTCAAGGCGCACCTGCCCGACGCATCGCCGGTGAACCTGGTGACCGACAAGTTCGCCGACGGCCGTGTGTACGTGTCCACCTACCCCACGATGATGGGTCTGATCAATGAGGCCCGCGACGACAAGAGCGGTGGCCAGCGGCGCTTCGGCGTGGGCCACTTCGATCTGATCGTGGTGGACGAAGCGCACCGGTCGATCTACCAGAAGTACCGCGCCATCTTTGCGTACTTCGACGCGCTGCTTGTGGGCCTGACGGCCACGCCCAAGGACGAGATCGACCGCAACACTTACAGCCTGTTTGATCTGGAAAGCGGCGTCCCGACCGATGCCTATGGGCTGGAAGACGCCATCGCCGAAGGCTACCTGGTGCCTCCCAAGGCGGTGTCGGTGCCGCTGAAGTTCCAGCGCGAAGGCATCCGCTACACCGAACTCAGCGAGGAAGAGCGCGAGCAGTGGGAAGCGCTGGAATGGGATGAAGAGGGCCAAGTGCCGGACGAGGTAAACGCTGACGCGGTGAACAAGTGGCTCTTCAACGCCGACACGGTGGACAAGGTGCTGGAGACCTTGATGACTCGCGGTCACAAGGTGGCCGGTGGCGATCGACTGGGCAAGACCATCGTATTCGCCAAAAACAACGCCCATGCCGAGTACATCGCCGAACGATTCAGTGTGAACTACCCCCACTACATGGGCTTGTTCGCGCGCGTCATCACTTTCAAGACCGAATACGCGCAAAGCCTGATCGACGAATTTTCCATGAAGGACAAGGCGCCTCACATCGCCATTTCGGTGGACATGCTGGACACCGGCATCGACGTGCCGGAAGTCGTGAACCTGGTGTTCTTCAAGATCGTTCGTTCCAAGGCCAAGTTCTGGCAGATGGTGGGACGCGGCACGCGGCTGTGCAAAGACCTGTTCGGGCCGGGCGTCGACAAGAAAGACTTCCTGATCTTCGACTTCTGCCAGAACCTGGAGTACTTCAGCCAGAACCTGCCCGGCACCGACGGCTCGGTGGGCCAGCCGCTCGGCCAGCGTCTGTTCAACGCGAGGCTGGAGCTGCTGGCCGCGCTGGATCAGCGGCTTTCCCTGGGCGGGCAGGCTGCCGGCGAGACGGCTTCCCCCGGCGCGATTCGCCTGACCGAGGCCGGCATGCGCCGGGACACGGCGAACATGCTTCACAGCATCGTGGCGGGCATGACCCTGGACAACTTCGTAGTCCGTCCGCAACGGAAATGGGTCGAAACCTGGTCGAACGCTGCGGCGTGGGAACGCCTGGATGAGGAGCAAATGGCTGCCATCGCCACGCACCTGTCGGGCCTGCCGACCAGCGTGCGAGACGACGACGAGGATGCCAAGCGATTTGATCTGCTGATGCTGCGCCTGCAGTTGAGCATGCTGCATGCGGAGCCAGGATACGACCGCCTGAGAAATCAGGTGCGCGACATCGCGGACAAGTTGTCTGAACTGGGCAGCATCCCGGCAGTGCGCGAGCGGATGGTGCTGATTGAGGCGATGCTGGGCAACGAATGGTGGGTGGACGTGACGCTGCCGATGCTCGAACAAGCTCGCCGCCATTTAAGGGCTCTTGTGAAACTGCTGGAGAAATCCTCCCGCAAGGTGGTCTACACCGATTTCGAAGACGAACTGGGCGAGGTGACAAACATCGCGCTGCCCCTGAGCAGCACGGCAGGAGACTTCGAGAGATTCAGGGCAAAAGTGCGCGCGTTCCTTCGTCTGCACGAAGACCACATGGCCGTGCAGAAGCTGCGCCGGAACCTCGCATTGACGCCTTCGGACCTGACGGAACTGGAGAAAATTCTTGCCGCGAGCGGTGCCGGGACACGGGAGGACTTCGAACGCGCTTCCCGCGAAGCGCAAGGGCTCGGGCTCTTCATCCGTTCGCTGGTGGGCCTGGACCGACAGGCTGCAACAGATGCGTTGAACGGGTTCCTCGAAGACAAGTCCCTCTCCGGCAATCAGATCGAGTTCGTGAACCTGATCGTGAATCACCTGACGGAACGGGGCGTGATGGATGCCGCCCTGCTGTACGAACCGCCGTTCACCGGTTTCGCACCGCAAGGTCCGGATGGACTCTTTCAGCCGGCCAGGGTCGAGGAGTTGTTCAAGGTGCTTGAGCAGGTCAGGGCATCGGCCATCGCGGCTTGAGCCTCATCAACCGGTCAGATCAGGTCAGCTTGACCGCACGCCCGATGTAAAGAATCGGCCCGGTCGGCCGCCCGGTGGGCGAGCCGTTGTAGGGCTCCAGGGTGATTTCGAACAACTGGTTGGGCACCAGCGGGGGCAGCTGGTCGAGCTTCACTTCGAGCGGCTGGCCGGGTTGCACCAGACCCAGTGAGACGGGCGCATTCCAGTCGTCGGCCTTGGTCCAGAACTGCAGCGAGCGCTGCTCGGGCACGGCTGTGGTGCCCAGCGGCACCAGTCGCAGCATGTCGCGCCCGCTGGTCTGCACCACCCAGCCCGGCGCGGTCCCGTTTGGCGCGACCAGCACCACCATGTATTGCGGCGCGGCAGGTGCAAAGAGACCGGTGGACGGCAGCAGCGCCACCACGGAAGCGGCCACGAAGCCGGTGGCGGCCACGGCGCGCCAGAAGTTGACGCTGCGCCACCTGTTCTGCCACGCGCTGGTGTTGACCTGAGCGTGCGTTTGAACGGGCGGCAGGGATTTCTCGATCCGCGCCCACAACGCGGCCGTCGGCTCCACCGGCTCAACCAGCGCGGTCAGCGGCAGCAGGCGCGCTTCCCAAGCTCCGACCGCGGTGCGCAGCATGGCGTCGTTCGGCAGGCGTTCCTGCACCTCGCGCCGGCGCTCGCCCGACAGCGTGCCCAGCACGTAGGCCGAGGCCAGTGCGTCGATGTCGTCGCGGTCTGATCCGTTCATGCGAGGCACTCCCGCAGCGAGGCCAGCCCGCGCCGTATCCAGGCTTTGACAGAACCCAGCGGCGCGCCCAGGCGTTCGGCGATCTCGGGGTGGGTGCAACCGTCGAGGTAGGCATAGAGCACGCAATTGCGCTTGGGGGTGTCCAGGCGGGCGAGGCAGTCGTCGAGGCGGCCCAGGTCGGCTCGCAGGGCGAAGACTTCAGCCATGTCGGGTGCGGCGGGTGCGTCTTCGGTTTGCAACGCGTCCATCTCGTCTTCATCGGCGGACAAAGTGCGTGAACTGGCGCGCACGGCGTCCAGCGCGCGGTGGCGCACGATGCCGTACATCCAGCCACGGCCCGCGCCACGGCTGGCATCGAAGCTGGTGGCCCGGGTCCAGATGTTCATGAATGCGTCGTGCAACACGTCTTCTGCGGTGGCGCGGTCGCGCACGATTCGCAAGG
>Ga0070754_10001459_pt1 | contig 18911 bp, 20 predicted proteins | sample VirMetDEL_Sep_01_FD_75181 | JGI IMG/M metagenome (GOLD analysis project Ga0070754, IMG submission 75181) | Aqueous microbial communities from the Delaware River and Bay under freshwater to marine salinity gradient to study organic matter... | ecosystem: Environmental > Aquatic > Marine >... | reverse complement strand
GGGCAAAAAGGCGGGCGAGTTTTACACGCCCCAACAGGTGTCCACCATCCTCGCGCGCATCGTCACCACCGGCAAGACGCGGCTCAAAACGGTCTATGATCCAACCTGCGGATCGGGGTCCTTGTTGCTGCGCGTGGCCCGCGAAGTCACCGATGTTGAGGATTTCTTCGGCCAAGAGATGAACCGCACCACCTACAACCTCGCACGGATGAACATGATCTTGCACGGGGTGCATTACCGCAATTTCGACCTCAAGCAGGAAGACACGCTGGAACACCCCGCCCATGAGGGGCGGCGGTTCGAGGCCATCGTTGCCAACCCGCCGTTCTCGGCCAAATGGTCGGCGCGGCCGCTGTTTTTGCAAGACGACCGCTTTGCGCAATATGGCAAGCTCGCGCCCTCCTCTAAAGCCGATTACGCGTTTGTCACCCATATGCTGTCGCATCTCGATGACAACGGCGCGATGGCCGTCGTGCTGCCGCATGGCGCGCTGTTCCGTGGCGGGGCCGAAGGCGCGATCCGCGAATTCATCATCGCGCAGAAAAACTGGCTCGACGCGGTGATTGGCCTGCCCGCGAATATCTTTTACGGCACCTCAATCCCGACCTGCATCATGGTGTTCAAAAAATGCCGCGAGGTGGATGACGTGCTGTTCATTGATGCCTCCACCTGTTTTGAGAAGGGCAAGAACGAAAACCGCCTGCGCGACGAGGATGTGGCGCGGATCGTTGACACCTATCGCGGCCGCAAGGAGGAAGCGAAGTTCAGCCACCGCGCCGCGCTGGCGGAGATTGTGGGGAATGATTACAACCTCAACATCCCGCGCTATGTCGATACGTTCGAGGCCGAAGACGCGATTGACCTGACGGCGGTGACGCGGGAGCTGGCCGCGATCGAGGCCGATATGGGCGATGCGGACGCACAAATCCGCGCCTTTTGCGCCGAGCTGGGGCTGGAGTCGCCGGTATGAGCGGGGCCGTTCCAAAGCTGCGGTTTGCGGGGTTTGAGGGGGCTTGGGAGACTAGACCAATTAAGTCGCGTCTAGAAAAAATTATCGACTACCGCGGGAAAGCGCCGCCTAAAGCCGAGACCGGAATACCGCTGATTACAGCGCGCAACGTGAGAATGGGTTATATCGATTTCACGACAGATGAATACATCGAGGCTAGTCTTTTTGAAACCTGGATGAACCGAGGGAAGGCGAGAGAGGGGGACGTGCTTTTTACCACAGAAGCGCCTCTAGGAAACGTTTGCATGTTTCCCACTGAAGGCCAGTTCGCGCTCGGGCAACGAATTATTACTCTGCGCGCGGATCAGGCACAACTTGAAGGTCGTTTTCTGTATCAATTCCTACTCGGCGAAAAGGGGCAGAACGAGGTAGCATTTAGATCGACAGGCAGCACGGCAAAAGGGATCAAATCGAAGGTCTTCGTCCAGATACCTTTCGCCGCCCCCTCCCTGCCCGAACAACAGAAAATCGCGGCGTTTTTGGGGGCGGTGGATGCGAAGCTGGCGGGGCTGGCGCGCAAAGAGGCGGCGTTGGTGCGGTTCAAGACGGGGCTGATGCAAAAGCTGTTCAGCCAAACCCTCCGCTTCACCCGCGACGACGGGTCCGCGTTTCCGGATTGGGAGGAGCGCCCGCTTAGTTCAGTGCTGCATGAGCACAAAGAAAAGAGCCAAGGCGACGAGCCCGTTTTCTCTGTCTCGGTGCATAAGGGGCTTGTCGATCAGATCGAGCACCTTGGGCGCAGCTTTTCGGCTGCTGACACGGGGCATTACAACCGCGTGCGACATGGTGATGTCGTTTACACGAAGAGCCCCACGGGCAAATTCCCGATGGGGATTATCAAGCAAAGCACCGCAGGCCGTCCGGTGATCGTTTCTCCGTTGTATGGCGTATTCACCCCCGAAACCGAAAGTCTCGGCTTTATTTTGAACGCCTATTTCGAGTCGAATGTGAACACCGCGAACTACTTGTCACCGCTGGTTCAAAAAGGCGCAAAAAACACGATTGCCGTGACCAACTCGCGCTTCCTCGAAGGACTGCTGAAACTGCCACGAGACCCTGAAGAACAACAAAAAATCGCCGCCGCCCTTTCGGCACTGGATGCGAAAATCAACACTGTCGCTGCCCAGACCCAAAAAATAAAAGCCTTCAAAAAAGGCCTTCTGCAACAGATGTTCGTATGAGGCAGATATGAGTGGCGAGGTGATTTTATACCAGACCGAGGACGAGCGGGCGCGGATCAACTTGCGGGCGGCAGGTTTCGCGCAGGCTCAACCGCGCGGCGGCAGCGCAGGCCGATGCGGATGATTTTGAGACGATAGAGCATTTGATAAGCGACATACCGAAGGTTTTAACGAGGAAGTAATATGGCGGTCCAATCCGAAGCGCAGTTAGAAGCGAGCCTGATTACACGGCTGCAGGCGAAGGGCTGGGTGCCTGTGCGGCTGGCGGATGAGGGGGCGCTTTGGGGCAACCTGCGGGCGGAGTTGGGCGCGCATAACGACACGGTTTATTCTGAGGCGGAGTTCGGGCGGATACGGAACCATCTCGAGAAGGGCAACGTGTTCACCAAGGCGCATACACTGCGGGATCGGTTTCAACTGACGCGTGACGACGGGAGCAGCCATTACGTCCAGTTTATGAACTGCGAGCATTGGTGCCGGAATCGGTATCAGGTGGCGACGCAGATCGGGCTGACGGGGCGGCGGGCGAACCGCTATGACGTGACGCTGTTGATCAACGGACTGCCGGTGGTTCAGATCGAGCTGAAAAAGCGCGGGGTTGAGCTGAAGGCGGCGTTCGACCAGATCAACCGGTATCAGCGCGACAGCTTTACGGCTGCGGGAGGGTTGTTCCAGTTCGTGCAGATCTTCGTGATCTCGAACGGGGTGAACACACGGTATTACGCGAACAATCGGCATCAGAGCTTCAAGCAGACGTTTACTTGGTCGGATCCGGATAACAAGGCGATGAACCGGCTGGAGGCGTTCGCGGACTTTTTCCTCGAAAAGTGCCACCTGTCGAAGATGATCGCGAAATATGTGGTGATGCACGAGAGCGACCAGATATTGATGGTTCTGCGGCCCTATCAATTCTACGCGGTTGAGGCGATTACCACGCGCGTTCAGATGGGCCGTGAGCATGGATATGTCTGGCACACGACGGGGTCGGGAAAGACGCTGACGAGCTTTAAGGCGGCGCAGAACATCTGTGAGAACCCGAAGGTGAACAAGGTCCTGTTCGTGGTGGATCGTGCCGATCTGGATTACATGACTACGCAGGAATTCAACCATTTCTCGCCCGGCTCAGTGGACGGGACAGAGGACACCAAGGCGCTGGTGAAGCAGTTTTTGGAGCCGGGGCGCAAGCTGATCATCACCACGATCCAGAAGCTGAATACCGCGATCTCCCGCGAGAGTTTCTCTCCTGCCCTGCAAGCCGTGAGCGGCGGACGGGTCGTGATGATCTTCGACGAGTGCCATCGCAGCCAGTTCGGCGAGGCACAGCGCAAGATCCGCGAGTTTTTCCCCAAGGTGCAGATGTTCGGTTTCACCGGCACGCCGATCTTCCTTGATAACGCGATCGGGCGGCGGACCACGGCGGATTTGTTCGGCGAGCGGTTGCACACCTATGTCATCACCGACGCGATCAAGGACGAGAACGTGCTGCGGTTCTCGGTCGAATATATGTCGACCGTGCAGGCACCTGTCGGCGAGAGTGCCGAGGCAAAGGCCGCGCGGGAGAAGCTGTTGGCATCGCGCGAGGTCATGGAGCATCCGGACCGGATTGAGGCCGTCGTCGATTGGATCATCGAAAACCATGATCGCAAAACGAGACAGCGCCAGTTTGGCGCGATGATGTGTGTGGGATCGGTCGAAGGGCTGATCAAGTATTTCGATTGCTTTGAGGCAAAAAGGAATGCGGGCGCGCATGATTTGAAGATCGCCACGATCTTTACATATGCGGCGAATGAGGAAGACCCAGAGGCCGACGATCTGATACCCGACACCGATTTTCCTGCGGGGGCGACGACAAGCACGCAGATCCCGCGGCGCGACAAATTGGCGGAGTATGTTGCCCAGTATAACGCGCGTTACGGCACCAACGAGACAGTGATGGACGGTGGCGGCTTCTACACTTACTACCGCGCACTGGCGAAACGGGTCAAATCGCGCGACCGCAAGCCCTTCGCAGAGGATCAGGGCGTCGACATCCTCCTCGTCGTCAACATGTTCTTGACCGGCTTCGACGCAAAGACGCTCAACACGCTTTACGTTGACAAGAACCTTAAATTCCACGGGCTCATCCAAGCGTTCTCACGCACCAACCGCATTCTAGGTCAGGAGAAGAGCCAAGGGAATATCGTGTGCTTCCGCGATCTGAAGGAACGCACCGATGACGCCATCGCGCTCTTTGCCGATAAACACGCCCGCGAGACAATCTTGGTTGGTAGCTACGAAGAGCAGTTGGAGGCGTTCAAAACGGCAGTCAGTAACCTGCGTGAGCTGACGCCCAGCCCCGATGACGTTGACGACCTGCCCCATGAGGATGCCGAGGCCGAATTCGTCAAACTGTTCAGAGAATTAATCCGCGTGCGCAACGTCCTCGCGAGCTTCTCCGAGTTCAAACCGGACGATCTCGCCATGGCGCCGCAAGAATTCGATGACTTCAAATCGAAATACCTCGACATATCGCGCAAAGCCAAAGAGCCAAGTGAAACGGACGATCCGTCTCCGTTGGATGATCTGGACTTCGAATTGGAGCTGATCCGGCGCGACGATATCAACGTCGCCTATATCGTCGCGCTGCTGATGTCGCTGAATGCCGCGATCCACGAGGGCACAGTATCGAGCGGGAAGGCGAAGGTGCAGCGTAAGCGGATCTTCGATCTGCTGCACTCCGAAACCCAACTCCTCGACAAGCGCGATCTCATCACGCGCTTTATCGACCAAAAGCTGCCGATGCTCAGGCCGGAGGAAGATGTCCGCGCCGCTTTCGCCGCATACTGGTCAAACGAACGCGACGCAGCCTTTGCGCGGTTCTGCGTCGACGAGAAGCTTAACCCGCGGCACTTACCTCGCTCATCGGACAAATGGCTTATACGGGCAAAGACCCTCTGGGCGATGAGGTGATTGCTGCTCTCACAGAAAAGCCCTCCATTCTAAAACGCCGCAAGACAATCGACCGGATCGTCGCCGGTATGAAAGGTCTGCTGGCAACCTTCGACGAAGAAACCGGCGATCTCGCAGAGGACTGACATCGTCCCGCGCTGATCACAAAGAAAGAGAAAGCGATGCAGGACAGATATGCTGGCGATGTAGGCGATTTCGTCAAGCTAGGCCTACTGCGGGCGCTTATGCCCGGACGCCGGCTGGGTGTGGCGTGGTATCGTTATCCCGACGAAGTCCACAACTCAGACGGTCGACACATCGGCTACCTCGATTTGCCAGAAAAATACGGGCACCTTGATCCAGAACTGTTCGCACATCTGCGAGGTGTCGTCCGTAAAGATCGCACAATTTCATCGCTGCTGCCAGCCCTGCCACACGCAGTTTCTTTCGACGAAAGCCTGGCTCTCGCAAACGTTCCAAGCCGACAGCGGAGAGAGTGGCGAGCCGGATGGTTTGAACGAGCACTGACGAGTCTTGAGTGCTGTGACTTGGTCTTCGCTGATCCGGACAATAGTATCGTTGATGACGCGGATAAGAGGAAAGGCGTGGCAACTTTCGGCAAACAGATGCCACTTGCCGAGGTGCATGCGCTCGCCGAAGGTCGATGCGCTGTGATCTACCACCACAACACGCGACGCGCGGGAGGCCATGACGCCGAGGTAGATCACTGGATCGACCAAATCGAGATGCCGACCATCGTGGTGCGCACACCAGCTTATAGTCCGCGGACATTCTTCATCATCAACCCCGACCAAGGCATTCGCGTCCGAACCGGGGAGTTCTGCGCACGCTGGAGCGGTATGAAGGTGCGACTGCACCAAGGACCATAGCGCTTAGTGGTTTCTGGCTTTGAGCCGAACCCAGATCATCCCACCGATCGCGAAGGCGAGACCTCCAAGCGGCACGACCCAATCATACAATGTCATCGTCAAACTCCCTCCTGATGCTTAGCCAAACAGCTATTTAGCTCTCGCGCTCTGTAGCTACCAATTTGCCCTGCGCTCCCACATACTTGTGATGAAATGTTAACTTAAGCCGACTGACCATCAGGCTCAGGCGCACTTTTAATCAGGAGTATTCTTTTCTTGCATCCAGTCCGTGTGACAAAAATAAGCTCCTCTGAACCGTCAGCGTTGATAACATATTTCAGGCGGCGGAGTGAAAATACTTGACCATCAACTGATACGTTCTTTTGATCGCCGGACAGTTGAACAGTGTCCATCTCCGAGGCAATCCGTGTAATTATGGCCGCCAAAGATTGATTTTCGAGTAGTCGCACTTCCCTGACTATCTGCGTTATCGTGATAGGCTCAAGACCGCCTTTCTCACGCTCCTCATTGATCTGCCGCATTGTTTTACGACTGAAGTAGAAGCCAACAGTCGAAGCAACCGCAACAGTAGCGCCAGCGACAGCCCATCCCACTGGGGTGAGGCCGAGAAATGTCACTACCGGGGCGATGCCGAGCGCGTTAGCAACGCTCCCTAAGCCGACCGTAGTCAACGCTGTCCCCACCGACAATGCGGCGCCGGAGGCCAGCGCGGATAGGGTCCCAGTGGCGCCAAAGATGCCTGCGGCGGACACAAGGCCTAAGCTGCCTAGTAACGCGCCATTCCCGAGAACGAACGCTCCGATCCAAGTGCTGGACAAAGTGCCTGCGATGTATCCAGCGGCACCTGTAGAGGCGATCCATGCTCCGGACGAATGCAGGACCGGGATCGCAATAGCAAATAGAGGTAAAGGCATGAACAATATCCTGCAAAAATATGAATTTAGAACAAGATAATAAGCCTCACGGCTGCGGTCAAGAATTCGTGTTCGACACGTTGCCGACTGAAGAGTAGCGATAGACGCTCCACCTTGGGCTGCTGTAAGCTGGGAGCACGGTCACACGCCCTTCGGGGCAAATACAGCCTTAAACGAGCGCAGGAGCCCCCCCTCACAGGCCGTCAGTGACTCAGGCCACGGTGCGCAGATCATATCGCTCGAGGAGCGCCCAGAGTCCGGACAATGACTCGGCGCCGCACTCCTCCAAGAACGTCGATCGCGACCGAAGTCCTGCCTCACCAATCGCGAAGGCGGGACCGCTAAGCAGCACGACACAGACAAACGTTGTCATCGCAAGCCTCCAATATCCTGTTCGTTGAGGTAACGCTCTCATGCCTTACCTGTCCCATCCTCTACCCGTTCTGTGACGGCAGCGTCATATTTTACTACTGTTAGAATGGATGCGGACAATCGTGCAAGCGTTGCCACATGCTAAACCTTCCGCCTTGACTTGCCATCTCGCGCGACAAGCGCTGGGACCAGCGGGACCGATGGGCCCGCTGGTCATAGACACCGCTAAAGCGGCGTGTAGTTCATCACATTGGCCACGACAGCCGTATAGAGACGTTTGCGCGGCCCTGGGATAGAGCGAGGCGCTTTGCGTGCCAAACGCCCCGCCTCTCCGGGCATAAGCATCTGAAGGTCCACCATTGCTTTTGCTGCTTGGGTGCCCTGCATCCCAGGGAAGATCTGCGCCCATGTCTCAAGCGGCAGGTAAGCCTTTGAGGCATCGCGCCAACCGATAGGAGGCACGCCATTTGAGTGCGGTCCCCCGACGAGGGGCATCGTATTCAAGTTGGCACTCAGGAAGTCCTGCAAAGGTTTGACATACCGCTCCACGGCTTCGCATTTTGGCCCCAACCGGCGCTCACACCAATCAAAAAACGCGGCTTCAGCAGCAGCCAACGCCTCACCTTGTTCCCATCCTGTCAGCCTGAACTGCGTCGCCATTTCTCCCGCCACACCGATCAGCGAGAAACGCGCGGCGACCCGCGAGATCTGCCCTTCAGGAGCGACGGTCAGGTTGCCAAGCCAAGTCGCGGCGTATTTCTGGGCATCGCGATGGACCTCCAAAGACACATTCTCAATACCGCGCGCGAAGAGGTGCCGCACGAATTGCCGCCCGACAGCGCCGTAGTTTTGCCGCGTGGCGGTTTGGACCGATTGTGCGAACTGCGCGCCATCCGGCATGCCGTGAAGCCAGTCGAAAACGCCGTGATCGCGACAATCAGCCTCGATGTCGATCAGACGCACCTCATGCCCCGGCATCACGTCAAGCCGCGCCTCGCGCAATTTGTCGCGAATGCTGATTTCGCCCGAGGAGATCAGCGCCAGCTTCCACGCCGCTTGCTCGGCCAGATTGGCATCCTTGGTCATCCGCGCCTTACCTGATCCGTTGCCCAACATGTAAATCGCGCCATGCAGAGCTTTTGCTGAGATTTCGGCCATCTCGTCGAGCGGCAACAGCATCCCGTTCATCCGCGCCGCAATCGCCTCAATGCCGTTCTGCGTCGCATGCCAAGGCGAGATCAAACGCGGCCCGCCCCACACAGAGGCCGCCAGCTTCAGGAGCGTGGTCTTGCCGGAGGAGGAGGCGCCGCGGAAATGGAGGCCGCCGCTGTCACGCCCAGCCAGCTCCAGCAAGGGACCCGAAAAGGCGAGCGATGCGGCAAGGATCATCAGCGGATTTTTCCGACACAAGGCACCGACCGAGCGCTTCCAGCTCTCTGCGTCGCCCGCCTCGCTCAAAGCATCGCTATGACGAACCTCGAGCGGCAACACATCTTGCCAGCCAATCTTTGTCCTACCGATTAAAAGGTGCGATTGGTATCATCCGCCCACCCCATGCGGTTCACGGATTGGAGGTGACAATTTGGCTTTGCGCGCTTCAAGAACAGGTGGAGGTTCTCCGCGGCATTTGCTTGATGCGCGAGCTCCAAACCATGATCGACAAGCGTGGCGAGCACCTGTTTGAAACGGATCTGCAAATCGGAGTTCCGCACAGGGGTATCGAGCCACATGCCGCGCGATGATTTCACACTGACCAAACGCCCGCTGTTCTTCCCATCACGGTCCGAAAACTGGGCGAGAACCTTGAGCGGGCTGCACACGAAAACCGGATCACCGCCCTCCTTCTCAGGCACGGCATAGAGACCGTCGGGACCTGTCGCAAACCCAGCCACGCTGCACTCCGGCGAAGAGGCCGCGACGCCCTGCCCCTCTTCGACCGCAGCCTCGATACTGGCATCCGCCACAATCCCCGAAACTGGGACTTCTGGCTCCTCTGGTGCGCAGATTGCATCCAGTTGCTTGCGCAAAGAGTAGAGTTCAGCCTCCTCGTCCTGACTCGATGGACGAGCGAAGTCCCACTCGCCGAACTCTTCGGGAGTCTGTGCGACGATATTAAAAGCATTCATCTTGAAGTTTCCTTTTGCCGTTTTACGGCATGACTTGATGGCCTACAGCCGAAGCGGCCGCAGCATTTGTTGGTTTCACTTATGAAAATCGCTTTACGGCGCAGTAGCCCCGCTTAGCCGACCCAACGCATCAGCCGATGCGTCGTTCGCGGTCAGACTGCGCCCAAGGCACGTATTTTTTGCCCCTCGCGAAGAAACCCGCATCAATCAAGCTGCGCAAACAATCGCCGCCGTTGCGCCGTTTAGGCTTCGTCAAGGTTGCCGCCGCAATGGCGCCCATGGTATCTGTGTCCATATGTCGATCCTGTAAGTGTGCTTGTTGGATAGGCTTAGTCTCAAGACAGGGGCGCGGAACCTTCACAGTTTCCTAGGCGGCGTTGGTTTTCGCCCTCTGTCGGGGGCTTTTCAGCCTGTCACCTTCCATTGCGGAAAGGTGATGCGGACCTGCTTATCGAGCTGATCCAGCATTTTGTTCAGCCGTGCCGCCTCTATGAGCGCGGCCCTCTTCGCCTCAACACTCGAAAGATCAGACGCCTCTAACTCCGCCAGACGCGCTTTAACCTCAGAGCGCTTGTAGCCATTGACCGCGGTCGCCAGCATCTCGGCCGCTTCCTTCAAACTCCCCACCATGAATTCCGCACGGCGCAGCGACCCATGCGAAAGATCGGGGAAGATTTCATGCAGCGCCTCTTTGGGGAACGCGTTCTCGGAGAAGGCCTCTGGTCCCTGGTCCCCCTCAAACCTAGGCGCACTGACCCCAGCTTCGTCGAGGTAATAATCGAAGTCATTGGCATAGGTCTGCAATTCCTCATTCCACGCCTGCCAAAACGGGCGCTTGAAGTCCGCACTTGTTGTGGTGACCTTGCTTGCCAGCGCATCTTTTTCCTTCTGCCGCTCGCGATAGCGTTTTTGCTTCTCAGCTGGTGTCAGTGCCATTCTTGCATCTCCCGACAAGATGGGTAACTAATAACGTGTTACCATTACTCCTCGCAAGCCATTTTTGCTTAGTCAGAAATTTGATCTTCGGTGCGGGACCTACGCCCGTTTCGATTGACATAAATAGCCAACCCAGAATGACTTGTCGCGCGGCATTTCTGGAAATTATTTCTACTATATACAGCCACTTATCCGATCACCCGCTGCACTTACCGGCAACTTCACAAACCCGTGACTATCCATCTTTCAAAGTTTGAGGTGCCACAACGCGCTCTGAAGGTCCACGTTCTGAAAACCAATCGCACGAGATCAGTCGTGCCAGAGCGCGCTCGAGGATCACCACATATTACATTTAGCGATCGTATTGGGACCACGGGACCACGGTGCCAGAGCTGTTTCGCCTTCAGGAAGAAATTTGGAACTTCGTAGCGTGTGGCGAACAAGATCAGAGATGTGGGCTCCCCAGGAAAGCGACCTGTTCCTGAGGCCTATGACCCGTTCTCATGCTTTGGCGAGATCTCGCAACCCGACTGAACGTCGGATGCTTTTGGGCTCAGTTCATATAGCAGCGCACAACGAAAAGCGGCACTTCGCCCAGGGTCGTAGGTAACGAACCGCTGAACCGCAGGACGAAACCTTTCTAGGCGCCTCGCAATTTGCGGCATCCGCTGGGAAGGGCGGAAAGCGAGAATTCGCTGCAAGCGCGAACGCACCCCGCCTTTGTAAAGCTGCACAGTAGATCTGCGTCTGGGCTGAAATCGCGCACGGGACCGAAACAAGAAGTTGCGTAGATACATACGACTGACTACCCTTGCGTGGAAAGAAAGCAGGTTTTCGTGATGTCAGGAAGCTTCCCAATCCTCACGCTTAGTCTCAACACGTTCATTCGATATTATTCGGTTGATCACTCGAAGCTAATTGGTGAAGTCAGCCGGCGAATGCAGCAATCCGGCGGATATGATTTCTATCGACTGCTTAGTGAGGCGATAAAAGCGAAAATAAGAGGTGCTACTGATGATGAAATTCGTTTCATCTTGGGAGGCACCAGCAATCCCAGCGAGGCGAGTTACAACAAAGCCGCTTACGATATGTTTATGTCGAAGTATGGCAAAAAGCGTGGGCTGACTGACTTTGAGAAAAAGGGAAAAGTAAAGCTGTGTGACGGTGAGTTGGTAATCGTGGTGTCACCACAATTTGCCATCGATGATTCTTCCGGTTTCTCTGTGTTCAATGTTTGGGCCGCGCAAAACCCAAAACTGGACCGCGCAAGGGCGGGTGTTGGCGTATATTTGATGCAGCAGGCGTTCCAGAAGACTGCACCCAATTATGACTACAAAATGTTTGATGCAGTCGATGGTAAGACCTATTCGGCGGTAAACAACACGATCCCTCAGGCAATACAAAATGTCGCTCGAACTGTGGTTGATTTAGCGAAAAGCGCTTAGGCTGCGGATGCGAAAGACCTTCATCTTTGGAAACGGACTTGGGATGTCCATTTCAGCGGACGCTTATAACCTAACGTCTGTGATGTCTGACGTGTGGGAAAACGGCGATCTTAGTGATGTGCAGAAGGGGCTAATTTCAACATGCCTCCCCAATGGTGCAGAGCGGCCAACCTCTGAGGAGCAACTAGCAACCTTGCAAGACACCGTGGGTGCTTGTGAGGTTTTACTTGGTGTTCGCGACACTGGTGCCGGCCATTGGCTATCTGAACAAGGACGCCAGTTTCCCGATGCCGTCCGGAGATTTGCGTTTCTCGTAGCAAGAGGCATGTTCGTAGCCAAACACCCAAGCGGCCCAGGAATTGGCCAGAGGTGCGCCCTCTCAAGCGAGTTTTTGCAACCTCTCGTAGATCACATCCAAGCCAATCAAACTCATATTGCAACGCTAAATTATGATGGACTTCTATCAAGTGCATTAAGTGCCGCTGGATTGTTCGTCGGCTCAAACCCAGACATGTTAGATGGATTTGTAGACTCCAAGTTTGATCGAACTAACCTTTTCCGGAAGAAAAAGCGCGGAGCTTGGTATCTTCACCTCCACGGTTGCCCCCTATTCGTTGATAAAGGGAAATCAACAATTAGGAAGATTTCTCCAGGATCGCTCTTTGGAAAGCCTGGCAGCCCGAAGCGCGTGGGTAGACACATCGTTCTCACGCACTTCAAGCACAAGCCAAAGATCATCGAATCTTCTGATATTCTCAGAATCTACTGGGAATTTTTGGAAATGGCGATTGATGAGAGCGAGGAAGTCTTGATGTTTGGTTATTCAGGAAACGACGCGCATCTAAACAGGTTAATTTCACAGGTTAGGGGTGATAAGAACATTCGTGTTGTTGAGTGGCTTGGTGCGGGCAACCGAACTCGTCGACAAGCTTTCTGGAAAGAGCAGCTCGGCGGAGATGTAGATCTCACTCTTCTAGAGGATGTTCTGACCTTCGAAGAGTGGTGATATCGCAACTTCGGCTGGGATGGCGACCTTGACGAAGCTGCGGCGTGCCTCATTCCGTCACGCCGAACGGCAAGTTTGGGCCCTTCCTTCACTTTTCTTCGCTTGCAGATTTCTTTCGGACCTCAAACTTTTCCCAAACATCCATGCGCCCCCTCTGGCGCGCATCGGCTAGCCAGAGTTTCTTGCGGATACCTGCGACTTCGAGATGGCTGTATTTGCCGCCTGAGAACTTGGGCCAATCGATGGCGAGGCCTTGCTTAACCAATTCTTCAGATAGATCACGACCATCGGGTAGAAAGCACTTTGCAACTGTGCGGCCATATGCGTCTTCAGCAGTTAATTCGGCGCGGAGGGTGTGCCCCTTACACAGACGCATCAAGGCCCATTTGGCGTTTGTCCGTAGGGATGGTTCAGTTCTGGCGCATCTATCCCCCAAAGACGCACTTGTGTCTTATGGATCGTAACTGTGTCGCCGTCTATCACGTAAGCTGGCCCTTCCAGCACGACAGGCAGCTTGACCGAGTGAGCGGTCGCTGCATCGAACGCTGCGCCTTTTTCTACACCATCGGGCTGCGCCGTTGTCGTTTTCTCACATGACGCCGCGATGTCGCGGCCTGCAATAGGGACACGCGTCTCTTTAATGGGTTTATTGTTTGCTTTGGCCTTAGGCCGATGGCTCGGCTTGAATAGCACTTTTAAAAGAAATTTTAACATCTCGTAACTGTAAGAGGAAATTACGAGTTGAGGCAACCAGATTGGTGCCAAACAAGTAAACAAGCATTGCGCTAAAGACTGTTCTCAACTGCTCGAACCTACTAGGCTTTTGTGGTGGTCATTGGGAGGCGTCCAGCAACTGCCGTGCAAGTTCGCGATGGTGAACCGCGTCGCTGCAGCAGAGGATGGACCCACGGCCGAAATGAGCCGATGCTGCCAGTTGACGGCCGTTGGCTGACCGTCAAAATGCCCCTCGTGCCTACCCCTCTGACCGTGACCGACACTGCGCCTATGGGCGGCCTTGAGGTAAAGATGGCTCACACTCCAGAAGATCCAACGTGACGATGAGCCGCGGGACCGCAGGCACCGCCGATTACCAAAGTGGCGCGCGAAGGAATTTCACTGCACCGGATCCACCAATTGCGACATCAAGGGCGCTCCGATCAAGCCGCTAGCGGCACGCACAGCCCCAACCAAGCGCAGGAGCGCCCCTCACAGCACTTCAACGACTCAGGACGGACTCGCCCAGCTCAGATCGCCCATGAGGCACCCAGAGTCCTTAAAATAGCCGGGCACCGAGACATTTTACGAGAGGCGATCGCGCCCGCAGTCCTGAGCGACCCCACCGTGCATGACGGGGTGAGTGCTGCTGCGAGTGACGAGAATTTGCCTTTAGTCTCACGGCGATAGCACACCGGAAACGACGTCTCATTCCACAAGACAAGGCGCAGCGATAGCAGTATGAGCTTGCCGGAAAATACGGAGCCGGCGATGATTCATATTGTGGACTTACCATTTGCAAAGACACCGCTGCGTCTGGCAGGCGTCGAGTTCCATGAAAAGCCGCTTCAAGCAAAGCAGGCCCGCTTTGTCGGTCGCGCAGTCCTTCAGCCGGAGCTCAACCTTGATGATTTCAACCTAAAAGCGGTAATTGACTGGATTGAGATCGTCGTGCAGCTCGGAAAGGTCACCCAGTTTCAACACGTCCAAAGGAAGATTGAAGACGAGCTAGGGCAGAAGTGCTTCATCAAGGCAATCGGGGCCGGAGCAGGCAACGCGTCGCAGACGTTTTCGATCAGACTCCAAGAGCCAAAATCTGTCGCGTTTGTGCTCGAGGTTGAACGGCTCCTTGATGTCAGCTTTGGAATGACCGCAGCGACGACCGTCAATGCAATCGAGATCAGCGTCGACGCATATCCGAAGATCCCCAGTGATCGAGCACGCGAGCAGTTGCTCGGCGTCATGCAGAGGACGATCTTCTGCCGCGAGGATCTTTTTACGAACCAGAATGCGCGCCCTCGGCTCGCTTGGGACAATAGCAGCCCAAAGTATATCCAGCCGCACCGTATGCACGCCTACAACGAGCGCCACTACACCGCACCGAAGCTCGATGCGACGATGTATCTAGGCGCAGAGGCAGATGATGTGATGCTGCGGCTTATGGACAAGATCATCGACACACAGAACAAAGCTGAGGGCACGGCGGTAACATTGGAGCCGGAGAAGCAACGCATTCGGATCGAGGTCACATTGCAAGGAAGTGGCTTAAAGCGGATCGGCGTCGCAACACTGGCAGATATGAAGGCCATGAGCTTCACGCGGCTACAGGGGGAGTTTTTTACTTTTAGGCTTTTCACAACGCCTCCTCGGAACCAAATGCTATCACAGACGAAAAGCGGCGCCCGCTACGAGGATAAGATCAACCGAGAGATTTTTCTAAAAGCCGGAGTAGCCGGCCTTCTCTTCAAAGAGCATGTTCGGAAGAGTTGGCGCGTCAATGCGAAACCACTGGCGTTGCTTAATCTAAAAAACCGTGGAAGGCGTCTGAAGGTTTTGCGAGATGGGGTAACCGCCGCAGATCAGCTAATCGCATACAAGGGCCTGAATGAACGGGTGACGCGAGCACTGCGTGATCTGGAGAACCGAGAGCGGCGCGCGCTCAAATCTTTAGGTGTATGAGGAACTGTCTTTGCGTGGAGGGGGATCCCTAAAAAGGAAGAAAGCGTTCACCTATCAGTTATTAGGATGCCCGCTGAGCATTTTGGCATTCGACCCAAGCAAATAACGCACTGAAGCAACGGCGATAGCGTAGTAGCCGCGGGATAGATGATCAGAAAATCGAAAAGTTTGTTCGATACGAACGCACTCAAGAGTGGAAGGTGCCGTCAACATTTTACGAGCGAACGGACTGGCACATGCTGACCAGACCTCCACCCTTTCGTTTGACCGATAGCGAGGCCCCAGCACTCAGGACGATGGGGAAATCGATCCGAAGACTCACTCTGAAGCGCGCTGAGTCGCGTCCACCTCCAAATATATAGAGCACTAGCGGCCGAACCCATAAGCGCGCCCAGAAGCGCTTAGAACGCGCCTGCGTGCATCCATCGGCCGAAAGCCCAATCCATCGCGGGCAGGTATTAGCTAAATAGCCAAGCAGCCATAGAGCTAAATGCAGATTTGCTGCGGACCACCATTGGATCCGGCAAGAGCAGTCAAACTGCCCATACGAAACGAATGCGTCGCGGACAGTGCCTTTTCTTGCGATGATTACTTCGATTGATTGATGCCCGTTTTCGTTTCACTGCGCTCTCGGCACGAGCACTTCGCCCCAGAAAATCCCGAAATCGGGCCAAAACTGGAACATATTGTCTCAGTTACGGGGCAAGAATCTCGAATTGTCTAATAGAATAAGGACAATTTACGGGTTGATTTTGAGCGCCTCCTCCCCTGAAGGGGACATTTACGCGACAATTTCGCGCTCTTTTGCACCCGAAATGTTACGTTTTCGCGCAACAATTTAACGTTTTAGGCCAATTATGTTACGTTTAACTTTCCGAGTATTTTTGTCGGAAAGCATCCTCTGCACCTAACCCGGAAGGTTGAGCCGCCCCCGATCTGCCGCGCCAGAACGCATCCCCATCATGCGGTCAGATTGCCTCTAGGACTTCGCTCATGCAAACCGAACGCTCAAAGCTTTCGATTGCACTTGATGGAAGCATAAGACGCTTGGGAGAGGCATTGCTTTAGACCCGTCATGGGCAGAGCCAAGGCCAGCTCTCAGAGGCAGGAACGCTACTCCTCCTGCTCAAGCGGACCGCCGTGCAGAGCGAGGATTTCTTGTTCCAGCTCCGGCGCCATTGCCATCCCGTCGAGACAGCTTCGCAGCCATTTCACATCGCGGATACGACCGACCGCCGCGGTATAGGCCTTGCGTGCGCTGTCGCCATACGCGTCCTCAACGATGGCCCAGGCCGCATCAGATATTGGCCCCCAGCGCGATATCATCATGGAAAGATCAAGCATGTCGCGGCTAAGCACCGCCGTGTCTCGCCAACGATCAGCATTCGCGAGCAGCTTCTCGGCATACATGCACTCGCGGTTCAGAACCGGCACGCCGAAGCGATCATCCATCTCACCGGAGAGCTCAATGCGCGCCTCTCGGACAATCTCGAATTTGATCGCGGTATCACCAATGCCGAGCATGGTTCGGATACCATATTGATCAGTCCTGACATCACGGAGCGTTTTGACCTCCGCCCCAGGCAGAAGAATGCCCCCGAGATCGGACCGCCCCCAAAGCGCCTGTCTAAGCTTGCGGTATCCCGATTGTGAAGCGCAGAGAAAGTCGATGTCAACGCTCTCGCGATATTCATCAAGCGCCAACACGATCGCCGTGCCGCCGCCAAAATAGCATTCAGCGCCCGAAAGAAGCGCACCATCGAGGCACCGCAGAACGGCAAGGATGTCATTGTGATGCGAGCGCCGGAACATGGTCACATCTTGCTCTGGGGCCATTATGCCACCAGAAGGTGACCGTTGCCGTATTCAGCGACAAGGCGATCCAGCAGCTTCTGCTTGCGCGGGATGAGCGCGTCTTGCTCAACAAACCGCCAGTTCCGCTCGTAGAGCGCAAGCGCAGTTGCACCGTCCACGACGGCATCGCCTGGACGGTTCCAGCATAGCTGGCGCAGCTGCGGGTATTGGCGCACTTTGACGTTCATTGTATCCTCGGATGGTTCACGGTCATCCTCACCCTTTAAATATAGGCGCCACGCCGCCATTTGCAAATTCATTGTCGCTGATAAAGATAAAAGGCGTGTTAACCAAACGACAGCAATACCTAGCACCCCGGAAGGTTGCGGCATCCCCGATCTGCGGCGCCAGAACGCATCCCCATCGACCTCGCGCAGTTTCTCTAGGACTTCGACCTGATTTTTACCGCAGTGAAAGTCCCACCCGACTGAGCACTCGCGACACGGTAAGTAAGTGATATCAACAACATGAGGTATCACACCGATGAGCACACCGTTCCACAACACACCCGCCGCGCAGCTGATCGCGGATCGGATCCAAGCGCTTTCGCATCGTAAAACCCAAGCCGAGATTGCGTCCGAGGCGGGCTTTGCCAATGCCAATATGATGACCTTCCTCAAGAACGGCCGCAACAAAGTCCCGCTTGACCGCGTGCCCGCGCTCGCGAAGGCGCTGGAGGTCGATCCGGCCTATCTGATGCGGCTGACCATCGAGCGAGCGGTTGGCATCACCGCAGCACAAGCGGTCATCGAGATCTTTGGCACGCCCGCGACCGAGAATGAGCGCGGTTGGCTGATGGAGCTGCGCGACGCATCTGACAACAGCGATCCGCGTCTCACCGCCCGGTCCCGCGCAGCACTTCGGGGGATCTTCGGCAAATGAGCGACACCCCCTTCACCATCCCAACCTCTCCCGGCGCCCGCTGGGAGGACCTCACCGTCAACGAGCGCGCGTGGATCGAGTTCATCCGCGTCATCAGCAACGGGCGTGACCCGAGACCGACACCCGCCCGTGTGCGGGCATTAACAGAGCTTTTGGACAGATAAGGCGCGATCGCTCGCTGCGAAGAGGATATCAGAGATCTAACAGACCGCCAGAGCAGGTTAGCGTCGCGATTCGACCGGCGCGACGCTGCCTGCTAGCGTGGTCGACAGTCACCTCTAGGCGCGCCCTGTTTGTATATGTAAGCATGTGCCAGCAGCCTTCTGCCCTGCCACTTCCAGACCACTTGACGCCATGTAATTTCGTGCCAGAATTCGGTCGTTCCAGTGTGCCAATACCTCATGTAACTAATTGATTTTATTTAGATGAAATAGAATTCAATCCTCTCTCACAGCACCATCCTCTCCCCTCGATAAACACTCGTTATGCCGCAAGCGCGGCAGTCGTTTTGCCTCATGCTGTCGGTCTTGCGGCAGCGCGTTTGACATGAGAGGCTGCGCGTTCATCCTCGTCGCGCAAACCCAATCGCAAGGCCTGCATATGACCGAAAACGCCCCCACTGACGCCGCGCAGGATGCGGGCGGGTTTACGCCTGCCGCCTCGCTCGCGCCTTATGTGCAGCAGTTGGGCCGCGG
>Ga0070754_10001458_pt1 | contig 18916 bp, 12 predicted proteins | sample VirMetDEL_Sep_01_FD_75181 | JGI IMG/M metagenome (GOLD analysis project Ga0070754, IMG submission 75181) | Aqueous microbial communities from the Delaware River and Bay under freshwater to marine salinity gradient to study organic matter... | ecosystem: Environmental > Aquatic > Marine >... | reverse complement strand
TAACCACTACCAAAATCAGCATTTGTCCACTTCGCAAATGTTCCACCAGAACTATAAGTGTGAGCAAATGTCACAACACCAACTTGAGTTTCAAACTTTGTGCTGGAAAGAATTCTAGTGGCATAATAAGGACCAGCAGGTTTTACTTCATATGCGTTTCCTGCTGTAGCACCAGCACCAGCATAGACGTGAACAATGGTGGAAACACCAACGTTGATTAAGAAAGTATTAGTTCCAGCAATACCAAGAATTGGGTATCTGTTTGTATTGACACCGACGGCTTTACTTCCAGAACTTCCATCTGGGAAGATGGAGTTGGTAACTCCAGTGTGTGGAGTAGAGCAAGCCATTCCAATATTGGAAAGATCAACTAATCTACCAACTCTAAAGTTATGGGCAGATGTCAATCCAACCGTAGCAAGACCTGTTCTGTTGTCATAAACGAAAGAACTAATGGTAAAGTTTACACCCTGCTCAGATGGGAACTGATAGTTGTTAGCAAAGGGACCATTTGCGGGACAAGAGAACGTCATATTTTTCAGTTCAATCTTATCACCAGTGTTTAGTTCATGAGCACTAGAAGAAGTTACTGTCAGAATACCAGTTGCGTTATCATATTCAGCATTAGAAATAGCATCAAAGACTCCAGTCGTTGGCACTCCAGCAATATTTGTAATTTGTCCCAGAGTTACTGTTGGTACAGCAGTTGCTTTTCTAAGTGGAGCATAACCCAATCCATTTGTTGCTCCAAACGAAATTGGAACACCACCTCTTGGAAGTTGGTTTTGGTTGATATCATATTGATCAATAATTTGTGATCCACCTTCAGAAAGGATACCAGTAAATACAATGCTACTAATTCCAGAGACTTCTGTAATTGTGAAGTTATTGTTAGTGTTGTTTGGAGTCGATGGTGCTTGGAAAACACCATTAATGAATACAACACCGTTGCCACCAGTAGAACCAATTCCAGTTACACTGCTTCCATTAGAGTTAAGAGTAAACTCAGAGGTTACACCATCAAATTGATCAGATACATCATCAAACAGAAGACTTGTGCCATAATCTTTTCTTAAATAAACTCTTCCAGAGAAATTAGATCTTGGAATTGCTAATCCTCTACTATCAAGATCTTCTCTACCAGCACCAGTTGGTGCTTCTGTAAAGTGAATCTTGCTATCAACAATATCAAAAGATCCTCTGTAAATAGAGACATTAGCAAACTGGTTGTGAGAAGTGGCACTAGATCCAACAAAACCACGTTCAACCTCGACGATTGGAAGAGTTCCGATAGCACCAACACCACTAGTATTTGTCGATCCAAGACCAACGATGCTAACCTTCATGTATTCATTACCAACTTTAATCAAGTCAGCAGGTCTAATAGAAGAGATTCCACTGAGTTGAATGATAGTTGTTCCTGCTCCGACAGAATGCATTGTCTGCTCTGTCAGAGGTGTTTTCAGAAAAGGTGATTGGACAATACCATCTAAGGTCAAGATTGTCTTCTCGGCTCTCTTTGCCATGGAGAATACGTGCTTGTTACCAGCACCAAGTGCGGCAAAAGTAACAGCAGTTCCAGCAGTGGCTAAAGTAGCGGCAATGGCAACTCTGAATTGAGAAGCATTATCTCTAATAGCATAAACTGTTTGTGGTAAACGATCTGTGGATCCAACTCCAGTGTAGTAAACAATGCCAGTAGCAGCAACTCCAACCAAGTTAGACTCAGGTCTATACTCAAGTTCTTCACCAGTTTGGAAGAAGTGTGGTAATGTAAATTTACCCGTTGTTGTGCTGACAATGCCAGTTCCAGCTGGGTCGAAAGTCTTAGCAAAGATATCAACACCATCGTGCTTGGCAGAGAATTCTAAAATTTCTCTCTGGTTAATACCATAGTAAACTGCTTGGGATACATTCTGGTTTACATCACCATAAGAAAGATCACCGATACCAGAAATATCACCATTATTGTCAAGATCTCTGTAGATAATTTCATTGAAAGATTGTACCTGAATATCACCAGTGTAGTCTGGATGGAATTTCAGATCCACTCCAGTAGCAGAATATTCAGCAGAGAACGTGCCGATACCATTGATATCATTGACAGAAAGGTATGGATAACTCAGAACGTATAAGTTTTCTCTGTCTTTTTGATCATTGAGTACGTAGACTTGGTGTACAGACTGTGTTTCTCCAATGCTTACTCGGACAGTTGACTTCAGGGATCCATCAGTAATACTATTAATTCCAGTAATCGTTGTTGGTGTTCCACCAGTTACGATTGCATAATCAGATTCCAATCTACCAGTTCTTTCTGTTCCATCGGATGTTCCAGTAAACTTAAATCTATATGTACCGATACCAGCAGCAGTGCTTCCAATACTAATGGTCTGAGTTCTCAATCTAACATCATTAGATCCATTGTTATTATAAACAAGACTTACGATTCCTGAATCAATAGATGAGGTAAAGGATCCGATGAATGGACCAGAAAGACCATTCAAACCAACTCTGGTGTTAAATGATGCTAACTCAGTAAGATAAGTATCAACACCATTGTGGGTAAGTACAAGTTCGACGTAATCAACAGCATTTGCCAATTCATCAAAAACTTCAATACTTGTATAGAAAGTATCGGATGTAGTTGTGCTGAATCCAAGAACTGTTGTACCAACACCAGCAACAACATCTTGTGTTTTAGAAATAAGATCTACAAATCCAATGCTTTGAGATCCAATTCCAGATGCATCATCATCAAAGAATGTTTGAAGAAGTTTTACTTCATAATCAGTGTTGTAAATTTCATTTGGAGTAAATCTCAAGGAGTATTGGTTTGTATCCTCATCAAAGAATCCATCAAGTTCACCGATAGTTTCACCAACACCTACTTTTTCAAAGACATAAGTGTTTTCATTGTTATTGACCAAAACGAGTTCTTTAAGACCCATTTCGGCATCATTGGTAATATCTACAAGTTGAACAAGGAACTTGTTCGTCTTTCTACCATCACCAAAAGTGGTAACATCCTTAAATTTAAGAAGTTCATCAGAATCTTCATTCAAAAATTCACCACTGATGTCATCAATAGAAATAACTCTATTAGTCTTATTAAGAATGTAATCGGTTACTTGAACATTTTGAAGTTCGATGGATTTAGAAGTATTTGCAGTGGCATCTAAGTCTAATGCGAAATCAAAATCGTTAATTGTATCAACTCTCTTAGCTCCATCAAAAATGTCAAGAACCAAGAATGGTTCTTCTTGTGCTGTCGTGAAAGAAGCACCTACATTTCCTTTTGGATTAATTTGAGTATCAGCAAAGTTTCTATAACCAGTTGGGTGGACGTTATCGTTTACAAAACTGATAATATCGTCAAATGACTTCTCACTCTGAATAGAGTAAGACATTCTTTGATAGTAATCGTTATCACCAGTTACCTGATAATCTTCATCGAGTTTTCCAATGTCATTGCTCCATCCTTTGATAAAGGTAGACGTTGAATCAATTTCAAAACGACCAACCTTGGATGTAATATTCTCAATTGTACACTTAGCACCAGTTACAGAACCAGTAAGAGTATCACCATTCTTAATTGGTGTGGTTCCAGTGATGTTCAGTTTTCCAGTTAGAGAATTAAAGCTACTTACAACAAGATTGGTAGATCCAACAACTAAAAGGTCATTGAGATAGAGGGACTCACCTGGTTCAAATACAGAAGTTTCTTTGTTTACTCTAAACTCGGGGAGATTATCTTTTTTAACAACATTGGCAAATAATCCTGGATTTGTAATAGCAATCCCTGTATTTGTGGTTACAAGACTACTCAGATTATAAGTAAGTTTGTTTGGATTAACACTGCTATCGAAAGAAGTGACAGTGAAGAATTGATATCCATAGTCGGAGGAATTATGTCCATCACCTGTAGTAGATGCTAGTCCAATTCCTTCAACAAATACTTCATCACCAGCTGTAAATGGTGCTGTACTAAATCCTAGGATTGGTGTGGAGATGCTCAGAGTAACAATATTGTCTGTACTAGAAGCAACACTAACAACGGAAACTCCATTGTCATTATTAACTGCTACAGCACGATATACAACATCATCTTTAAGACCGACTGGATTTCTATCGATTCTGATACCAGCTGTCTCTACACCATTAACAAGAGTCGTTGGACTTACAGCATTTCCAGAAAGTTCAGTAGATCCTTGGAAATCAGGAACGATGTTATCTGTAGATGGATCATATAGAACAAGACTTGGTGGGGTAAGGTAGTTTTTACCACCAGAGATAACAGTAATAGAATTCAGGGTTTCATAATTTCTAACTGAAAGTTCATTTGGAACATTAGCAGTTGGAGTGAGAGTTTTATCAGATGGATAAGAGAATCCAGGTGTCAAAAGTCTTACAGACTCTAACTTACCAATAGTATCTGAATTCAGTCTCAATACTGCATCAGATCCATATGTGGAAGTGATGCTAGAAATATTGGGGACGGATTTATATCCCAATCCACCAAAGATAATTTTGACATCTTCGATAGAACCAGTGGCACTAGTAGAAGTTGTATTGTATTCGATAGAGTCACACTCAGAAGCAGTATATGATGATCTCTCAACAACGTCAGAAAGATTTACATCAAATGTCGTGCTAGTTACTCCAGTAATATTATAAGTTCCATTGTATCTGCTATTGGAGTATCTAATTTCATTATATCCAGTAACATCAGTATCAGCAGTGCTAATAAATCCACCTTTATCAAGGTTGTAATAAAGGATAGATGGGAATACCGAAGAGAATCCAACAGTTGCTCCAGCACCAGATGTTCCATTAGTACCAAAAGGTGATACTAAGAAATTAGTTGTCTGTCCAGTAGAAACAACAGCATTGTCAAAGTCGTTATCGTAATATACTTTGAAATTATACCCAGAAAGACTTGGATCTTCTAAGTTGAAGACTACATCATTATTCTTGAATACTTCAAGTGGTGGATTGACTAAAGAAAGTGTCTGAGAGGTTCCACCAACGGAAGTCAAGTTAACGAATGTTGGTGGAGAGGAAACAGCATCCTTTCTAGTTTCTGTCAGTCTGAAGTTATCCTTATCAATTACGTATACGTAGAAGGTTCCAGTAGAAAGTCCACCGATAACTTCACTTGCTTCATAGTAAACCTTGTCACCAGTAGAATACTCATGATTTGTTTTCGTAATAATATTTGTACTCGTGTTAATTCCAGTGGAACTGATAGCAACTGGGTTAACAAGAATTCTTTCCTCAACAACTTTAATAATAACTGTTGAAGCAGCACCAACACCTGTGCTAAGACCAGGATTTACAGTAAGTTGAACTATATCACCATTTGTAAGACCATGAGTTTCACCAGTAGAAACAGTTGCCGAAATTTTCTTAACATCTGCAGTTACCTGACTGTATACAGAGGCAAACTGATAGTCATACAAATTAGTGTATGAAACATCTCTGAAATAAACCTGATCACCATTAAGAACAGTCGCAATACCGATTGTGTCCTTAGAGGTCTTAATAGCATAGACCTGACTTGGCATGTAGAACACAGTTCCAGTAGGACTTGTAGAAACTCCAATAGAAGTCGTTCCAAGACCAACGGAATAAGAAAGTTGCTGATTGGTTACGAATGGGTGATCCTTGAGGTAAATATTCTGGGTAAGAATGCTTCTCTCGGTAGTGATTCCATTGAACTGATAGGATCTTGTTGTGGAAAAACCAGCAGTTATTCCAATACCAACAGTTTCAAATGGGTTGAAGTATACCGTTTGCTGTTCCTTAGAATCAAAGTAAGGTGTTTCTAGAGATACGGTAAATCTTTGTGGGAGATAAGTGACTGTTTCTGTAGCAGTGTGCGCTACTCCACCACTAGCAGTTTCAGATGGGAATCTCTGAACTCTAATTATACCATCAGCAGAGAAAACATTCAGGACACCAAATGTTTCATTAGAAACTTTTACCGAACTTCCAATGGAAACGGGAAGGATCGAGACCGTGATGTCTGTAGTCATTCCACTGACACCAGTGGTTCCCATCCCAACAATTAATTTTGCATTTGGAAGATCTGTATTAATAATATGAGATCCATCAAGATTCTCTACGAAAGTAGAAAGTCCAGTGATTTGAACAATATCATTGTTGTTCAAATCAAAGTTTGGACTAATAGAAAACTCTACAGTCTTGTTATCTTTCCAAGTTACAATGGCATTCTCATATACTGTTTCTGTAGAAGAAACACTGACGATGGATCTACCACCAATTTTAGATACTTGAGCAGCAAGACCAGTTCCAGTTTCAGTTTCACCGAAGTTTAAGTTATCACCAACAGCATATCTCGCATTTCCTGTAGAAGCAACACTAATAGAATCTACAGACCCAGACCTAACGACATCAACAACGGCATCTTGGGAGAATACTTTATATGGTTCAATAGCAAAGTCATAAGATGCTCCTTCCTGAGCAATCTTTTGTGGGAAAGTATTTCTAATCAGTTGAGAGTTGTTGAAATCATAATTTTGGTCAATAGAAGCTGCGGGATCTACATTTTCGGGAATACTCTTAGATCTGTAGGAGTTTCCAACAAAGAATGGGAATTGTGGACTACCATTTGCGTCAATGGTAGCAAAGTACGCATAGATTCCCTGTGGGAATTCATTAGTGATCGTATATCTTCCATTAAACTCATCAAGATCACCAACGTTGGTGAATCTATAATCATCAACAAAGAATCCTAGTGGGAAAGTTGTGGCATTTGGTCTATTCGTAATATAAGAAGCACTTGATGTGTATCCAGACCCAACTCTCTTAATACCACTTTGAATATTTTCTGGGTTATTGTATCCATAAGATCCGTAGATTGGATTTCCATCATATGCCCATCCAATAATAGGAGAGTGGAATGCTCCTGTATCACCAAAAGCATTTCTTAAAGTTGAACCATATCCAATGGCAGCATACTCAAGACCCTGATCTGGAGTTGGAAACACAACCTCTCCACCATTATCATTAATCTTGGCAAACTTGTTGACACCCAAACGTCTCACGAAACCGTTCAGGATTGCCCCAGAACCCACCGAATTTGCCTTAATGGTGGTTGTGTTCGTATCGTAGTTTAAACCCTTGGAGAGGACGACTACAGAGGTCACTACACCAGCATTGTTAATCAGTGCTCTAAGTCTTGCTCCAGTTCCAGTTGTGCCAGTTCCTACTGGGTTAGAGTTAACTACTAATTCTGGTGGAGAAGTATATCCAGAACCACCACTCAGAACGAATACGTTGTCAATTCTTCCATTCAGAATTACAGGTCTTACTTCAGCACCAGTTCCACTGTTAACGATGATTTGAGGTGTTCTTTGGAAATTCAGAATCTCAGATCCGTAGTCAGTACCTTCATTGTAGAGATAAGCATCTACAATTGGTCCACGAACAACTGGAGTAGCAGTAAAGGTTCCCTCTGTCTGTTGTGTGGTTACTGCTTTGATGGTTACGGTGATTTCTGGATACTTAAAGATATTACTTCCTACACCTACAGATCCAAAGGAAGCATACTTATTTCTATTGAAGTCGGAAAGATTGGTTCCACCAATTCCAGCATTGGCAAGTCTAAACTCATTGTTAGAAACAGTCAATACTTTGTACTGAACTGTTGTAGAAAGTCCAGAAATAGCAGTATCAAAGTATTCGTACTCTACAAAGTCACCATTAGTAAAGTTATGATTATCAAAGACAATGGTATCATTTGCTGTATTGATACCTGTTGACTGAACAATGAGTTTTCTATTAGAATATCCTTGTCCAGGGTTAAGGACATTAAGCCTATCAATTTTAAGCTTCTTATTAGTAGTTCTGAACTTCATCAGTCCAGCATTATTCTCAGTAGTAATACCAATAGTATTAATACCTAACTGAGAATCCAGTTTTGTATTATGGATCTGAATAGTGCTACTATTGATGAACTTAGAATAGTAGATATTACCAGTTTGAAGAGTTAGACCTTGAATAGCATCGTTAGATGTGTTTGTAGCAATACCAAGACCAGCATTACCTAATGCGTTGTATACAATAGGATCTCCAGTTTGGAAATTGTGTTGAGTGTCAAAAGTAATTGTATTGGCAGAGACATCAACACCACCACCTTCAGCAAGAGTATTGGCATTGAAGAAAACTTCTCTAAACTCAGAAGCAAGAGTTGCTGATGCTGTAGCACCTTCACCATTACCACCAGCAATGTTAATAGAAATTACTTCTTCAATGTCAAAATTTACTGGATCAACGAGAATGTCAGTAAAAGATCCCTCAACAACTGGTTGTACAAGAGCTGTTGTACCAGATGAGACAGATGGATTTCCAACAATTACTCTTGGAGCATTTGCTGCATCGTAGTTAGATCCACCAGTAAATACTTCCACTCTATCAAGTGGACCGTAGAATACGGAATCATCAACTTTGTAGTTGGCAACTTCAACACCATTGATGAGAATACCAGTTGTTCCTGGTTGAGTTAAATCTCTTTCACCAGTTTTAATATCTTGAGAAAGGGGAAACTTCTTCAGAAGTTTTTGTGGTTGGATAGAACCTTCTCTTTGTTCAGCAAGAATGAAGGAGTGTGGACCACTATTGGATGGATTAAACTTAACATAAGATCCAGCTGCTAAGAAAGATCTAGAAAGAGCAAGTTTAATTCTGTTGTTATTTGGTGCTGGTTGTACTTCAACAAAGTAACTTCCAGTATTTAATCCGACAATAGGAGAAGCACCATCCAGTGGTTGGTAAAATACTTCATCACCACTGAAAAATGGAACAATGTTCTGGAAAGAAATTGTATCGTAAGAAAGAGTGTTAGAATCATAATTTTGAATAGCACCACTTGCCGTAGATGCTACAGAAATTTTAGATTCTGTTGTTACTGGTCTAATTACGTAAGATGGTAAAGAGTTGGAAGCAACATATCCATACTCATTATTTTCAACGTAAGTGTTTAGTACATCAGAAGAAAGAACATTATTGCCAGAAGACAGTGGAGCACCAACAGAAGATGCCTTATTAATTCTCTTTCGGATATCATAGAATCCAAGTGGATTTACTCCAGAGTAATCCCCAGATCCAAGTGTTACCGCATTGTTTGTTAGGTTTACACTAACAACTTTAAGATTAGACGCAGCAATAGTTTGACTGGATCTTTCTACAACATCAACAAAGTCACCAGCTTTCAAACTAGATCTATCAATAGTGGAAGAGAGATTAAAAGTAGATCCACTGAAAGAACTTACAAAGTATCTTGCGGAAGTATTGTAAATCCAGGAGTTGAAGAAGATTTTTCTGTAAGACTCATCTTCCTGATCATTGGAAATAACCTGACCAAGATTTTTAACAGAGATTAAAGAATCTTCTACAGAAGAGAAAATATCTTCAGATTGCTTGAACTCACTTAAAACACCAGTTATGACAAATCTAACCTGTCTTGTCAGGTCGTTTTCTTCAAAGGCATATACCTCAAGATCCTGTGTGATTACAGTTCTTGGACTGATGTTTTGGGTTAATCCATTACACCCAATGAATTGAGTGATAGTTTTATCTGTGTAGGTGATAGTGTCATCACCAATAACAAATGATCCAGACTCTGGGAATCCAATAGTAGAATCTACGGTGATTACATCAGAACCAGCAGAGTGACTACCAATAGTAAAACTACTTCCAGGGATATTAAATTTACCTTCGATCAAACTTTCGTCACCGAATCCAGTGAACAGGGAGATCTTATAGTATGTCTGTACACCAATATCCTCAGAAGTTCCTCTAGTAAAGATCTCTACTTCGGAAATTGGTCCACTAGCAGCACCAATATTGTTGATTGGTTGAGCATCTTGGAATAATGTTGTGCCAGAAATTAGAGCAGGATTGCCACTGATGAGTCTTGCGACTATAACTTCTCTACGTACATATTCTGCATATGATGGTTTTGCCAAAAATTGCTCAAGGTCAATTACCTTAGAGTCAACACCATACAGAACTTTTAACAGAATCTTGATAGATTCTTCCGTACCTTTGCTCTCATATAAACTTCTAGATTCTTTAATGAAGTTATTTACATCAAGACTAGACGCAAGTGTAGTATCCTCTAATCCAGGTGTGTATAACTTTTTAAGTTTTTTATAAAATTCTTTAAGAAAGAGCGCACTAAGATTCTGTACAGAGGTTCCAGATGTGTGAGTATCTGCTACAGACTCGGAAAATACTAATTCTTCTGGATTATTTGGAGCATGATATGAGGTAATACCAGAAAAACCACGCACACAACCCGTAAAAGAGTTGGTTGTTAATCCAGTATACGTAATAATTTCATTATCTAACTTAATTAATCCGTATTCTTGCGGAAATCCTTTTGTATTGGTTACAAAAATTTCCGTATCTGTGGTAGAAATGCCAGCAGTCACCGTAGACATGCCAGCAATAATGTCTGGAGTTAAACTATCTAATTTAAGATACGAATCAATATTCTCAGCAATATCAACTGGTCCACCAGCAAATTCTTGAGAAGTGTAATAAGATCTTAAAAAATCCACTACAAGTGGATTTTCGTCTTTAATAAATTCGGGAAGTTGATTGTCTACAACTTGCTGAATCTTAACTCTGGAATCAAAGACAGAATTAGTGTTTATCATTTCCTACTTAATTGTCCGTTGGTATAACTGGATGCGACAGGGAATCCAACCCCCGAGATTTGTTCACCAGATGTAATAGTGTCTCTTGCCATATTTATGGTGCTATTAGAGATATCTAATTGCAAATACAAGTCCTTGAGACCGATTACGTCGTTAGATTCTGGGACTGCTTGAATTTCAATAATGGAGTTTGGTTTGACTGTAGATGTTATATTAACGGTGTTGATCAATATTTCACCTTTAACATAGTCGATAGTTCCAGCAGCAGGCACAATAACAATTGGACCAGTATCAGATTCTTTTACAATCGCAATTGTTCCCGTTTCCATATCGGCATTTGGAACATCTGTAAAATAAAGAAGATCTGAAGAACCTTGTACAGTGAATCCAGTGCTCTTAATGTTGTATCCCTCAGAGACTACATGGAACTTGTTTCCATAACAGATCTCATACTGTGTAAACTGGTTTACAAGTGCCTTCAAGTCCCTTCTAATGACCACTCTGGTGATGTTTGATGTAATTGCCGTATTCGTATCGTCAATGACCTTTACTGCTTTACTGTATTTGAATCTTCCACCAAAAGCATTGAGGTCAACAGAATCAGAGTAGGTGTTTAGACTTGAAATAACATCAGTTCTAAGTTGTTTAGCATCAGACACCTGACTCGCATTGTAAAATACGGTAGAATAGAGTTCAATATACAGAAGTTTGAGATCCTCAATTCTTTGGTTCACACCAGCAACAGAATATTGCTTTAGATCACTCAAAATTTGAGATTTTGTAAAATCTGACAAGAATGTACCATTTTTTGGTTTAATACTTAGAACGACAGTTCCAAATTCGGGTGGATCTAGTTCTTCACCACCAACTACAGATACAGATTCAGTATCTGGGTAAATTCTTTGGATAATTGCCTCATAATCCTTAGCAGTAACAGCTCTATACTGTGAAGAGTATAATCTAGGAGCAAAATACTTTACAGACTCCAATGGTTCGATATCTGAACCATCAACTGCAGATTGATTAGTCGTTACTGAGACAGTATTTGATGGAAGGAACGAAGCACCAAGACTATTTGATACAGATCCAGAGAAACTGAAGTTATTTGGACCATTTCCAGATTCACCGTCACAAATAATGTAACTTACATCGACAATAGCCTGGTCTTCTAACTTTTTACCAAAAATACCATCACCGAATAGAAGTTCGTACCTTTCGTCGGCAACTTCTTGAATTAAGTATATCTCAGACAGTGCCGAAACGTTAATAATGTTTTCTACTTGATTATATGTTCTACCTACAGTCTCCTGAGGACCTTTTACAGTAACTCTGATTGATGTTGTATCGATTCCAGGGTTATCAAGGATAAACCTCTGATCAACTGATCCATTGACCTGGAATGTCCTTCTAAGCAGAGTACCCTCGTAGATATCAATACTACTAAATGATGCCCTTCTAGGACCATTTCCGTTAACATCTGCTCCAGTAAGAACCGTAGCAGATGTAATCTCTTCAGGGATGGAAAATACAACAGAAGTGTTATTGGCAGCACCAACACAAACAAGACCTTTGTTAAGAGTTACTGTGGGACTTGTTCCTGTGAACTCAATATTAAAACTTACTTGCGCTTTTGCCGATTTCCTTGATTTTGGAACATATCCAATGTTTCTAGCAAGAGAGACTACGTTCTCTCTTAAAGTGGCAGAGTCAATGAATGACTCATTAACTACCATGTTGGAGTTAAATGCCGTAATATAGGTATTATATGCTAGAGTATCAATCAGGACAGCAAAATTCGATCCTTCAAAGTCAAAATCAGTGAAGTTTGAGTTTGCTCTCAGATAGGACTTAATAGATTCCTTAATCTGACTGAAATCTAAATTTGTAAACTTAGTTAATGGCATTTATCTCGTTACCTCAAGTATGAAAGAGATATTTTGTGATGGTAAAGACTGTCCAATGATATCAAATACTATAGTTGCTTCAAAAGTATTGTTATCTGGTCTTGGAATTACCTCTACAGTTAAATTCGCAACTCTCTGCTCATAATTTAAGATAACTTCTTCAATTTGTTCTGCGATAATGCTAGCAGTACCGTAGTCACAGAAGTCAAATAGTGTATTTCTGACATCAGAACCCAAATCTGGATTAAAAAACCTCTCTGTAGGGATAGTTTCCACTAAATTCCGCACTGAACGTGCGATTGCACGCTCATTTACAAGTACAGGGAGGTCTTTTGTAATTGGATGGGGCACAAAAGACAAAGAAATGTCTTTAAATGCCCTAGATTTGCGGGTTGAAGCCATGAAAAGGCATGATTTTAGACCATAAACCTATTTATTAGGTTTTCCATAACTTGGCTCAGTGCCATATTCCCAATCATCATAGTCTTCGTCATTACGAATCTCTTCATGAAGCACTGTTTGACGTTTTAGATCGTGAACATGGTCTCCAACAACTTCTCTGAGAAGGTTATCGTCTTGTTTTTTCATAGGTTTTGTCCAGTAGTCGGTAATCAATCCTCTTGTACCCCACATTGACTCCATATAATCAGAATCTCTGTCTGGATAAGGTTGATTTGCCATCTGTTTTCTCCTTTAAGGGGTTTGAACAGAACTTTTTAAGGGGTTGCTATCCCTTATCAACATAAAAACCTTGTCTTAAGTAGTCTGGATCATCAATATATTCGTAATTTTCTAAATTTTGGATTTTTTCACCTTTCCAAAGAGGTATTGCCACTGAATTATTGTATCTAAAATCAGGATTTTGTCGAAAATGTACTTCGATCAACTTATCTCCAATGAATTCGCAGTTGATCCACTCATAATTTCCGATCAAATCTTCTAAAATGGATGGAAATTCTATTTCCTTGTCAATCTTTGACCACTTCATCCACTTATATAGAGGATTATTTGGGTTCCTTTCACCCAAGACCACTAATTCTGACTTTTTATTACGAAAATCAACACTAATGTGCTCTCCTCTAAAGACCTGACACCAAAATTCTGATGGGTGTAGGTCATCAGTCTCTTTATTAATCTTAATAATACGTGCATCACGACCCATACCGAGTAAATTCAGTGATGGACGGACAATATAAAAGTCGGGTCTAGGGACGGTGGTGCCAGCAGGACCACACTTATACCCTAAAACCCGACTTAAAAATAGTTTATTGTATACCCAGAGGTCTTTAGGATTGATTTGATCCCATTCGTCGTTGACCTCTGTTATCATTTTGGTTTTTTGATGGTACGTTTATCGGGTCTAGAAAACCCTTCTTTATGTATCCATCTAACCTGAGATGGTTTTGTTACTGCCTTCTTAGGTTTTTTTGGCATGATTACCCCTTACCTTGACCCCGATACTTCTTACGTGCCGAGTTACGAGACGTTGCGGCGTATTTAGTATTCTTAGATTTACCCTGACGGGTACACTTGGGTTTACCAGGCTCAAACTTAATACCAGAAATGCCGATTTTGCTACGTACTGCCATTGTCCTCAATAGTTTCAAAAGTGATTTCAGAGGGATCTGGCAACCCAGACTCATAGTATGAGTGTGCCAGACTCTCCATTTCGTCGAAAAATTGCTCCTCAGATAAATTGCTGAGGAGCACAGAACCCCGACAGATGATATTATACAACGTCTGAGGTGCTTTTGTCATCAGATGACCCGCATCTTTTCATGTCCGACACGAATGCGAGGATCGCACCAGATCTCATACCCAGCATCGATGGCATCCAGACAGAATGATACGTCCTCACCACACATGTCCTGTACTTCACCACTATTGAAGCGTTGCATCTTAGGAGCAAACCAGGGATATTCGATCTTAGGATCTTCAAACACACCGTGCTTAATCAGAACCCAACCGAAACCAGTGTAATCAACGGTGAAAGGTTTACGACGTTTGGACATCGTTTCACCAGTCTCATGGTTCATGACACCACCATTGTTCTTGAAGTCATCTTCTTCAAGCCAGTGAGCAACGGAAGAAGTGCTACCGTCTTCGGTCAGATACCAACCACAGGCAATCTCCTTCTCCATCAGAACGAGTTGATAGAACTTCTCGGTATTGAAGACAATATCCGAGTCAATCCAAAGTTGATAATCATAATGCAGTTTCCCATCCCAGGGAATCTGATTGGGTCCACGAAGAACATTTGCTCCAAGTACCTTACAACGAGCAAAGTTCACCATGGAACTATAGTCTTGTGAAATTTGAATCTGAGCACCTGCTCCGACCAAATCAAAACACATCTGAGTGAATGATTTGAGGAACTGGAAAGAACAACCACGACCAGGCATACAGAAGACAATAGACTTGCCTCGAATCATCTCCTTTGCCTTTTCGTAATCCCACTCACCTTCTTGAGTGGCAGGACGTTCAGGTGCTTTTGCTTTTACGGTGAATCCTTTAGCCATAACCTAGAAAATCTACATCAGTATTCTAACAGATTATATATCTCCCGTCAAATCATTGATATCTGATACAGGGTAACAAAGCAACGTTCCTAGGACGAGTTTCACTACCAAAGTTACCAGTACTACCAGAAGTCGTGGTTTGTTGGTTGAATGATGTATTATCTTCTCTACTACCACTCTGGTTCTGTTCTGGTCCACTACCAGGATAAATCGCACCACGTCCGTGAGAGTGTAATTCTAACTGGTGATCCTGGAATGTACCAAATGTTCTACCACTATCGGTTCCTTTACCACCGTCCCATCCACGAATAAACTCACCTCTTAAATCTGGTAAGTTAAAACTACCACCACTTCCACCAAACGTATACTGAGTCACATTAAACAACTGTGCATATTCTCCAGTGTCTAATGCAGTACCGTCACAGACCAAATAGTTTGCTGGTGGTGTACTCGCAGCAAAATAATGAACAGATCCAATAGGTACACCACTATCAGATGATCCACCACTGGCAGCAGCTCCACCAGCTTGGAGTGTTCCATATATCGTACCTGTTACCCATAGATCACCCTCGACTACCTTTGGGGGTGCTCCTTGAAAACTTTGTAATTCAGGCATCGGTCGGTTTCCTCAGAATAAGACAATTGTCCTCTTCATCAATAATCCATTCTAAAGTATCTCCTTCTTCCCATCCAAGATCTAACATCATCCATTCAGGAATAATCACCATGGGATCTCCCGTTGTAGGATCGACCTCTACAGGAACGATTTCATGTCCGAAATTTTTTTCCATCAACATAGAACCTCACACCGTTTTTATATATGGGAAAAAATTTTTGAAAACAAGTGGAATCACGATATCTCTCTCGATTTGGGTCGTTTATAGATTAGGAGGGACCCAAACATTATAAAACCCCCCATCGCAGGCACAAGGGCACAACGCAAGGGGGGCACATACTGCCAGATCGACACACGAACTGCCGAAGGATTCACACTGTTAATTATACACTACTGCCACCGAGTTGTCAACACTAACCATGTGTTTTTAAGAATACTTTCGTCCCCCAACATACTGCCGAACACTGATACTAACTGTCATACACAGTGCCTATCAGCCATGGCAGCATATTGATCCCCCTGACTATACTCTTCGTCACCCCAGTCGTCATCACTTACCTCACCCAAATCATAAGACTCGACTACACACTCATAATCATCGAAAGTGTACTCGTCCCCCATAAGTGTTCCCTCTGTGTGACACTAAGGTATTATACCATATTTAGAATAAGACTGCCAAATATCGGGGTTTTCTGATATTTTGGACCGTGGGGGTTGACATAACTCTCGTTCCATTGTATGCTCACTAAACTCACAAGAACACCGCACATTCAACTATGTTTTTTTAACCCTTTTTTAACTGTGGAAAATATAAGCAAACCTGTTATTTATTTGTGTTTCTGAAGGGCACGAAATACATCAGAACCCTTACAGTAACTGGGTGCGGACTTTCTTATACTTTTCCACAGATGTTGTGGAAAAACTGTTGAAAACTCTCTGTGAAAAGTGTTGAAAAACTGACCAAAATCAATCAGAAATCTCTACTATTTCATGCCATTGTTCAGGATAAATCACGACCCTACATTGGCATGACTTGTGTATATTCTCTTCCTGGACGGTTTCTGATACACAGAGAGAAATGTAGGCAGGATCGACAAAACAAATCGTCCCCTTTCTTCCTCTGTATTCTACTACTTCACCTTCATAAAAGTTGGGTTCACTCGGCATACAGAATTGCTTCCAATGGGTTGACGATTGTTGTTACTAATGGACGACGCATTGCACTGTACTCGGTCATACTATCATAGTCAGACTTGAGCACCTTTTCTCCTACTTTCTTTGCGTTAATCGGACGATGGATTGTTGATGTTTTTTTGTCAATAAAACCCCAGACCGTTGATACTATGTCATTGGGTTTATAGACGTAACGCACCTCGTGAATGAGCATCACACGATAATACTTGGCATTGAAATCTTCAATGTCATAATGATACTTCGGAGGAGGAGAAAATGGGATGAGATTGTGAGACTTTTCAGTTACCACTTTGAAAGCACATAATACTTGGGGGATGGAATGTCTTCGTCCCAGATTATATCATCGGGATCGAGTTTGTTCCACAAATGGGCAGGAACTTCGTCCATCAGATTATCAACGTAATCTTTTTCGTTGATGAGTTCTTTCAACATTGATTAGACCTCCGAAAGTGATACGATCTCAGCAGAGAGTACATTATACTCTTCTTGAATTATAGCACAAATCTGTTCTACTTCCTTCTTACCTGATCCATACACTTTCATTAAGAAAGTTTTGGTCCAGGCAGATACCAACTGTACTGAATCATATTTATCAAGAAAGTCGGCAATTTCAGAGTGAGTGGATGAGTTGAACTCTACCTCTACCTCTGCACAATAACCATCGAAAAATGCGATGCCGTTGGAGAGTTTATCCAGGGAAAGATTTGCCATGATTGTTGTTGATTAGTGTGGGACGAAGGTGTAAAAGATCAGCAGGGTTTTAGACGCATTGGCACATCATCGGTTGAAACATCATGCCCATTGATTTTAGACCAACCGAACAAAATTGCATCCTCTTCAGATACAAACTTTTTGCTCATCTTATGGGCATTTTTATACTTATGGTAAGTGCTACCATTCTTCTCAATCGTGCTCACATACACCCAGCAGTTATAACCATGTTTGCCTTTGTTGACCTGAACGGGGGAAGGAGTTTGCTTCCAGGATGATACTTTCTTGAGCATGATTGTTCCTCAGTTGGAGTTAGTCAGATCTTGAATGAATTGCCATTGATATTCACCGTCCTCAGGATCTTGCCCATCGACAATGAACTCAGAATAGAGAGCATTACACGTTTCAATGTCATTCAACTCACAGAAATGTTCGACCCTCGACATGTAATGATCGGCAATGATGTCGATGTTCTTTTGATACATTTTGTTGGTCATGATTGTGATGGGGTAGGGATTACTTAGCGGTGCGTTGAATGAGATCACCAGTCAGGTGAAATGCCTCACCAGTGTGGTAACGAACGCCAGGAAAAACAAAGAATGAAACAACGAAGATGATACCAATTAGTTTCACTTTCTTAGGATCGAATGGTTTGAAGGTGAGATGCTTACGACGTGACATTTAATCAGGCAAACATGAAAGAACCGTTGAACTCGTAAGTGTTATAAACGGGGGAAGTTCCTGCCTGTCCAATGAACTTATCAACGAACCATTTACCTGCTTTTTGATATACACCTTCTCCAGCAATTCCATGCTCTTTGAGAATAGCATTGAGACGAGACTTAGTGGTCACAGACTGATAACCACCGTCGAAGATCTGAACAAAATCTTCACCCACGACAGCAATCTTGTTGCCGTGCAGATAGACAGTAGACTCACCACTTTGGTCATCGTAGACTACAGCAGTGTTTGCAGATTGCCAGTTCAGATTGTTAGAAATGGCATTGTTCATTTGCTGTTCGATCTTACGCATGAGATTTGGGGTTAGTGTGTGTGGGGTCGGTCTCCCTCCCCCTGATGAACATAGTATGGCACCCTATGGGGGTCTGTGGGGGGTTTGGTGGACACTTGCCCCACTGGCACACTAGATCATTCTTCTAACAGTTCGGGGTAGTATTCTTTAACTTCAGTAATCAATTCTTCGTCCGAATACTTATCATAACTCTCACTCATGTTATCATAAAGAATTGCCATCATAGTTTTGATGTCCATATCCTCCAGGATTTG
>Ga0070754_10001457_pt1 | contig 18922 bp, 19 predicted proteins | sample VirMetDEL_Sep_01_FD_75181 | JGI IMG/M metagenome (GOLD analysis project Ga0070754, IMG submission 75181) | Aqueous microbial communities from the Delaware River and Bay under freshwater to marine salinity gradient to study organic matter... | ecosystem: Environmental > Aquatic > Marine >... | reverse complement strand
TCGGAGGAATGAGCATGCAGACCGACGAACGAGAAGCGCTGATCCTGCGCAGCATCGAATTCCTGGACGAGGTGAAAGACAAGACCGCGGGAACCGCGGTGGAGCAGTGGTTGAACGAGCACTGCGGGCCGGGCAGCGAGGTGTACGAGACATTGGCGCGCCTGGTGAAGGCCGGTGTGCGCGACGGCTGGGCCGCCAACGTCGAGATCGGCGGGCCGCTCTACCGCCGCAGCCGCATCGCCGAGCCCTCGGCGCGCACGCACTGGTTCAGCATCACGGCGGTGTACATGGACAGCACAGGCAATACACAAGGGAACCCGGAGAACAGCTTTCGCGGCCAGTACCACGCCCATCCCTACGGCGAGCTCAACATGGTCATTCCGCTCAACCCGGGCGCTGCACTGGCCGGCCCCAACGGTTGGTGCGAAGCGGGCTGGACGGCGCCGGGCCCCGGCAGCCACCACTACCCGGAAGCTCGGGGAGGTGCCGTCATTGCCTTGTTCTACCTGCCCGCCGGGCGCATCGCCTACCATGAACCGCCGGCCGAATCGGCGTTGGAGGTTTGAACATGTCGGAACACGAAAGGGCCGAGAAAGCGCGCGTGGTGGACGGGGTGCTGCGCGAGCGCCGTAGCCTGCGCGCCTACACGGCCGACCCGGTGCCGCAGCAATTGCTGGCGGAATTGCTGGACGTGGCCGCCAGCGCCCCCAGCAACTCCAACACCCAGCCCTGGCGCGTGCATGTGCTCGCAGGAGCGCCCAAGGAGGCCCTGGGCGCAGCGCTGCAGGAAGCCTTTCGCCAAGGCACGCTGCCCCCGTCCCCGCACTTTCCCGATCCGCTTCCGGCAGAGTACGCGCAACGCCAGCAGGACTTTGGCGCGCGCTACTACCAGTCGCTGGGCATCGAAGCCGCCGACACGGCAGGGCGCGCACAGCAGACCGCCAGAAACTTCATCTTCTTCGGCGCACCGGTCGGCCTGGTCTTCACCATCGACCGCCGCCTCGCGCCACACAGCTGGCTGGACCTGGGCCTGCTGGTGCAAAACGTGATGATCGCCGCCACCGCCCGAGGTCTGGGCACCTGTCCGCAGGTGTCATTTGCCCGATTCCACCCGGTCATCGCACAGCACCTGGCGTTGGGCGAGCACGAGCTTACGGTGTGCGGCATGTCGGTGGGCTACCCGCAGCGCGACGCGGCGGTCAACCGCATGGGCATGCCGCGCAAGGCGGTGCGGGAGTTCGCGAGCTTTGCTGGGTTTGAATGATCTACACGCCTTCGAAAAGGCCTTCGTAGGTCCTCACTGGAACAGGCACGCAATGGCTGGGGCCTGCTCAGCCGCGGCCACTCCCCCGCTGGACGGCTCGTGACAGGGTCTCCACCAGCGCCTTGGGCGTGCACGGCTTGGGCAGCACCGTGAATCCGTCGTCGCGCGCATTGTCCAGTTTTGCGGTGTAGCCGGTCATGAGCACCACCGGCAGATCGGGGTATTCGCGCCGCAGCGCTTCCGCAAAATGAATGCCGTCCAGCGCTCCGGGCATCACGATATCGCTGAGTACGACATCGAAAATCGGGCCATCGGTCAATATGTTCAGAGCTTCCTTGACCGAGGATGCGATACGGACCGTGCAACCCACCGACTCCAGCATCGGCCGAATGGAGTCGGCGAGCGTCACGTTGTCGTCGACCAACAAGACCGCGCACTTCAATGATGGGAGCTCCGCACTTGCAGCCTGAACGACTGGCGGGGCCGCCTCATTCGCGGCTGGCAAGTACATATGGACTGTGGTTCCCTTGCCGAGTTCGCTGGAGATGTGCGCCACGCCATTTGCCTGCACGCAGAAGCCGTGCACCTGGCTCAAGCCCAGACCGGTACCTTCTCCTGCCGGCTTGGTGGTGAAGAAAGGCTCGAACACTTTTTCCATGAGGCCAGGATCCATCCCTTTTCCATTGTCAGAGAACTCGATCACCACGGCCTTCTGTGGGACGTCGGGTCGTTCATCCGGTTCTGCATTTCGGGCAACGATGCTGACCCGGCCTCCTGGCAGGCTCGCGTCTTTCGCGTTGACCGCCAGGTTCAGCAGGGCCAGTTCCATCTCCGCGAGATCCACTTCGATCGGGGCCGTGTCCGGCGCGACGCTCACCACACACTCGATGCTGCTGCCCAGCGCGGTGTGCAGCATGCCGGCGAGCGCTGGCAAACGCTCCTGCAAACACAGGACCTCGGGTCTCAGTGCCTGGCGCCGCGTGAAGGACAGCAGTTGTCGCGTGAGCGAAGTCCCCGAGGCCACGGCGCGTTCGATCCCTGCCAACGCCCTCATCCTGTCCTCCTCTCGAAGGGTTTTCTTCCCAAGCAGAAACGCGTTGTTGCTCACCACCGCAAGCAAGTTGTTGAAGTCGTGGGCAACGCCACCGGTCAGACGGCCCATGGCCTCAAGCTTCTGCGATTGGCGCAACGTCTCCTCGGCGCGCAACCGCTGTGCCGTTTCGTGTTCCAGCCGCTGAGACGCCAGCAGTTGCTCGCGCGTGCGTTGCCTCGCCACCCATGCAATCCAGGCCAGGAGCAACCAGACGGGTCCGACGAACGCGGCGAGTACGCCCATCTCCTTACGCCATTCGGCCTCTACATCGTCTTTCGGCACACTCGCATACACATAGAGCGGATAGCGGCCGACTTTTTGAAACGCACCCAGCCGCTCTGAGTGGTCGAGAAGGGCGTCCGTGTCATGAAAGCCAAACGACTCGCCCGCCGCCCAGCGCGCCAGAAGCGGATTGGTGCCTGGAAGTTGCGTCCCCGGGGGCGGCAATGTCGGCCAGCGCGCCACATAACGCCCATCGCTGCGAAAGAGCGCCACGCGCCCGTCCTTTCGATCCCCGATCACCTCCTTGTAGAAGTTGGAGAGATGGTCTGGACGAAGGCCTACGGAGATCAGCCCGGCAAACTGGCCATCACCGTCCACGCGGCGCCTGCTGACATCGAAGAAGCGCTCGCCGCCGACGCGAGCCACGAGAGCCTCGGTCACGAAATTGGCGCCGCGCCCGGCCAGGTCCCATTGGAAGTACTCGCGATCCGACACATCGAACACCGGCGTGGGAAAGAAGCGGTTGCTGACGAGGGGAGAGCCCCGACCACTGAAGACCCACAGTGACTGGACATGCGGCAGCGGCGCCGTCATGCGCTTGAGCTGCTCATGCAGCGCTTGTTCTTTGGCGCGCAGGGAGGTGTCGTCCAGGTTTCCGATGAGATCGAACGCCCGATCCAGCAAGACGTCGGTGGTGTCAAACACACGCAAAGCATGCTGAGCCGCCACTTCGACGTCGCTGCTCAGGCGTGCCCGGGCGCGATTGATGGCGTCTGTGTGGCTCCGCACCGCTTCCATGACGAGAAGCATGGCGGGCAAGGCCACGGCCAGAACCACGGTTGCCCCAAGGTAGCGCAACGCGCTGTTGCGCGGGATGCTGCTGGCTTGGGCCGCTGCACGGGTGTTCATTTCGATGGGTCCTGCGGCCTCCATGGCGAGGAAGGTCGGATCGGAATATATCTTGGCTCTGGAGAGGAAGCTACACGCTGGCGCGCACCACGTGGGGAACCTTCATACGCTGGAGGCCACCTGCCAGAAGAGCACCGGCAACAGCGACAGCATGAGAAGAGAGACCAGAACGACGCCACCGTCCCTGGTCAGCAGTCCTGCGGCGAAGAGCGCAATGATGGCCGAGGCGATGGAGCCCGATGCCGGCACGAGTTCCATGAATGGCATGAAGAGCGTGAGAAACAGGATCAGCCCAAGTGGAAGGTACAGCCAGGGCCGATGAACCAGGAACGTCAGTCTGGCCTTCAAGCCGCGTTCGACGAAAACGACGGGTTTGCGCAGCCAACCGGTGCACTTGCACAACGCGGCGCTGGAGATGCGTCGGCGGCGGACGAACGCGGGGAGCCACACGTACTTTCGTCCCAGAATCATCTGCCCGACCAGCATGAAGACGATCACCGCCACCATGGCCGTGATACCGGGAATGGCGCTGGCGGGAGACACGGCGATCAGGGGGAAGATCAGCAACAACGACGCAAAGGAGCGCTCCCCCAGCGCCTCGAGGATCTGCTCCACGTCCACAGAATCGCCTTCCAGTGAACGCTCCAGCCGGTTGAGGACGTCACTCAATGTGTGGCTCATGGGGTCTGTCCGTGTGCATGTCTCCACCATGCCACCGTGCCTGGCTTCCGGCTGTCGGAGGGGCAAGACATGGAGCGTCGGCATGCTCCTACACGGCGCAGGCAAGGCCAGAGCCTCGCGGCGCAATCACGGTGCCGATGTCAATGCGTCACCCTGCTGCTGCAGGAACACACGTGCCTTGCGCGGCGAGAGCACCAGCGTCTCGCCCTCCTTGAAGCCCATGTCGCGGAATTGCTGCGCCGGGATCTGCGCTTCGATCAGCGGGTCGTGGCCTGCGCGCGGCGCCGCGTCCACCGGCATGAGTTCCAGGCGCGCGATGGGGCCGACCACGACCGCCCGTTCCAGGCGCGCCACGATGCCCTGCGGCCGACCTGCCGCGAACGCCTCGTTGCCAGGCTGGTAGCGGTGCACGTCCAGGTCGTGCGGGCGCACATAGGCGAACGCCTGGGCGTTCTGCGCGCCGGCGTGTTCGGGCGTGTCGATGGCCAGGCCGTCCAGGTGGAGCAGGCCTTCGTGCGCGCGGCCATGGAACAGGTTCACGTCGCCCAGGAATCCATAAACGAATGGGCTGGCCGGGTGTTCCCACACGTCTTGCGGCGCACCCACCTGTTCGATCTCGCCCCGGTTCATCAGTACCACGCGGTCGGCCACTTCAAGCGCCTCTTCCTGGTCGTGTGTGACGAAAACGCTGGTCACGTGCAGTTCGTCGTGCAGGCGGCGCAGCCAGCGGCGCAGTTCCTTGCGCACCTTCGCGTCGAGCGCACCAAAGGGCTCGTCGAGCAGCAGCACCTTGGGCTCCACCGCGAGCGCACGCGCAAGCGCAATCCGCTGGCGCTGGCCGCCGGAGAGTTGCGACGGGTAGCGATCGGCCAGCCAGTCGAGTTGCACCAGCTTGAGCAGGTCCAGCACCTTGGTCTTGATCTGCGCATCGCTCGGGCGTTCGCCGCGCGGCTTCACGCGCAGGCCGAAGGCCACGTTCTCGAACACCGTCATGTGGCGGAACAGGGCGTAATGCTGGAACACGAAGCCCACGTTGCGCTCGCGCACGTGCACGTCGGTGGTGTCTTCGCCGCTGAAGAGGATGTTGCCGGTGTCCGGCGTTTCCAGGCCGGCAATGATGCGCAACAGCGTGGTCTTGCCGCAGCCCGAGGGGCCGAGCAGGGCCAGCAGCTCGCCGGAGTGGATGTCGAGGTTGACGTTCTTCAGGGCCTGGAAGGTCCCGAAGTGCTTGTTGATGTTGCGGATTTCAATGCTCATGCTGTTCTTCTTTCTCCCTCGCCCCTTTGGGGAGAGGGAGTTAAAACCGTAGGCCGCTCGGGTGGCAATTCGGCCAGCGCCTTCATTTCGCTTTCCATGCGCCACTCAGCCACCGACTTGATCACAAGCGTGACCAGGGCCAGCAGCGCCAGCAACGAGGCCACGGCAAACGCGGCGACCGACTGGTATTCGTTGTAGAGAATCTCCACGTGCAGCGGCATGGTGTTGGTCTGGCCCCGGATGTGGCCCGACACCACCGAGACCGCGCCGAACTCGCCCATGGCGCGCGCGTTGCAGAGGATCACGCCGTAGATCAGGCCCCACTTGATGTTGGGCAGGGTCACGTACCAGAAGGTCTGCCAGCCGGAGGCGCCGAGCACGATGGCGGCTTGCTCTTCGTCGTTGCCCTGCGCCTGCATCAGTGGGATGAGTTCGCGTGCGATGAAGGGGAAGGTGACGAAGAGGGTGGCCAGGATGATGCCGGGCACGGCGAACACGATTCTGATGTCCTGCTCGGCCAGCCACGGCCCCAGCCAGCCCTGCGCGCCAAACACCAGCACGTAGATCAGGCCCGCCACCACCGGCGACACCGAGAACGGCAGGTCGATCAGCGTGGTGAGGAAGGACTTGCCGCGGAATTCGTACTTGGCCACGGCCCAGGCCGCAGCCACGCCGAAGATCAGATTCAGCGGCACGGCAATCGCCGCCGTGATGAACGTCAGGCGGATGGCGGACCAGGCGTCCGGGTCCTTCAGGGCTTCGAGATAGGCATCCAGGCCCTTGCGCAGCGCCTCGGTGAACACGGCGGTCAGCGGCAGCACCAGGAACAGGAACATGAAGACCAGCGCCACGCCGATCAGCGTGCGGCGCACCCAGGCCGCTTCGGACCGTGCAAGGCTCATGCCATCGCTCCACCGCTGCGCTTGCGTTGCCAGGCTTGCAGACCATTGATGAGCAGCAGCAGGATGAAGGCCAGCACCAGCATCACCGTGGCCACGGCGGTGGCCCCGGCGTAGTCGTACTGCTCGAGCTTGCTGATGATGATGAGCGGTGTGATCTCGGAGACCATGGGCATGTTGCCTGCGATGAAGATGACCGAGCCGTATTCACCCACGGCGCGCGCGAATGCCATGGCAAAGCCGGTGAGCAGCGCGGGCGCGATGCTGGGGAAGATCACGCGCCAGAAGGTCTGCCAGCGCGTGGCGCCCAGGCAGGTGGCGGCTTCTTCCAGTTCCTTCTCGGTGTCTTCCAGCACCGGCTGCACCGTGCGCACCACGAAGGGCAGGCCGATGAAGATGAGTGCGATCACCACGCCATTGGGGTTGAACGCGAGCACGATGCCCAGCGGCTCCAGGTACTGGCCAATCCAGCCGTTGCCGGCCAGCAGGGCGGTGAGCGAGATGCCGGCGACAGCCGTGGGCAATGCAAACGGCAGGTCCACCAGCGCGTCGACGATCTTCTTGCCCGGAAAGGTGTAGCGCACCAGCACCCAGGCCACCAGCAGGCCGAACACCGCATTGACGCAAGCCGCAATGAACGAGGCGCCGAAAGTGAGCCGGTACGACGCCAGCACGCGCGGCGCGGTCACGGCTTCCCAGAACTGCGGCCAGGTCAGCGTGAAGGTCTTGAAGAACAGCGCCGAGAGCGGGATCAGCACAATCAGGCTCAGGTAGAAAACCGTGAAGCCGAGCGTGATGTTGAAGCCCGGCAGCACGCGGCGGACTGGCCGCTTGCCCGGTGCCGCAAAAGGCATCGGGCCAGGCGCGGCACCCGCCAGCACGGCGGAAACAACCGGCGACACGGCTTACTTGCCCTGGGTGTAGATCTGGTCGAAGGTGCCGTTGTCGGCAAAGTGCACCTTGGCCGCGTTCTCCCATCCGCCGAAGGCGTCACCGATCTTGAAGAGGTTCAGCTTGGGCAGTTGCTTGGCGTACTTGGCCTGGGCTTTGGCCGAGGTCGGGCGGTAGAAGTGCTTGCCGATGATGTCCTGCGCCTCTTCGGTGTACAGGTATTCCAGGTAAGCCTGTGCCACGGCGCGCGTGCCCTTCTTGTCCACGTTCTTGTCCACGATGGTCACGGCCGGCTCTGCGAGGATGGACAGCGAGGGGTAGACGAAGTCCACCTTGTTGCCGAACTCCTTCTCCAGCAGGTAGGCCTCGTTTTCCCAGGAAATGAACACGTCACCCTGGTTGCGCTGCGCGAAGGTGATGGACGAGCCGCGCGCACCCGTGTCGAGCACCGGCACATTCGCGTACAGCTTGGCCACGAAATCCTTCGCCTTCTCTTCGCTGCCGTACTTGCGTTTGGCGAATTCCCAGGCGGCCAGGTAGTTCCAGCGGGCGCCGCCCGAGGTCTTGGGGTTGGGGGTGATCACCTTCACATCGGGGCGGATCAGGTCGTCCCAGTCCTTGATGTTCTTGGGGTTGCCCGCGCGAGTGACCAGCACGATGGTGGACGTGTAGGGCGAGCTGTTGAGCGGCAGCCGTTTCTGCCAGTCCTTGGGAATGAGGTCTGCCTTGGTGTGCAGGGCGTCGGTATCACCCGCGAGCGCCAGCGTGGCCACGTCGGCGTCCAGGCCGTCGATGATGGAGCGCGTCTGCTTGCCCGAGCCGCCATGGCTCTGCTTGATGGTCACGTCCTGACCGGTCCTGGCCTTCCAGTGCTTGATGAAGGCGGCGTTGTATTCCACGTAGAGTTCGCGCGTCGGGTCGTACGACACGTTGAGCAGGGTCACGGGGGCGGGCTGGGCAAGGGCCGCGCCGATGGTTGCAGGCAGCACGGTGGCGGCGATCAAGGCGGCGATGGTGTGGCGGCGGGTGGTCATGAATGGGGCTCCGTATGAAAAGAAATGGGACAACGGAGCGGATCATGGAAGCCCGGGGACCAAACTGGAACGAATACGTTCTTAGTTGCTTATTACCAATAGAGCTAAGTCGAAAGCCGCAAGTCAAAAACAGACAGGCCTGCCTACCCCCGCCTCGGCATCCGCCAGGGCAGCATCGCCTGCACCACCGGCGACACCAGCCTGGGCACGTGCAAGGTCTCATGAAAGCTCGTCACCGTCTCGCCCATCAACCGGCTGGACAGCATGGACCGTTGGTAGAACGGCGTGTCTTCCAGTTGCTGCACGACCTGCACGGGTGATTCGCTGCACATGCGGCGCGCCAGGCGCCAGGCGGTGCGGGGGAGCTCGTGGCGGGGTGGGGCTTCGAACGGCACCACGCTGCCGTGCCGGCCGAAGCGCAGCGCGAGCAGGCGGCCTTGGTCGCGGCCGGGTTCGAGGTCGTAGAGCACGGCGGTGCTGCCGTCCTTCATGGCGCTGCGCGACCAGTCCCATTCGGTGAACGCGCGTTCGATGGGTTCGTCGCCTTCGTTGCTGTCCAGGTAGGCGTGGCCGCGCCAGCGTTGGGCGGGGTGGCGCAGGTCCACCTCCACGCGCGAGCTGGGGGACAGCGGTCCCCAGCGGTGCCGGCCGGCGGTGTCCAGCGGGGTGCTGAAGGTGAAGAGCTGTTGCGGGTGCAGTGTGACGGTGCCGCGGATGCGGCGGGGCAGGGGCACGCCGACTTCATCGATTTCGATGCAGAGCGACTGGCCGTTCCAATGGAGCTGGCTGGGGCCGATGACGAAGCGGGTGCGGTCGCGGTGGTTGTGGGCGGCGCCGCGCTCGGTCATGCTCCACCGTCTGGCCTGCCGGCTGTAGAGCGCGACGTTGAGCGCGCAGAAATGGTCGGGGTTGGTGGGGTTGCCGCGCCTGCGCGCCCACGCGTAGTAGGGCGAGAACACGCTGCCCACGAAGGCGATGATGGACAGGCCGTGCTGGCCGTCGTCGCTCAGGGCATCGATGTACCACCAGAGGTAGCCACCGGAGGGCACCACCTGGTCAAAGCGGGGCTCGCCATCAGCGCCTCGGCCGCCCGCAGGCCCGAGAGGGCCGCCATGGGAACCCCCGGACCCGGGTGCACGCTCCCCCCCGCCAGGAAAAGGCCCGCCACCGGTGTGCTGGCGCCAGGTCGCGAGAAGGCCGCCGTCCAGCCGTGGGTGGCCTGGCCATACAGCGCGCCCCCCGTGGCCGGGAAGAGGCGATGGAAATCCACCGGCGTGGTGCGGATGGCCGGCGGCTGCCCCGAGATGATCTTCAGGCCACAACGGCGCAGCAGGGAAAAGCTGGTGGTTTCGCATCGTTCGATGGCCTCCGGGGTGAGCGTGTCCGTGTCGCCGGCGGCCGGCGCGTTGACGAGGCACAGCAGGCGTTCGCTGCCTTGGGGCTCGGGTTCGCCCGCGCCCCGGTCTTGCGCGCACACGTACACCGTGGGCGCTTGTGGCAGGCGGCCGTGCTGGAAGATGTCGGTGAACTCGCTGGCGTAGTCGGCGCGGAAGAACACGTTGTGCCGGTCCAGCGCCAGCCCGCGCGTGGGCGCGTGGATGGACCAGGTGATGGCGGAGAGCGAGCGCGGCGGTGCGCGGCGCGGCGGGCGCCATCGCCCAGCAGGCCCTGGCGCAGCGCGGCGGCGTCACCGTTGAAGACGATGCTGTCGGCTGGCAAGGTTTCGCCGCTGGCCAATGTGACGCCGCGCACGCGGCCGGCTTGCACATCGATGCGTTCGCACGCGCTGCGGTAGCGGAAGGTGGCGCCGCGCTCGCGCGCCAGCCGCTCCAGGCAGCGCGCCAGCGCGTGCATGCCGCCGTCGATGCTCCACACGCCATCAAGCTCCACCTGCGCGATCAGCATCAATGTGGCGGGTGCCTGCCAGGGCGAGGAGCCGGTGTAGGTGGCGTAGCGCGCGAACAGTTGGCGCAGGCGCACATCGGTGAAGTGTTTGCCCAGGCTGCGCCACAGGCTGTGAAGCGGGCCGATGGACGCCAGCACGCCCATGCCACGCAGACCCAGGCCCATGGAAAGGCCGACCATGCTCGGCGCAGCGGCGCGCATGTAGGGACGCTCCAGCGTGCGGTAGAGTGCTTGCGCCTGCGTGCAGAACCCCTGGAAGCGGCGCGCCTCGGCCAGGCCGGCGAAGTTCGCCACGGCGTCGAACGATCGCGCCGGGTCGGCAAACAGGTCGAGCGTCCCGCCGTCTTCCCACCAGTGGCGCGCCAGCACGGGCAACTTGCGAATGCGCAGCTCAACTTCCAGGCTCGTGCCCACCGAAGCCAGCAGTTCGTCGAACACCCAGCGCAGCGTGAACACGGTGGGGCCACTGTCGATGGGCGCGCCGTCCACCACCAGCTGGCGCAGTTTGCCGCCAGGGCCTTCGGCGGCTTCCACCACCGTCACGTCCAGGCCCTGGTGGGCCAGGCGCAACGCGCTCACCAGCCCGCCGATGCCGGCACCGACGACGACGATCTGGTGTTCAGCCATGGACGCGCTGCTCGGTGCGGTCCGCAGGCGGTGCCGGGTCTTCCGCCGGCTCGGGTGTTGCCGTGGGTGCGGGCCAGTGGCCGTGGTGCGTGAGCAGGCGCATGCGCACGAACAGCGATTCGGAAAAATAGCCGTGGCGGTAGGCCGCCTCTATGGCCTGTTGGTGCGCGCCCTGGTGCGCGTAGGCCAGCATGGAAGGCGTGTCTTTCCAGAGGCTGAAGGTGCATTGGCGCACCAGCGGCGCCTCGCCCAGGCCCATGGCCAGCGTGCAGCCGGGGGCGGCGTGCAGCGCGTTCTGCGCCGCCGGCGCGTTGCGCCAGAAGGCCATGGCTTTGGCGGGGCGGATGCTGGCGCGCGTGAGGGCGGCCAGGGGGCGAGGGGCTTCTTCGTCGTTGGCTGCGCGCGCCCATGTGCCGAGCTGGGTACCCGGCGTGGCGCCCCAGGCCTGGCCATCCCACTGGCCGCGCGCCGACATCACTTCGAGCATGCCGCTCCAGAAATCGCCGGCGCGTTCGTGCATGGCCTTCACATGCGCGCCGTTCAGGAACGCGTGGGCCTGTTCGGCGTGCGCGAACATGGCGATCAGGCCCTGGTGGCTGGCGCTGGGCCGCAGGCCGAAGCCGCCGCCGTGCCCGCTGCCCATCACTTTCGCGAAGCACAGGCCGGGCGTGTCCTTGAGCGCGGACGGGCCTTGCACCATGCGCATCCAGCCCCAGGCCTGGTGTTCGCGCAGGTAGTTGACCAGCACCACCACCACCACCCCCGAAAGGGTGATGACGTCGGCGGGTGTTTCCGTCATGGCAGGGCCAACTCGGCTGGCAACCGGAAGCTCACTTCTTCTCGCACACCCGGCAGTTGCACCACCGGCGCGAGGGGGTCGGGGTGCAGCACGCCCAGCGTGGCCACCACGCGCTGCACCAGCAGTTCGGGTGTGGACGCGCCCGAGGTCACGCCCACGCGCGGCGCGTTGCGCAGCCAGGCGGGATCGATCTCGTGCTCGTCCTGCACCAGGTGAGCTGGCACGCCGGCGCGCTCGGCCACTTCCCGCAGGCGGTTCGAATTGGAGCTGTTGCGTGCCCCGACCACCAGAACCAGATCGACCCGCGCGGCCAGCGCGCGCACCGCCACCTGACGGTTCTGCGTGGCGTAGCAGATGTCGTCCACCTCGGGGCCGACGATGCCGGGAAAACGCGCCTGCAGCGCGGCGATGACCTCGCGCGTGTCGTCCAGGCTCAGCGTGGTCTGGGTCACGTAGGCGAGGGCGGCGCCGGCGGGGAAGTCCAGCGCCATCACATCGGCGGTGTGGCTCACCAGGTGCACGGTGGCGTTCACCTGGCCCATGGTGCCCACCACTTCCTCATGGCCAGCGTGACCGATCATGAGCAGCGTGCGGCCCTGGCGCACGAAGCGCTGCGCCTGCTGGTGCACCTTGGCCACCAGCGGGCAGGTGGCATCGATCGCGTGCAGGCCACGGGCCCTCGCCTGGGCCACCACCTGCCGCGAAACGCCGTGCGCACTGAAGACCACCACCGCGTTGGCGGGCACCTCATCGAGCGCGTCGACGAACACCGCACCGCGCGAACGCAGGTCGTCCACCACCCACTGGTTGTGCACGATCTCGTGGAACACATGAACCGGTGCACCATGAAGGGCCAGCGCGCGGTCGACGATGTCGATCGCGCGGGTGACGCCGGCACAGAAACCGCGCGGCTGGGCCAGGATCACTTGCATGGCGTTCGCCGGCGGGCCGCGATGGATTGAAGGGTCCTATTGCGACGGGCCTGGCGCGGTGGCGGGCGCCGCTTCGGCCGGCGCCGGGGCGGGCGCGGTGTAGGGCCGGTAGGCCGCCAGTTCCGGATGGTCCTTCAGCATGGGCACGCCCGCCAGCGGCTTGTTCACCCCCTGGTGGCAGGTGGCGCAGTTCGCCTTGGCCACGTCGCCCAGCTCGCCCTTGCGGTTGGCCGGGAACACGGTGGCCAGCGGCTCCATGTAGGCCAGGTTCAGGTCGCGCGTCATCTGGATGCCGTGCCAGGCCGTCACGCGCTGCGGCGGTGTGCCTTCCCATTTGTTGAAGTTCTGCGTGTTGTGGCAGAAGGTGCAGTTCTGTCCCAGCGCGCTGGACATGTGCGTCATCAGTGCGTAGGTCTTCTCGGTCTGCTGGATGCTCGCGCCCTTGCCGGTGGGCAAGGCGGTGGTGCCGCCCACGCGAATGGCCTGCGGTGTGCCGGCAAGGTAGCCATTGAGCGGGTCATACGGCAAGGATCCAATCTTCACATCCACCGTGGGCGAGTTCTGGCCCGCCTTGTCGCCCATGAAGTTCGAGCCGTAGGGTTGCGCATCGGCGGTGAACCACACGTTCTTCGGCACCGGCTGGCCGCGGTGGCAGGTGTAGCAGGTCACGCCGGTTTCTGCCACATGGGGCTTCCAGTCGGTGTTGATGTGCTGCGTCATCTGCACCATGCGCCGTGCAACCACCTTGGTGTAGAGGCTGTCGTCGGCCAGGTTGGCCGGGTTGTGGCAGTAGTTGCAGCCCTGTTCAGGCGAGACCCAGGCGGTCATGTTCACCATGAGCCGCGTGAACTCGCCCACGCTCAGGTCGCCGAGTACCTTCACGTTCTGGTAGACCTGTCCGGCCTTGGGGCCCTCGGCGCTGGCGGGCGGGATCGACACCGGAATCTGGTTGGCGGCCGCCACGTCACCCTGCAGGCGCGGGTTGACGATCTGGACCATGCCGGTGCCCCGGTAGCCCTGCTGCTTGGTCTCCATGGGCGGGCGTTCGCAGGCGGCCAGCAGCACGAGGGAACCGAGTGCGAGCAGGCGCAGCCAGGGGCGTGTGGTTGAGATTGCGTGGTTCATCACTTGGCTCCTGGGGTGAGCGCCGGGTCCATCACGGCGGGGAACACGTCGGGGTAGGGCGGTGCCACACCGTGCTTGATGGCCCAGAGGTACCAGTTGTCGACCACCGTGCCGGTGAGCAGGATGCCGATGCCGCCCACGAGCGGGCACAGCACGGCGAACCACCACGCCCAGCGGTGAATGGATTCCATGGTGGCGTTGAAGCCCATGGTCCAGCGCCAGAACAGGGCTGCGCGCTCGCTGGCCGTGCCGCGGTCCACGATCTGCTCGATCTCGCGTTCACCACCGAAGCGGCTCACCGCCAGGATGGTGGCGCCGTGCATGGCAAACAGCAGCGTTGCGCCGTAGAGGAAGGCGATCGACAAGGCGTGGAACGGGTTGTAGAACAGGTTGCCGTAGCGCAGCGAGAAGGCGGCGGTCCAGTCCAGGTGCGGGAAGATGCCGAAGGGCACGGCCTCGCTCCATGAACCCATGAGCACCGGGCGGATCACGCCGAGCACCAGCATGAGCCAGATGGCGGCGGCAAAGGCCCAGGCCACGTGCGTGCCCATGCCGAGCACGCGCGCCCGGCGGTAGGTGCGCGCCCACCAGAGCATCACGGAGATGGTGAGGAACAGGCCGGCAATCTGCCACCAGCCGCCCTGGTTGAGCGGCGCCAGGCCCAGGCCATGCTGCGGGCCCGGTGGCTCCAGGGCCAGCCAGAAAAGTTGCCGCATGAACTGCACCGGGTCGTAGTTGACCGAGGCCAGCATGTTCAGGCCCATGATGTTGATGGAGAGGATGCCGAAGATCAGCGAGGCCAGGCCGAGGCCACCGAGGTAGATGGGGCCGATCTGCGCATTGCCCAGCCGGCCGAGCCAATGCCAGGAAGCAGGGACCTTGCCGGTGCGCGGGCTGTCGCCGTGGGGGAGCGGCACGCCGTGGTGCAGCGGGCCGACGGCCTGCACGGTGGTGAAGAGGTTCTGGTATTGCGACATGGTGTTCTCCTCAGCTCCAGATGGGCATGTTCAGCCACCAGCCCCACCATTCGGGCCAGCCACGGCTCCAGAACGGTCCGCTGATCACGATGCACAGGGCACTGAACAGCACGGCGGCGAGCGCGAGGAACAGGCCCAGGCGGTGGATGCCCAGGGTGCCGATCGAGTAGCCGATGGTGTCGCGGAAGAAGGTGTCTTCGTGCTCGGGTGTCTTCACTGTCTGGCCGGCCTTCGGGTTGGTGGCCGAAAGAATCAGCGAGCCATGCAGCGAGAGCGCAAACGTGGTGGCGAAGAAGAAACTCACCGCGATCATGTGCGCGGGGTTGTAGTGGAAGTGCAGGTACTGGTAGCCCACGTTGGACACCCAGTCGAGGTGGCTGAAGATGCCGTATGGGAAGCTGTGTCCCCAGGCGCCCAGCAGCACCGGGCGAATCACCACCAGCGTGACGTAGGCGAGGATGGCCACTGCGAAGGCTGCGGGCACGTGGTAGCCCATGCCGAGTTTTCGGCAGATCTCCACTTCGCGCAGCATCCAGGAAACGAACGAGCCGATCGCACACACGGTGATGAGCTGCCACAGGCCGCCTTCCATGAGCGGCGCGAAGCGCAGGCCGTAGGAGAGGTCGGGGGGCGCGATGCTGATCTGCCAGAGGTTCCAGGTCGGGCCTTGCGAGGCGCCCCAGAGAATCATGGCGGTGCCGAGGAAGGCGAAGAAGATCGTGGTGACGCCGAAGAATCCGACGTAGAACGGTCCCACCCAGAAGTCGAACAGGTCGCCGCCGACCAGTGTCCCGCCTCGGACCCGGTACTTCTTTTCAAAATTGAGCATGGCCATGAATCGGCCCTCCTGTCTCAGGTGGATGGAATGCTTTTTCTACTGTCGGGAAATGGGGGGAGCAGATGCTGCGCTGGCCCGTGCGAGGAACAGCATCTGCACACCTGGGGTGAAGTTCAGGACTTCACTGACAGCGTGGCGGTCGGCACAGTGGCCGGTACCGTCAACGCGGTTTTTGCTGGTGCGGCCTTGGGGCCGTCGAGCCAGTTGAACTTGTTGGTGCTGAGCAGGATGAGGTGAATCATCACGGCCACGGCGAACAGAAAGACGCCTTGCACCACCATGACCCGGACCGGGTCGAACAATCGCCAAATTCTCCACATGATGTGAATTCCTTTAAATGATGTGAGACATGAGGGTGTAGACGGCGGCATGCACGCCCGAGAAGATGCTGGCCTTGTGCTCCGCGCCTGGCAGCCACAGCTGCCAATGCAGGCCGACCAGCTGGCCGAGCAATGCAAGCGACAACAAGAGCACGAAGCAGGGAGCAAAGATCAGCACGAACGACAATCTGTCGCCTCGGCTGGATGGCTTATGAGCCTCATAAGACATATCGTTCATGGCAGTCTTCCTTTCATGACAAGGGGTCGGACTTAAAGCCAGGGCCGCCAGAACCACACGAGGATGTGGGCCACCACGGCAATCGCCGTGAACCCGATGAATCCCTGGATGTAGTACTGGTGGAACTCCTGAGCCTCTTCGTCCGTCAGGCCGGATATGGATGTCCGTGTTGACATGCGATGCTCCTTCTTGGTAAGGCCTCTCGGCCTGCGATGCGCCCGACCCGCGCAACCTGGGCAGCCGTGGCGGAATGCCACGACGTGGGGGAGACCCGGCCTGTCGGCGCGAATCGAATGGGGTGTCGAAGAGACGTCATGCCGTCTCTCCCAGGCCGAGCTCTTGCCCGGCGGTGTTCACGTGGCTCTCGGTCACGGCCGCTTCACCGCTTTCGCGGGCGCGCCGCTCGGCCTCGTCGCGCAGGCGCTTGGCCGCCGAGATCTGCACCAGCACCGGCTGGTTGGACACCAGGGCGTGCAGCCGGGCCTGGGCCTGGTCGTTCCACGGCGTGGAGAGGCCGGCCACTTCGCCGCGTGCGAGCGTGGGGTCGACCTTGTCCATGTCGGTGCCCAGCGGCAGGATGTGGAACAGCGCGTCGAACAGCGCGTTGCACACCTCTTGAATAAGGTACGTGGCGCCGCTGTAGCCCATGAAGGGCGTGCCGGTGTGGCGGCGGATGATGGCGCCGGGGAACGAGGCCGGAATGAAGGCCGCGCGCATGGGGCCGCTGGCGCCGGCTTCGGCCAGGTACATGCGTTCGTTGAAGCTGCCGAAGAGGATCAGCGGCGTCTTGGTGCGCACCAGTTCGCGAACCGCCGCGTTGTCGGTTTTCGCGCCGGCGATGCGCGGCACCGCGAAGCGGCAGGGCAGGCCCATCTCGGTTTCCAGGAAATGCTGCAGCCCGCGCGTGTAGGTTTCGTTGGCCACCACGGCAAAGCTCGCCGTGGCGAAAAAGTCCTGTGTGACGCTGCGCCACAGGTCCCACACCGGCTTGATGGTGGTGTGCTTCTCGCGCTGGATGAAGGGTTCCGGGTCCAGACCCAGCAATTCACCGAGCTTGCGCAGGAATTTGGTGGTGCTGTGCAGGCCGATGGGCGCCTGCAGGTAGGGGCGCTCCAGCGCTTCGCAGAGCATGCGGCCGAACTCGCGGTACATGCAGATGTTCACGTCGGCCTCCACCAGGCGCGAGACTTCAGACAGGTGGCTGCCCAGCGGGAACACCAGGTTGATCTCGGCACCGATGCCTTGCACCAGGCGGCGGATCTCGGCGAGGTCGCTGGCGCTGTTGAAGGTGCCGTAGCAGGGGCCGATGATGTTCACGCGAGGCTTCTCGCCCGCCTTGCGTTCGCGGGCGGGCACCTTCTTCATGCCGTACTCGCTCCAGAGCCAGAACATCGCGCGGTTGGCGCATTGCCACTGGTCTTCGTCGATGGTGCGCGGCAGGAAGCGCATGAGGTTGGTGCCCTCGGGCGTCACGCCGCCACCGATCATTTCGGCAATCGACCCCGTCACCACCACGGCCGGCAGTTCGGGATCGAGCACCGCGTGGGCGCGCTTCATGGAACCTTCGGTGCCTTCGCGTCCCAACTGCTCTTCGGCCAGGCCCGTCACCACGATGGGCAGTTCGTGCGGGGGCAGGGCGTCGGTGTAATGCAGCACCGAAGTCACCGGCAGGTTCTCGCAACCCACCGGACCATCGATCACGACCTGCAGGCCCTTGATGGCGGTGAAGACATACACCGCCCCCCAGTAGCCCCCTGCGCGATCGTGGTCGAGAACGAGCATGTCAGGCCTGCGCTTTCGTTGAGGTGCTCATGACATTTCCTCCGCCTTGCGCTTCTTCGCCTGCTTCTCGTTCTGGCGCCGGTTCTCCTTGCGGAAATCCGGGAACGGACGCGGCACTTCTTCCCACACGCCGGCTTCGTCGCCCTGGCCCACGCCGCCGAAGAAGGCCTTCATGTCGTCGAAGCGGGCCTGGTTGCCCATGGCCGCGTTCACCACCTGGATGAGCGACCCTGCACCGGCCACGCCCATCAGCGGCCGCGCCGAAATGAGGTTGGTGAAATAGAGCGAGGGCACGCAGGCTTCCTTGGCCGCCTGCACCACCGGCGTGGTGCCGATGGCGAGCTGCGGCTGGTATTCGTGCAGTGCGCCGAGGTCGTTTTCGAGCGAGGCGCGGAACTGCACCTGCACGCCCTTGGACTTCAACCATTCGGCGTCGTGCGCATTCCACGGCGTGGCTGGACAGGCCGAACCCACGTAGCGCAGGTCGGCGCCGCATTCCACCAGCAGGCGGCCCACCAGCAGCTCCGAACCTTCGTAGCCGCTCAGCGTGATGCGGCCCTTGATCTTCTGTTGCGACAGTACGCCGCGAATGGCGCCCAGCGACTGGTTGCGTGCGGCATCCACGAGCGCCTGCGAAATGCCCATGGCCTGGCCCACGGCGCCGAGCCAGTCGTGCGTGCCGTCCACGCCGACCGGGGCCGAGCCCACGATCGGTCGGCCGGCGGCTTCGAATTCGCGAATGCTCGCGGTGTAGAACGGGTGGATGGCGGCCACTGCGGCACCGTCGAGCGCGGCGTACAGCTCGCGCCATTCGCGTGTGGGTGCCACGGTGCCCACGGCAATACCCATGGGCGCGATCATCTGCGCGATGCCCATGGGGTCGGCGGGGAACATCTCGCCCAGCAGCGTGAGCGTGGGCAATGCCTGGCGGCCCTGGCGGGGTGCTGCCACCGGGCCGGCCATGATTTCGTCGCGGGCGTAGCGCAGCATGGCGCCGGTGAGCACGTCCTTGGCCTCGGCATGGGTCGGCACGCCGAAGCCGGGCACGTCGATGCCGATGATGCGCACGCCGTTGATGGCCTTGGGCAGGATCTGCAGCGGCACGCCGCTGGCGGTGGGCACGCACAGG
>Ga0070754_10001456_pt1 | contig 18929 bp, 39 predicted proteins | sample VirMetDEL_Sep_01_FD_75181 | JGI IMG/M metagenome (GOLD analysis project Ga0070754, IMG submission 75181) | Aqueous microbial communities from the Delaware River and Bay under freshwater to marine salinity gradient to study organic matter... | ecosystem: Environmental > Aquatic > Marine >... | reverse complement strand
TATCACCTACTCCAAATGAATATATGGTCGAAGAAAAATATATTGAAGTGGTTATTTTTCATGAAAAATAACCACTTCAATATATTTTTCTTCGACCATATATTCATTTGGAGTAGGTGATAACACTATGATATTTTGATCGTGATCATAGTATCCTAACACATTACAGTTTTCTGAAGGCGATTCAAATAGTATTTCACAAATCTCTTCTGCTGGTCTTAACTCAATTATTGGAAGTTCTTCTCCATTATATCGATATTTTGAATTTTTTTCAATCCATTCTATCATACCAAACATAATATCATCTGTTGATGCATAAACAGGTGATACTATGAAAATGAATGAAAGTAGTATGGACTTTAAAATATTCATAAGAATGACCTTTATATAAAAAAATTATTTATATAAATTTCTGGCAGTCTGTGGGGAGATTGTGCTAGACTTCAGGAGTGATCTAGCTGCCTAACATTTCAACCACGGGCGTCCCTCGCAGTTAGGTCAAATTAATGCGCAAGTAAGCGGAGACTGGTCCATCTCTGGTGATCAACCCTTCAATCCAGCTCGTCACTTTAAGCATACAAACTCTAATGCACTTACTTGCTATGGACTACATAGGCCGGTTCCTATCTTGTCCTGTATATGGCCCGCCCTATCCCCTCCAGTAGTCCAGAAAGGATTTGATTTTATCTACACCGACGGGCAATGTAGATATAGACTGTTACCAACCACATAGACTATCAACAGTCTAACTTCATCTATGTGACCTCAACAATTAGAGGATTTAGACCCCATTTTATAGGGGACCTTGGTCAGTATGGAAGGACTCGAACCTTCAACCTCCGCCGTCCAAGGGCGGCACTCTACCAGATTGAGCTACACACTGAATTATTTTACCTTTTTCTTTGGTGTATATGACTGTATGATATCATCAATTAAGTCACACACAAATTTAACATCTGCTTGATTCATGGCTTGAAGTTCGCCTGAATAAACACCTTCTAAAATAGCATCTTCGATATTTCCACGGTCGCACTTACCATTTTTGATAGGCTGGTGAAAATCATTACGAAGAACATCAACCGCAATCACTCCTAAAGCTTGTGGTGAGTTCCAACATTCCATGTACGTTCCTCCGTTGTATAGTTATTATATAATACCTCATACCGAAATGTAAACCCCTCTTCATAAAAAAATTACAATCATACCTAAAATAATTCCAAAGGCTATAGCCCAGAATATAAGCTGGCCCAGTGACTCAAAAAATTCTTCCTTTGGATCTTTCTTCATAATATATCTAACCAATGTGTACAATCATCACAAGGATCAAGACCAAACCAATTGTTGGCTTCAATCATCAAGTTTTCTATGTCAATCACAGCTTAATCAACTAATCTTATAATGGTTGAATGATTTTCTATATCAATTTCAACATTTCTTTCTTCACATGAATATCTTGTAAATTCTTTGTCTTGCCAACCATTTCTTTCGATTTGTCTTTTCATTTGTAAACACTCCGACATAGTAAATGGTCCAGTGTGTTCTATAATTTCACTTTGCACATAGAGTAATAACACAAAAGCTGCTATTATTTTCATTTTTATCCTCCATGAGTTTCTCTTGTTGCTTTAGAAGCCATTCCACGAGACTCATGAATTAAATCCATTATTTCTTCTACTTCTATTTCTAAAGCTCGAATTCTTTCAGCATAGAATTCAAGTGTCAATTTTTGTTGCTGGTCATAAGGTGCTTGACCGGTTTCTATTTCGTTTGAAAGTTTTTCTAGTTCACCCGCCAAGTGTTCAATTAACATAAATTGTTCAGAGTCAGCGGGTAGTGATCCCATTTCGCCTCGAGGCCATTTTATTCTAAACTCTGTATTTTGTTCAACATTAGATGACATCATAGTTATATTAGTTTCGATATTATTCAATCTTTCAATAATACCAAAGTATGCCCACGTCCCTATTGCTACTGCAACTACCATACTAATTAAATTACGAAGAGGCAAAGATAATTCTGTATTTTCGTTTAATCTTGTAGTCTTGCCGTCTTCTGACATGGCTCCTTTCCTTATTATTTGTTTAAGTTCTATATATTTTTTGATTAGGATTACGTTCTATTATTTTTAAACTTTTTACTTGTGCTGGTGCAATAACTTCTATTGTATTTGTCTGAAATTTTGGTTTTCCAGTATATTCTACTTCATAAACAATAGGACCATATCTCATTGCTTCTTTTTTATCTTTTGCAAGAAAAACATCTGCAGTCTTAAATTTATTAAACTTATAAGGACTACCATGATATCTTATTGTTGTATTTGTTTTTGATTCATTTATGTATTGGTGAAAATTTAACATGACACTATGAACTTTCTTATTATCTGCTTTATACTATTTATTTAAATTCAACTAATAAGAAAGTCTAAATCCTCTAGATCCTCTCTTAGAACAAAATCATTTTCAAGTTGTATTACATTTCCTTCTTTAATCTGCTTGATCAAATTTTTAATTTCTTGATTATCATATTTTGTATGCTTTTTAAATACAGCAGTTGCTTTTACAAAATCAGTTGTTGTTCTATAACCAAACACATACATTTTTTTATTCCTTATTATGTTTTTTCTTATAAAATTTATACGTTTCAACTAACCATAAAAACTGCTTAGGATAATGAGTCGGATCGGGAATATTTACACTACGATCTTGCCAAAAGTCAATAAATTCTTTAATTTCCTCATCTGTCATATCAATATCCAAAAAAAATGGTGCCGGCAGTAGGAATCGAACCCACGACATCGTCATTACAAGTGACGCGCTACTACCTGCTGAGCTATACCGGCTTATGTGGCGGAGAGAGTGGGATTCGAACCCACGGTACGCTTTCACGTACTTTAGTTTTCAAGACTAACGCCTTCGACCGCTCGGCCACCTCTCCTTGTATTGGCTCCCCAACCTGGACTCGAACCAGGAACACACGGATTAACAGTCCGATGCTCTACCATTGAGCTATTGGGGAAAATTATACTATGTTAACTCAAAATGAGGACCGTCAATGAAAGGACGTCTACCTTGACTACGCCGAAGGTCAATATATGCATCCATGGCATCTTGCATTGTACCATCCCATTCACGAATATCATTAATTTGCCATGCAGCACCCCAACGAATTGAAACACCTTCTTCTTGAGCAGCAAGTTTCATGGCATCAGCGATATTATCATATACTGAAAGTTCCCATGAACCTCGTCCACCAATATATGCCATTAGGTCAACAGCATCACCGGTCAAGTGCTTTGACTTCATTGTTTGTGAAGCACCTTTTGCAACGAGTTCTCTCTGCTCTTGAATTGTACGTAAACCTTGAATTACACCAAAATCAACAGATGTAATTTCAATTGCTGATTGAACTACTTTTACAAGTTCTGGTTTCACTCCTTCAAGTTTGGAAAGAGAACGCTTTGATAATTTAAATCCCATATTATAATTCCTTCTAAATATGTGAACATATTATATATATGGTGTTCCCGGTAGGACTCGAACCTACAACCGACCCGTTATGAGCGGGGCGCTCTAACCGATTGAGCTACAGGAACTAGTTTCTTTGTTTGTAAGTTCTAACTAATTCCTTCTCATTGTTGCGGCATCTTTTGCTGCTTGCTTGTTGTCTCGTCGAATTGGCATAAGATTGGATTTATGTGTGGTCACAATACCCGCAATCTCATCGCCAGTATATTTGGCTTGATCTTTTTTAGTACCATTACCCGGAATCTGGTCACTTGTCATACGTGGACCAGTTGACAAATCAGGACGCTCTATCCTATAGTCGGATTTTTTACCAGTCACACCCATTGACTTAAGAAATTCTTCATGACGCAACTGAGTGGCCTGCCAACCGGGTTTACGGTTAGTCTTACGGCGCTTAGTATTGAGTGAGGACATACCTCGAACAAGATGCATAGTCATTTTTTGTTATTCACTCACAAACACTGGCGAGTCTGTTTTGGGCAACCTTGCTGCCCAAAACTCTTCGCATGTGACGCCTTCGGCAGCAATGTCTTCTAGTACCATCTCTTCCAACAACATATCTACCATCAGTCTGCTACCCTTCTATATCCTTCAGGTGTATACTCGCGCTGTAGACGCACTTCCCACAGGCCCTTACCAAGCATAAGGGATTCATGTGTCACCATTCAAAATACCTGTCCAAGTCGACACCATACTTTGCTGCTAGTTCTTCAGCTTGTGCCGCAATGTCCCATTCATATTCGTCGCTCATGCCAGCCAATGCTGCTTGATAACGGTTTGCCATGTCACGGATAATTGACTCTGCACCGGCTTTGTCTAGCTTTTCTTCTTGTTTGGTCATTGGAAGTTCTCCCTCAAGCAAGGTTTAACGGTAGGCAATCATCAGCTGGTCGATTGAACGACCGTAGTAGGCCTCGATCGTTTTGTAGTACCAATCTTCGTTAGCATCACGCAGAACAGCCAGCGGAGCCTTGCCAGCGTCGAGCGCTGCAAAGTAGCCCTCAACAGTGTGATTGGCAATCAGTTCTTTCAAGAACTTGGCCTTGGTAAAAGGACCACGATGCTTGAACCGAGCGATGAACTTACGGTCGGCGCCGTAGGTAACGTATTCGCCGTCTTTGTTGATCATGGCTTTGTTGAACTTGGTCATTGGTTTTCTCCATTCCGTATAGTATAGATATAGTAACTCTTTTCAGGATTTAAACCCCTAGGACCAAAAAAGGTTTTGTTGAATATCAATTACTTAGCATTTTTTTTTTGGTACTCCCTGCCAGACTCGAACCGTCGCGCCCTATATTTGGTACGGGTAGTGGGATTCGAACCCACACTTGAAGCATTTTAAGTGCTTTGCCTCTGCCGATTGGGCTATACCCGCTTATTTCTAAAATTGTATGTGTCTACCATTCCACCATGGGAGCATTCTTATGATTTATCTTCTATCGCTTTCTTGTTCATCTCTTCACGAATATCAACAACCTTCTCTTGTTGTATAATATCAATGATGGTGTTAGTAAGATCAATGTCACGTCTTAGCCAGTAAGCTTTTTCCTGTAGCTTCTTAAGTTCTTCTTCATAGTACTCAAGTTCTTTTTGCTTACGAAGACGTTGTTCGATAAAATCTGAAAGAAGTATAATGCTTTGCTTTTTCATAATTTTGGCCTCCACGGAAGGACTCGAACCCTCAACCTACCGATTAGAAGTCGGTCGTTCTTTCCAGTTGAACTACGTGGAGATTCTCTAGTCGTAAGTATAACCATATTCTAATATGTCAGTTTTAAATTTATTAGCAATAATCTGTCTTGTTTCATCATTGTAATATTGAGTATAGTGGTCATGATCGGATTTGTTTTTTACTGGTAAAGACTCCCACACATTAAAGTATTTTTGTATTTGCTGAAAATCCTCATTAATGTTTTCTAGCTTTAGAATAACTGTATTCTTTCCAGTATACATATGCTGTGGTCTACTTGCTGATCTCATGTCAGTCTTGACAAATGTAGAAAAATCAATTGAGTTACCTTTTCTATCTAATCCTCTATGATAATGATAAGCACTCACAACTCTATCCCATGGATTTCTTACTATTGTAAAAACTAGACCATGATCTTCCTTTATTCTTTTTTGGATATATGAATATGGCGCGTGATCTTTCATGAATGATCCTTTGAACATAGCCTTTGCACTCTTCACGTTAGTCAACATCCAAGATCTAACTGAGTTTCCACCAGTTTTTGGAATATGAATGTAAATAGCTCTAGGATCATTTACGAAGATAGCCATTTTAAATTATTTTGATAGATACCACATCATTACCAAATGCAGGATCCGTCACACACACCAAGGCAATAGCCAAAGTAGTCATCGCAAACGTTTTGTATATAAGGTTGTTCTCCTTTATAACCATTATCATACTCATAAGGTTCTGAATATTCGTCACACAACATTCCATCATATTCTTGTTCAATCATCATTTTTCAGCTCTTTTTTATATCAGCTCTAATTGAAGATACTGCACACTTTACTCGTGAAGGATACTCTCCAAGATATGTACCTGCTTCAAGTGTATCAATATTTAGAAGTTTCTTATGCTCATGTTCTACATTATCCCATTCTTTGATTAGTTTTTTACTCATTAAATCAAAAACACTATCTGTTACGATGGGATCGTCATCTACATAATACGCATATGCGGCCATGATATACCAGGGGACTAGCATATTTTTGTTATCATCGATAACATCGAGGCAGTACTTGTCTGCTAAAGGTAAATCCATTTTTCTTCCTTTCTATAGTATCTTACAATATATAGAAGCTATTGTACACTACTTTTTTCTTTGAGAGTGATAATATTTATGTTAGGAAGATTTGGTATTTTGATCTTATCATGCTTATGATAATAAAGGTGAAAGGTTGTGTTAGGAAACTCTTTAAAAATATTATACCAAACGGGCCGCCAGTTTCCTATGAGTCGAACATTATTATTTGTGCCACGATCTGAAGATAAAAACAAATCAGTACAACTTGTCAAGTCAAACTCAAATAAAGAATCAAAGCCGTACATATGAATGTCAGTAGCTTGAAGCTTGTTGGCAATGTAGTGAGTACCAAAGTGACCACAATTAAAATCAGTATAATTGTTAACATATGAAGGAAGAGTGAGATAAAACTCTTTAATTTGTGGAGCATATTTCATATAAAACGCTGGATGCATTTCTGTCCATTTCTTGGGTCTAAATCCTAGAATCCATGTTCCGGGCACACGAACACTTCCCTCAGTGATTGATTTCATCATCTTAAAGTCAACCATAAAAGTGGCTTTTGCTTCTGGAACAGAAAATGGTGGGAGATTGCATGTATAGACAGGTCCAGTTTTATTCTCATTCTTGCTATACATTGCAGCAGATTTGCCGTTTCCTAGAATATGTACGTGCTTACTCATTCTTTCCAATAGTCCTCAATCCATGATTGTGCGTGATATGTTCTCATAGGTGTAGAAATAGATGTTGTCATTGCTTGTGGTATACTAGGTCTACCGTGAAAACAAATAATTGATGTCTCATTATCAGGTGGTCCAGGATAGACCTGATACTTATATGACTTTAATTTACCAGGATATAGATTTTGTAGCAAATCTCTACGCTTTATATGATCGTGTAAGAATTCCCCATCACCTCTGTAGTGACTAAAAATACGTTCATATGTAAAAATAAACTCACTCCAAATGCCAGCATATTTTTTATGATTAAATGCTAAGACTCCACTTTGAAATCTATTTTTTAAAAAAGGTTGATGAGCATTAACGGCTCCAAGATCTTCAATACCCATAAAGTCACCTTCGTATTCAAGTAACCAATCAATGTTGTCGACAATCAGTGTATCTAAATCAATATACACTACTCTGTCTGACAATGGATATCGAGGATTAAACAATTGGATTTTATTCCACCAACCTTCATATCCCTGATCAAGATAAAAAATTGTAGTGTCAGTATCTTTTATTTTTCTTTTTGAAACATCGTCAATTAAGCAAACAAATCTATGTGGAATAGTGGTATTACGTTCTACCATTGCTTTGAGTTTAGTAACGTAATCAATTGAATATTTAGTTCCCCATAATACACATACAACGTCTATCATAACAAATCATAGCCTCCATTATACATATGTTTTGCTTGGCAACCTTTTTCTTTTTGAATTGTGCTAAAAGTTTCACGAACTTCAACGGGCCAAGGATAATATTCTTGCAAAAATCTAAATCGATTCTTATTTAAAAATACATCTGTTGGTGCTGCTTCAGTTTTAGATTTTTTAAGAATAACTTCTGCAGCCCGATACGACATTTGATAAGCATGGGCACCTGGAAAGTATGGCTTTGATTGTAATTCTTGTACACCAAATGAACGCGGAGTAAAGAACTTTCCATACGAAGGTTTACCAAATGAAATACAGCCCTGATAACCATTCACATTTGGAATCTCTGACATAACCACTGCGTCATGCTCAAAAATTAAAACATCTTCTTTGATCTTAGCACAATGTTCCCATAATGATCTATGTGAAAGAAATGCCGACATGCATCTCTCTTCGCGTGAATATACGTTATTCATAAATCCCTGTGGATTGATTCCTTTTTGTTTGAAGATTTCACGAGGATTATCCTCTGGTGTGGTCGCTTTCCATTTCTGAATATTTAGACCAAACTTCTTACCGGATTCAATGCATCTTTCAGCACACTGTACCGATTCAGGAATCTGTTCAATTGTAATAACAAATGCTTTCATTGTGTAGTCGTGCTTTGTGTTTTCTGAATTGTCGTATAATATTTACGAGTGACACCGAGTCGAGATACTAGTTGTCGACACATAATTGCATCATTATGCCAAAGACCATATTCATTCACTAGTTTCATCATATGTTTTGCACCCTTTGGTTTAATTATATATGCTGAGTTTCCAGCAATACCTTGAGGCACGTGCGTGTCATCAATAATGGGTGGTCTTTGATATTTGTTATTATTCTCTTGTACCATTGTATGAAACATCATTGACTTGCGTGTAGCGCCGCGCGGATCGTTGATGCCTATAATATCGAATGGTACATCGGCTGGATCAAAATCAATCTCTTCAATAAATCTTGCATCATGCTCGAGTATGACAATTGTCTCATCTAATTCAGCACATTTCTTCCACAAACAATAATGACTCAGTGCAACACCAATCTTTGCATTCCGATTTGTGGTTGTATAGGGTTGTTTAACAAGCCCAGAAGCAAAATCCCTTTCAGTATTCACCCATGGATAGTTCCATTTTAGATTTAAAATTGACATTGTCTCTTTAATGTCAACGCCAGTAATAGCGTCAAATCTAATTATATCACATTTTGTAGACTTTTGTAACCTACTAAATGCAGTTTCGGAGATCTCATGATCTTTCATAACAATTGCATAATATTTCATTTATAAAAAACCGTATCTATTTCGCCTACAGATTTATAATTATAATTTAAATTTTTAAAAAAGTAAATAATGTCATTATAGTTTTTATTGTTTTGTTTAAGTTCTACAAGAAGCACCGGTTCATTATTTTTAATAGTTTTCTTTGCGCCTTGAATAGCATTCCATTCATAACCTTCAACATCAATTTTTATAAAATCTACATCTGGTATATCATAGGAATCGATTGTTACAACTTGCACGTTTTTATAATCTTTTCCGATAGCTAAATGATCAACAATATTGGACCCGCCGCTATGATAATGTCCAATTCTCATTGTTACCGTTTTTTGTTTTTCACCAACGGCATGTGGATAAATTTTAATATTATCTGTCTTTACGTTCTTTTGCAAATGATCATAAAAAAGAGGCTCAAACGCATGAACCATTTTAAAATCTTTCACCATTCGAGCAGACATAATTCCGAGGTTAGCGCCAAGATCTAATGACGTTCTAAAATTTTTAACGTATTTAAGTGCCGAGTTGTATTCTTCAATCTGATAGTTTTCAAATTGATTATGGCTGTACTTGCCTAGCCAACCCTCTGTTTCAGGTTTAGAAATCATAACAAAAGTCCAAATATTTTTTCTGCATATTTTGGAATAGAATTTTTTCTATTTTGGCCAAAATGTAAAAAAGTGGCATCTTCGTCTGCAATGCAAGTATGATCTGCATCAAATGGTATATTCGTAAATTTTCTATCCCATCTGTTTTTTGTCCTAAATGTAATATCTTTATAAGATGTTCCTGTACATCTCATACACATATCTTCAATAGCCATATCTTTTAGTATATTCGCTTGTTTAAGCAACCAAGCCAAGACGATCTCATCTCCAGAATAACTATCTATGACTTTTGTGGCCAACCAGTCCCAATCAGCATATTCTCGCATAGCGATGCGTTGATCTTTGTTTGTCATAATATAATTTCCAAAAAAGATAGGCATGCCTAGAGTAAATAATTCAGGCGCGGCCTTTGGTGTTAAAGATTTACCCTTCATTGCTCTGTCATGTAGTACACCAATTTCTGGTCTATGAAATACATTAGCATATACATCTGTTGCCATAATGTCCATATCAAGCATAAGTACTTTATCATATTGATCATACTTATCTGTAATATAAACTAGTTTTTGTGGATTAGGACCTAATGCTTCACCAAGAGGATGACCAGTAACAAGCTCATAGTCACAACCAATGACATGAGCATATTTTTCTACTGTCTTTTTTGCTATTTCAGCCCAATATGGTAAAGGACCGTTCCAATGTTGTAATATAATATTATTTGTCATAACCGAAAGCCTCAAAGTCTTTTGAATAATATTCAGCAATAAACGAATACATATCTGGCCATTGTTGATAAAAATCTAATGTTTTTTGTCTTTTCATATTTTTTTTATGAGCTGGCTCAATATCAAAATAATTAAATACTTCATCTATTTTTTCTAAACGAAAAATTCTATCAACTATTATCTTATCTTGATCGTGCGTATATTCACACTGTAAATCAGCCATCATTTCTCCTCTGGAAATTAATTCATCATGAACTTCCTTAGGATTTCGATTACCGTTTTTAGTATACCAAAAATACATGCTACAAAAACGGTCATATGGATTTCTTACGATTGTTGATGACTCGTAATCATTCCACAAATCTAGATATAGGCTTTTTAATTCATATGCTTTTGCGTGAGGTGCATATTTCATTTCATTATATTTTACACCAAGATATATTTTCTTTTTTTCTGGAGGTATACTTCCCCAAACACTCCCACCTCCTGTCACAACTGAATCTTTTTCTAAAAGTCTGGTTTCTACACTACTTCCAGCTGTCTTTGGAATATGAATGAATATCTTTTTATCTTTATGATAAAACACTATATAATTCCTTGAATTACAAGTTCATAGTAATTTTCTATTTTATTTCTTTTTCCACCATTTTCCCAGGACCCATTTAAGTGCCCGGGTTTTTTTGTTCTGATATGTATCATTTTAGCATTTTGTATATCAGGAAGAAAACTACATTGATTCCAAGAAAAATCTAAATAATTAATAGGCAGTTTTGCTTTACTTGCTAATTCTGCAAGAATGCCCTCGTCTTCAAAATTATATGGCTTATTATAAATATCCATCCAGTTATCATTTAGAGGCATTACAGACCTTAAAAGTTCTCTTTCACTCCTATTAAATTTATATATAGATCCTCCCCAATAAGGATCTGATTCTTTAATTCTTTTTAAAAAAATAAGTTTACGCTTTAATTGTGCTTGAGTTGTTCCATGCACACCATTACCCGAAATTTTAAAAATATTTTGCGTAAGATTTTTACGAATAAAAACATCTGGATCTAGCATTAGAACATTATCATAATTATCCCAATGCTGATCAATACAAAATGCTTTTTGACAAGGATTTGTTAAATGTTCGCGAAAAGGCTTGTTAGGAACAACTTCATGATCAGCACCAATAAGATGTGCGTAATTTTTAATATTTTCAAAAGAAAGTTTTTCTAACTCTTTGGGTTGGCCATTATAGTGCTGCAAGATTATATTTTTAGCCATTACGATATTTTCCAGATAGTATTTCTATTAAGTGTATTAATTAGTTTGTAGCCCAATGGAAGAATATTATTTCTCATCATTTCATCGCGTGCGTCTACTTCTTCTAATATAAGGATTGGATTCCATGTCTGAATAAGATTCATAGCTCCCTCTAAAACTTTAGTTTCATAGCCTTCTACATCTAGGTGAATAATACTGATTTCATCATTGAGGATGTCATCTAATTTTTTAATTTGAATTTTCAAAGTTTTAGCATTTTTCCATCTAACTTTAGGGTCCCATTTTTTTGGTACCTTTGAATCAACAAAACGCGATCCTCCGGCTAAAGCCATACCATTTTCATACTCATAGATAAAATCTACTTTAGTTTCTTTATCACCTAGCCCTATTTCAGTTAAATTTACATTATGCAATTGATTAATATCAATTGTTTTTCTAGCGCAGAAAGCAGCTAATGGATTGGCTTCATAAGCATACACGGTCTTTTCTGTAAACTGACTAAAGGCTGGAAGCATATCGCCGAAAGCAGCTCCGCAATGTACTATAGATTTATTATTAATATTATTTTTAATAAAGTTAACTGTTTGCGGCTCATAGATACCTTTTTTTGTACGTTATCTACCAAGCCATTTGAGTGTCTCCAACCATAACCGGTTGGAACAGCAATTTTGCCATACTTAGAATTAATAATTTCGTATTCGTAATCAGTCATTTGGCCATCCGAGAGGAACGGGTAAATTCCATTCTTCCATAGGTGAATTTGTTACTCGCCACAATGCATCCGCGGGCCAGTCGTCTGCTGTGCGGAACATGATATGTACTAGTTTTGTTTCCTTTGTTCTTGTATCATTTGCTCTTGCGGTCGGCTTTGATCCTACTTTATGCATGTAAGAATTCCAACCATTATGCATAGCTTTAAATTTAAAATCTTCGTGATGAATAAACGCTGAAAAATAATCTTGAAATAAAGAATAGAAACGAGGTAAGTTTCTTATTCTCATTTCATTTACGTATTGTTGGAATGTTGGCCATGACTTACGAATTTTTTGAATACCAGCTTTAGATAATACAATCACACCAGTATTATAAACCAGAGGGCGATTTTTACTGTCATAAGAGTACGTAATATTCCACTTATCTTTTAAAATACTGCACCAACGATTATCATTACTATTAGTAATTCCGGCAACATCATACATCGATCGTAGAACTGGTTGTTGAGGCTCTGTACAGATACCCGCGTCTTCATCACTCAGTTGGTCAAATAGATTTTCAGTTAGTCCTTCTACTGGAAAAACATCTATGTCAATCAGCGCTACATTATCGTATTCATTAAAGGAATTATCCACAAGAGGATTTGCTGGTTCATAGTAAATAGGAACATCAACAGTTTTGCTTGCAATTGTTACATTATGATCGAATCGATACTCTGCTCCGATTCTATCGGCATATTCTTTCATAAGTTTAGTACTAGTTAAAACACCAGGTTTTAATGGACCTGACCAGTATTGATAAATTAAATTTTTCATTTCAGCGTATCCTTAAATTTTCTAACAATGGATAATGATGCGTTAATTGCTTGATGCATATCAATATAGACGTACATACCGCATCTTCCGATAAATGTCATTTTTGGATTATATAATAATTTATACTTCTCATAAAGGTTTCTATTCTCGCCACTCACATCTTTAACTGGATAGTATCTTTCATAATTGTTATCAACGTAGTCACACGGTTCTTCATATGTCAGTGTAGTCAACTTTTTATTAGTACCATGCCAAGGGAAGTTCTTCCATTCAGTTACGCGAGTGTATGGTCCTTTATCAGTAAAATTTATAACAGAAGTTGGCAAGACTCGATCTTTTTCAACATGTGTGTTATGAAACTTGATAGACCTGTACGGTAACTCTCCAAATTGATAGTCATAGTACATGTCAATCGGCATGCAGTTAAAGACATGATCATATGAACACTCCATGTCTCTATTGAAAGGAGTGTTCAAACTCACTGTAATATTATTATGATTTAAGATGTTATTAAAAATATCTGTGTACCCATTCACAGGCATAAGTTGCCACTTATCATTTGGGAAGTAGTACTCGTTATCGTCATCACGAATAGCAACGCGAGAAAGAACATTTGGATCTAAGTCTTCGATTTCAAGGTTCCACATTTTTCTTGTATATGGACGATATAGTACGTCTATGATGTTCTCTTCACCAATGATTCTTTTTGTTTCTTGGTTTACCGGAAGAGTGACATAAGTTCCATCTTTGAGCTGAGCTTTTACCTTGTGTTTATATTCACTCCACATACCAAACTGAGATACCCACTCAAAAACACGTTCATTATTCGTATGGAAAATATGTGGTCCATACTTATGGATGCGAATACCATGTTCGTTAGTGTAGTCATAAGCGTTACCAGCTATATGAGGTCTTTCATCAATCACATGTACATTATAGCCATCATTTGCTAATTCACGTGCTATGACTGCACCAGAAAACCCAGCTCCTACAACTAGAAAATTTTTATTTATTTTATTCATTCTCCACGCTATACATTGTAATATTATTATCAAACATAATTAATTTAGGTGATTCTGAAGGATGTGAAATAATCTTTCCGCCTTCTAAAATATTTATTATGCTTTTCTTTGCTTGTTTAAAAGCTACCATAGCAGCATAAGTTGGTACAAGATCTATTTTAGTAAAAACTATTGTATCATATTTTGCTTTAGAAGAAACTTTAAATGCGGCGCTAATAAAGTTTTCTTTACTAATAGTTTTAATTTTTACATTCGGAAGTTTTGGAGCAATTTTGTTTAAATTAGATGTGCTGTCCACAAAAATAAATTCTACTTTTTGATCTTTGTACTTATAAAGTAAAGGACACCAGTAGTGTTCAAACAACTGAGTGTCCCCTTCATTATATTCTGTTATAATAGTTACCACGGTTTAGATCCTTCTACAACAGCAGAATGAAAAGCTCTAATTTGACCAGAAGTATCAATATTTCTAAAATCAGATATTCTACTCTTTTGATATTCGTGTTCTTTTACATTTTTAAAACCGAGTTCCTTCATTGTGTTAATTAATTCTTCTTTATACCAAAGATGTTTATGTTCACCATTTTGATGTAGCATTCCCAATGCGCACTGTTCCTGTAATGATTTATGTTCATTACCAGCTGGCGCGAACTTATGTTTTACGACATAAAAATTATAGTAATGTTGTACAAAAGGATGCTGACTATGATCTTGATCTGATCGTAAAAAGTCTTCAACAAAATCCATTGGAGGCCAAATTGTACGAATCACACCACCCGGAGAAAGCACTCGAAACATTTCTTTTAAAAAGTTTATACCTTCTTCTTTTGTAAGATGTTCGATAAAGTGCTCATTATAAACGCCATTATAAGTATTATCCATGACACCTTTCATTGGAAGTTTTGTCATGTCATATACCATCACGCCAGGCATAGGAACATCTCTTACAGCATCCCAATTGAGAGCTCGTTTTTTCGCTGCAGCAATTTCTAAGTAGGTTGCCATACGCTCAACTCCGTGTGTTCTAATCTTGGCATTTGAAATTTTAGTCTTGCAAAGAAGTGATTAATCTTGCCGTCTGGTTGTTTGAATACCCATTGATATGGAAGTCTATTCCAAGAAGTATCGAGTTCGCCAACGTTGAATACCGGCTGAGAAATTTGAAGATTAATATACATTTGCTCAGTATATCTTGTATGAAGAATATAATCATCTATTGATGTAAAATGCTCTCGAGCTTTTGCTCGCCCTTCTTTAGACCACAATTGCAATCCACCATTTAAATATCTAAATCTTTCTTCTGGATATTTGACTGATTTAGGAAACATCCAATCCTTACCGAATAAATGTTTACCATATGCAATAATGCCTCTTTGTGATAAAGGTGCATCCATTACATTTCTCATCCAACCGCCTTGAGATACATGAACACCAACTTCATGTACCATTGTTATATCTGAATCAGGTGATTTAAAAATATTTTGTTTAGTTGCAATAAGCATATCTAGATCTAAACAAAGAATACGATCATATTGTTCAAAGAATGGATCGTAGAAAATACGAGTTGAATCTAGTCGTGGATCAATATGATTAAAATATCGATCATGGCTAAGTATATAATCGGCACCACATAGATCAGCATAAGCCTTTGCTGAGCGCGATCCAGCATGTGCCCACTCTGGCATTTTTGTTCCACCCATATCAGCATCACCTTCTTCATATGGAATGTAATACTGAAATATCAAATTCTTCATCTATTCACTTTCGCTAATATTTCAATCGCAATTTCCATAGCACGTTCATAACCAGGTCGAAAACGATTTTTTCGAAAACCGTTGTCCTTAAAATATTGTAGGTTTTGAATTGTACCATTATTATCTATATCAGCAAAACTCCGAGCAAGATCTTCCCACTCGGAGCGTAAGTTTAGAATTTCAAAAATATTGTATTCAATTGCCTGTGATTTTTTCATAGATTTCCTTCCAGTTCTTGACAGTGTTATAACCTACACGATCCATATTATGACCATGTTCCATGAGAATACAATCCAGACCAAGGCTTTCACCTAAGATATAATTCTCTGGTTTGTCTTCAATCCAGTAGCAACCAGTATCACGATAAGGTTCTAGAACTTCATCCTTATCAGCACCACAATCGGCAAAGACAAACTTTTCAAAAGCAGTATCGCCAAACAACTTACGAGTATTTTGAATACGAAGTTCTTGAGCAGCAGGATCAAGAGAAAGAGAAGTGATCATATGGAAGACATATCCATGCTTGCGGTGAAGCAGATCAATGTAATACATAGCATCACGAAGAGGCGGGAGGAAACCAATCGCAGCTGATTCGTTAAAGTGCTTTACAAGCTTTTTACCTTCAGCTTTTTCAATTCCATACCGATGGGACATGTCATAGTTCATGTTATCCGGTAAAGGTTTGTAACCATGACGTTGCATCCAAATATTGAAGGCATACTCCCAGTTAAGGAGTACACCATCACAGTCAGTCAAAATTACATTTTCATTCATAATATTACTCACCTAGCTAGCCTCCACCCAATCTTGTTGCATTTCAATAATCATTTGCATTTCCTGCTTTTCACCATAAGCTTCAAGCGCTTCTGCTTTGAAAAGGATTTCTTCCTTCAGGCGTTGAAGGTCATAGCCGAAGTTATCAGCCCGGCGAAGAATTCCACGAAGAGATTTAGCGGTGTCATATGCGTCACGAAAGTCCATGTTATTTCTCTCCCATGAAGAATTTAAGAACCCGTACAGCTTCATGAATTTCATTGAGCCGAACCTTGATTGCATTGTCGGAGAGACTCATAAAGTTCTCATCAATGTATGCTGCATTATCGCGAAGGATATTGAGAGCGTCCTGGGCGGTATGGCTGTTGAAGGTGATCATGGTGTATCCTTTTCCGTTCCTTATAGTATAGATATAGTAACTCTTTTCAGGATTTAAACCCCTAGGACCAAAAAAGGTTTTGTTAGATATCAATCACTTAACATTTTTTAAAAATATTTGATAAAATTCTACACCGTCACGAGGTGATTTAAATCGTGACGGTGTAAGTGTGCTGTCTACGTCAAAGATGTATTTCTTCTTGTTCTTCTTCGTAGTCATTATATTTGTTCATGATATTATTTACATTCATATTCATATCATATTTTTTATTTTCTTCATAGCGAATACGAATATCTTTATCAATCGATCTTTGTTTATTCCTCGACTGTTTCTTATTTCGAGGATCAAACCGGCTGTACTTAGCCATAACTATAAGTCTCCTTGTCCATAGTTTCCAATATTAGTTTCTTCAATTTCTTTCAGAAGACCATTATAACCTCCAACGTATTTGTTGTAAACCCATATTTGAGGAATAGTCTTAAAGTCTTCAATTTTACTATTTAACTCATTAAAATACTTTTCTTCAGTTATATCTTTAAACGTAAGAAAGATACCATAATCTCTTGCAATATCCTTTGCTTTTTGACAAAAAATGCATTGTTCTGTGCCATAGATAGTAATCAACTTTGTTTACTCTTTTTTCTAAGTCTTCGCATTTTAGAGTAAAAATTCTCTGTACGTTCTTGAATAACCTTTTTAACTTCCTGACGGCGAAGTCTTGCAAAAGTACTACGATGCATACGTTCAGCTTTATCCATTATTCTACCCTCCATTATTCTACTCCTAACATTTGTTTTGTTATCTAACATTTGTTTTGTTATTTTTTAATAGATCTATTATATAACATTTCAGCTATAATATAAATAGACATATCACAATAAGTTGCATGATCGTTGTCTTTTACGATCACTGCACGATCTATCCAGATCATCTGCTCGTTATCACTCAGCTCTAGCCAACTTCTTGCATTTGTCTCCATGCCACCTCTTAAAAGTATTAGGCATACATTCAATATCGCAATGAGGGCATTTCACCTTTTGCCTATTCTTCCATGATTCCGATATCTTACGTTTGCCTTCTTCACCGATAGTAAATTCGCCAGCTGAACCCTTGTTCCAAGGTTCACGCCCTTTACCCTTCTTTCCATTTTCGGAAAGTTGTTTCTTCCCTTCTTCAGTGTTAGCTCTTATCTTAGCTGATGCTGACATCTTTTGCTTAGTTTCTTCACTATGACCACCGTACATAGGATTCTTATCGCCAGACATTGCCTTTGATATCTTCATCTTAACTTCTTCACTATGACCACCGTACATAGGATTCTTATCGCCTTTCATCTGCTCAGATATTTGCTTTCTACGTTCAGGATTGGCACTTGGATTCAAATCGCCCGTAGAAAAACCAACAGAACTGCTATTAAAATTCATATTGTGCTTATGGTCAATATGCTCAGATATTAGCACCTTTTCAGCTTCTAACAGATCTTCAAAAGAATCGAAGAAAGAAAGAATTTCTTTACTAAGTAAGGATTTATCCTGAATCTGTCTAACCCACGTACCTGACCCAAGATAACCGTCGTCTAAGTTATCTGTAGAATGGCGCCCTACGTAGTACTTGCCGTTTACGTGTTTTGTTTTATAAGTATAATTGTACATAATGATTTCTCCTTTATATACCATTATTTATATAAACTCATACGAAATCAGATGATTATTTTAAAATTTTATGCCCATCATTTCTTTCGTCATAATGTAATCCCTGACAAACGACGATCTCACAATATCTGCCCATCCGAATTCTATAACTCTAAAAAATCTTATTTGCTCAATGACAGAAATAAATTTTATGATTCCTTTTTTGTCATCATCATATTTAAAATCACTCTGCTTATAATCTCCC
>Ga0070754_10001455_pt1 | contig 18936 bp, 19 predicted proteins | sample VirMetDEL_Sep_01_FD_75181 | JGI IMG/M metagenome (GOLD analysis project Ga0070754, IMG submission 75181) | Aqueous microbial communities from the Delaware River and Bay under freshwater to marine salinity gradient to study organic matter... | ecosystem: Environmental > Aquatic > Marine >... | reverse complement strand
GGCCCACGCTCCAAAGCCGGAGTGAGGGCACACCGAGCCTAGGCGAGGTGCCGAGTGTTGGGGCGAAGACCTTTTGGTTACTTTTGGGTCTTTCCAAAAGTGACCCGCTGTAAGAGCGGAACCGTAGGCAGCCGTGACCGCAGCAACGGATATGTACTCGGTCAACTCCAAATACATGGTCGGCCCGAAGGCCGCCACGGAAGCAAGCTTCCTCGCCACAGACCAATGAAAATTGTGTAGACACCCATACTCAGGATTACCTGACCACCGCGCGCCATCGGTCACAGAGCTGCGCCTTTATGTTTGCACCAAAACAAAACGGCACCTGGGTGCCGTTTTGTGTTCCACGCCCCGGCACGTTTACTTACGCGCTGCCTCCCACTGCTTGAGCAGATCGCCATAGGCCACGGTCTCGCCTTTCGGTTTCTCGTTGGCCAGTTTCGGTTTCGGCGCGCCCGGCTGGTCGAACCAGTATTGCGCGTCACGCTCGGGGTTCATTTTCGGGCCGCACACCGGTTGCACCTTGGAGCGCTCCAGGCGCGTCATTATCGCGTCCTGCTCCTTGGCCAGGTTGTCGAGGGCCTGTTGCGGGGTTTTCTCGCCGCTGGCGGCGGCGGCGATATTGCTCCACCACAGTTGCGCCAGACGTGGGTAGTCCGGCACGTTGGTACCGGTCGGGGTCCACTCGACCCGCGCCGGGCTGCGGTAGAACTCCACCAGGCCACCGAGTTTCGGCGCCATGTCGGTCATGGCCTGGGAGTTGATGTCGGACTCACGAATCGGCGTCAGGCCGACGATGGTTTTCTTCAGGGACACGGTTTTCGAGGTGACGAACTGCGCGTAGAGCCAGGCCGCGAGTTTCTGTTTCTCCGGGGTGGACTTGAGGAAGGTCCAGGAACCCACGTCCTGGTACCCCTTCTTCATGCCTTTTTCCCAATACGGCCCGACCGGCGACGGCGCCATGCGCCATTTCGGCGTGCCGTCGGCATTCACCACCGGCAGGCCCGGCTTGGTCATGTCGGCGGTAAACGCGGTGTACCAGAAGATCTGCTGGGCGATGTTGCCCTGGGACGGCACCGGGCCGGATTCGGAGAAGGTCATGCCCGCCGCTTCCGGTGGCGCATAGGCTTTCATCCAGTCCACGTATTTCTGCGTGGCGAACACCGCCGCCGGGCCGTTGGTGTCGCCGCCACGGGTGACGCTGGAGCCCACCGGGTGGCAGTCCTCCACGCAGATGCCCCACTCGTCCACCGGCAAACCGTTGGGCAGGCCCTTGTCGCCGCCGCCGGCCATGGAGAACCAGGCATCGGTGAAGCGCCAGCCCAGGGACGGGTCTTTCTTGCCGTAGTCCATGTGCCCATAGATGCGCTTGCCGTCGATTTCCTTGACGTCTTCGCTGAAGAATCTGGCGATGTCTTCATAGGCCGACCAGTTCACCGGCACGCCGAGTTCATAGCCGTATTTTTCCTTGAACTTGGCTTTCAGCTCCGGCCGCTCGAACCAGTCGGCGCGGAACCAGTAGAGGTTGGCGAATTGCTGGTCGGGCAGCTGATAGATCTTGCCGTCCGGCGCGGTGGTGAAGGAGATGCCGATAAAGTCCTTGATATCCAGGGTTGGCGAGGTGAAGGCCTTGCCTTCGTTGGCCATCAGGTCGGTGATGGATTCGGTCTTGCCATAGCGAAAGTGCGTACCGATCAAGTCGGAATCGTTGACCCAGCCGTCATAGATATTCTTGTCGGACTGCATATGGGTTTGCAGTTTCTCTACCACGTCGCCTTCCTGCAGCAGGTCGTGGGTCAGCTTGATGCCGGTGATTTCGCTGAAGGCCTTGGCCAGCACCTTGGATTCGTACTCGTGGGTGGTGAGGGTTTCCGACACCACGTTGATTTTCATCCCACGGAACGGTTCGGCGGCCTTGATAAACCACTTCAACTCCTCAAGCTGCTGGTCGGCCGTAAGGGTCGACGGCTTGAACTCGCTGCCGATCCATTTCTTCGCCGCATCTTCATACGCATCAGCCCAGGCCGAAGCGCTCAAACCGCTGAGGGCCAGTACGGCGGCCAATGAAATGCTATGTCGCAGCTTATTGTTCTTATTCAACATAGAGACCTCCTGGTTGTTTATTCATAAGGGCACTAGCCCCAACGCATCACACTCAACAGCCATACCAGGGAGAGCGCGGACGCTACCCAGATGCTCCAGTCGGTAACGCCGATCACCAGCAAATGCAGGTAGGCGCTGCCGAGAAGACCGATAAACAAGCGATCACCACGGGTGGTGCTGATCGGCAGGACGCCGCGCCGCGGGATGCTCGGCGAGCGCAGCTCCCAGGTGGTCATGCCCGCCAGAATCAGGGCAATGCCGCCAAAGAACAGTGCAGTAGGGGTGGTCCAGGCCATCCATTCCATCATCGACTCCTCAGACCCGGCCCAGGGCAAAGCCCTTGGCCACATGGTTGCGAACAAACCAGATCACCAGCATGCCGGGCAGGATGGTCAACACCCCCGCCGCTGCCAGCACGCCCCAATCGATACCCGAGGCCGACACCGTGCGGGTCATCACCGCCGCGATGGGCTTGGCGTTGACCGAGGTCAGGGTGCGCGCCAGCAGCAGCTCGACCCAGGAAAACATGAAGCAGAAAAACGCGGTCACACCGATGCCGGAGCCGATCAACGGGATAAAAATCTTCACGAAGAACTTGGGAAAACTATAGCCGTCGATGTAGGCGGTTTCGTCGATTTCCTTGGGCACCCCGGACATGAAGCCCTCCAGGATCCACACCGCCAGCGGTACGTTGAACAGGCAGTGGGCCAAGGCCACGGCGATGTGCGTGTCGAACAGGCCGATGGACGAATACAGCTGGAAAAACGGCAGCAGGAACACCGCCGGTGGCGCCATGCGGTTGGTCAACAGCCAGAAGAACAGGTGCTTGTCACCCAGGAAGCGGTAGCGCGAGAAGGCATAGGGTGCCGGCAACGCCACGCTCAGGGAAATCACCGTGTTCAGGCTCACGTAGTACAGCGAGTTGAGGTAACCGGTGTACCAGCTCGGGTCGGTGAAGATCACCTTGTAGTTGGCCAGGGTGAAATCCTGCGGAAACAGGGTCAGGCCGCCGAGGATTTCGGTGTTGCTCTTGAAGGACATGTTCAGCAGCCAGTAGATCGGCACCAGCAGGAACAGGATGTAGATCAGCAGCGGAATAACCTTGCGCTTGCTCATGTTGGCGGCCTCAGCGGTTGGCGTCGGAGTGGGTCATGGCGGTGTAGAACAGCCAGGACACCAACAGGATGATCAGGAAGTACACCAGGGAAAACGCCGCCGCCGGGCCCAGGTCGAATTGGCCTACGGCCATCTGGGTCAGCGTCTGACTGAGGAACGTCGTGGCATTACCCGGCCCGCCCCCCGTGAGGACGAAGGGCTCGGTGTAGATCATGAAGCTGTCCATGAAGCGCAGCATCACCGCGATCAGCAGCACGCTTTTCATCTTCGGCAACTGGATATGCCGGAACACCGCCCACGCCGAAGCCCGATCGATACGTGCGGCCTGGTAGTACACATCCGGGATCGCTCGCAGCCCGGAATAACACAGCAGCGCCACCAGTGAGGTCCAGTGCCACACATCCATCACCAGCACGGTGACCCAGGCGTCCATGGTGTTGGCCGCGTAGTTGTAGCTGATGCCCAGGGCGTTGAGGCTGTAGCCCAACAGGCCGATATCGGCGCGGCCGAAGATCTGCCAGATGGTGCCCACCACGTTCCACGGAATCAGCAGCGGAATGGCGAGGATGATCAGCACCAGCGACGACCAGCGGCCCTTGGTCGGCATGGTCAGGGCGATGGCGATGCCCAGGGGGATTTCGATCAGCAGCACGCAGGCCGAGTAGATGAACTGGCGCAGCAGCGAGTCGTGCAGGCGCGGGTCGAGCAGCACCTGTTTGTACCAGTCGGCGCCGACAAAGTAGCGGCTGGACTGGTCGAAGATGTCCTGCACCGAATAGTTGACCACCGTCATCATCGGGATCACCGCACTGAACGCCACCAGCAGGAACACCGGCAACACCAGCCACCAGGCCTTGTTGTGCTGCACCTTGTTCATGGCTGCACCTCCAGCAGGTAATCGTCGGCATACACCATCAGCCACTGCGCGGGAAAGCTGATGGACGCCCTGCCCTCGGGCACCGGTTTGTCTTCGGCCAGGCGCACTTTGAGGGTGGCGCCGTCGAGGTTGAGGGTCATGATCTTGTAGGTGCCGAGGTCTTCGAGGTGAGTGACATCGGCTTGCAGGGCGTCAGGGTTGTACTCGTCCCATACGTGAATGAATTCCGGGCGGATCCCCACCTGCAGCGTCTTGTAGTCGCTGCCGGCAATGCGTTGCTGCAAGGCCTCGGACAACGGCAGAAGCGTGCTGGCAAAGCGCACACCACCGGCCTCGGCCTGCACCTCGATCAGATTCATCCCAGGGCTACCAATGAAATAGCCGACAAAGGTGTGGCTGGGCCGCTCGAACAACTCACGGGGCGTGCCGAACTGCACGATCTGCCCGCCGTACATCACCGCGATCTTGTCGGCGAAGGTCGAGGCCTCAAGCTGGTCATGGGTGACGTAGACCATGGTGATATTGAACTGCTCATGGATCTGCTTGAGCTTGCGCCGCAGCTTCCACTTCAGGTGCGGGTCGATCACCGTCAGCGGTTCGTCAAAGAGGATGGCCGACACATCATCCCGCACCAGGCCACGGCCCATGGAGACTTTCTGTTTTTCGTCGGCGGTGAGGTTGCGGGCTTTTTTGCTCAGCAGGTTTTGCAGGTCGAGGACTTCGGCGATTTCCTGCACCTTGCTGTGAATTTTCGCCTCGGCCATGCCCTGGTTTCGCAGGGGAAAGGCCAGGTTATCGAACACGGTCATGGTGTCGTACACCACCGGGAACTGGAACACCTGGGCGATGTTGCGTTTTTCCGGGGTGAGGTCATTGACCACTTTGCTATCGAACAGCACCTGCCCTTCGGACGGGCTGAGCAGGCCGGAGATGATGTTGAGCAACGTCGACTTGCCGCAGCCCGACGGCCCGAGCAAGGCGTAGGCACCGCCCTGCTCCCACACGTGATTCATTGCCCGGATAGCGTAGTCCTCAGGGCCGCTCGGCGTGGGACTGTAGCTGTGCGCCAGGTTCTGCAAATGGATCTCGGCCATCAGGCAACCCTCGCGACGCGGCGCCCGGGGGCCTGGACCAAACGGCCCTGGCCATCGAACACAAACAGTTTATGGGTGGGGATGTACACACGGATCGGCGCGTCGACGTCGTACTCATGCACCCCCGGCAGGTGCAGCACCAGCAGGAAGTGCTCGCTGCGCACATGCAGGAAGGTTTCCGAACCGCTGATCTCGGCGACTTCCACGGTCACCGCCAGCTCGAGGTCGTCGTCGTTGCTCGGCACCAGGCTGATATGGCTGGGGCGCACACCAAAGCGGAATTCGCCTTCGCCGATGGGGCGCAGGTCGACGTTCAGCGGGAAGTGCACGAAATTGGCGAAGCTCACCTCGTTACCGCTGATACGTCCCGGCATCAGGTTGATCGGCGGCTCGGAAAACAGCTCGGCGGCCAACACCGTTTGTGGTTGGTGATACACCTCGGCAGCCTTGCCGCTCTGGATCACCCGGCCTTCGTGAAGAATGGTGGTGGTGCCGCCCAGGGCCAGGGCCTCGTTCGGTTCGGTGGTGGCGTAGATGGCGATGGTGTGCCGCGCCTTGAACAGCTCGCGCATTTCCTGACGCAGCTCTTCGCGCAGTTTGTAGTCCAGGTTCACCAGCGGCTCGTCGAACAGGATCAGTTCGGCATCTTTCACCAACGCGCGGGCCATGGCCGTGCGTTGCTGCTGGCCCCCGGACAACTCCAGCGGGTGACGTTGCAGGAATTTCTCGATGCGCAGCATCCGCGCGGTTTCCAGCACCTTGCTCTGGATCAGCTCGTTGGACACACCGGCCTGGCGCAACGGCGAGGCGATGTTTTCGAACACGGTCATGGTCGGGTAGTTGATGAACTGCTGATACACCATCGACACGTTGCGCAGGCGCACCGGTTTGTGGGTGACATCCACGCCGTTCATTAGGATGCGCCCGCTGTCGGGCTTGTCCAGGCCCGCCATCAGGCGCATCAGGCTGGTCTTGCCGGACAGGGTGCGGCCCAGCAGAACGTTGAAGGAGCCGGCTTCGAAGCGCAGGTTGGCGTCGTCGATCCAGGTTTGGCCTTCGACGACGCGGGAGACATGTTCCAGGGTCAATGACATGACACGACCTTTTTATTATTGGAATGAATCTGGCCAGTCGTCAGAGCGAGTTTCATGCCAAAAACGGCAGGTGCTTGATCCGCAAGGAAATGGGTTGAACGTGATGTTCAGGAGCGAACAGAAATGAACAGATCAGGCTGAACAACTGAACAATCCTGGGGTTGACAATGAACAGTTATGAACAACACTCTTTGAACCCGATTGATCTGGTTACATCCGCTGGATTGTGCAAGACCCCAAAACAATAAAAAGAAGGTCGCCCGATGGCCGAACCCCTGGCTCACGACACCCTTATCCAGGAATCCTGGCGCCGTTGCCGCGCCTTCGGCCTGGACCACCAGAGCACGCCCAGCTTCGATCAACTGCCCGCCGAGGGCATCAGCCAATTGCTGGAAAGCCAGCATTCCCTGGTGCAGACCACGCACCAGGAAGTCCTGCCCTACTACGAAAACATCCTGAGCAATTCCAACTGCCTGATCATGCTGGCCGACAACCAGGGCCAGGTGCTGACCAGCTGGGGCACCCAGCGCTTTATCGAGCCCAAGCTGGCCCGGGGGTTCAGCGCCGGCGCCAGCTGGATGGAGCGTTCCAGCGGCACCAAGGCCATCGGCACCGCGCTGGCCTGCGCCCAGGCGGTGCATATCGAACATGACGAACACTTCCTCAAGGCCAACCGCTTCATGACCGGCTCGGCAGCGCCGATCTTCGATGCCCAGCGCGAAATCATCGCGGTGCTGGATGTCTCCAGCGACAGCTACTTGCCGCCCTCCCACACCCTGGGCATGGTCAAGATGATGAGCCAGACCGTGGAAAACCGGCTGATCCTCAACCTGTTTCGCGGCGAACACTTCCAGCTGACCTTCAACACCGGCCTGAGCAACCTCGACAGCCAATGGGCGGGCCTGCTGATCTTTGACGAGAGCGGCCAGGTGCTTTCGGCCAACCGCCGGGCCGACAACCTGCTGGGCATCAGTCTGTCGCGGGTGATGATCGACAGTTTGTTCAAGGTGTCGCTGCTGGAGTTGCTCAATCAACCGGAGGGCCTGCCCTTTTCGCTGCAGGCGGCGGGACGCAATCGCTTCCAGTGCCTGCTGAAGCGGCCGAAGCAGATGACGGTGAAGGCCCGCGTGTTCAGCGAGCCCATTGCGCCAAAGCCCGCCGCGATTGGCCTGAAGACCTTGCACTTTGGTGATGTGCGCGTGGAAAAAGCCGTGCGCCAGGCCGAGCGCCTGCTGGAGAAGGACATCCCGCTGCTGATCCACGGGGAAACCGGGGTGGGCAAGGAAGTCTTCGTCAAGGCCCTGCATCGGGCCAGTTCCCGCAGCCAGCAGGCGTTTATCGCGGTGAACTGTGCGGCGATTCCCGCCGAGCTGGTGGAATCGGAACTGTTCGGCTACGAAAAAGGCGCGTTCACCGGCGCCAACCAGAAAGGCAGCATCGGCCTGATCCGCAAGGCCGACAAAGGCACGCTGTTCCTCGATGAAATCGGCGATATGCCGCTGCCGACGCAAGCGCGCCTGTTGCGGGTATTGCAGGAGCGTTGCGTGCAACCGGTGGGCAGCAGCGAGTTGTTCCCGGTGGATTTGCGCATCATCTCGGCCACTAACCGGGCCTTGCGCGAGCAGGTCCAGGCCGGGCGCTTTCGCGAGGACTTGTACTACCGCATCGGCGGCCTGACCCTTGAATTGCCGCCGTTACGCGAGCGCAGCGACAAGCGGGCGCTGTTCCAGCAGCTGTGGCAGCAACACCGGGAGCCAAGCCAATGGGCCGGGCTCAGCGCCGAGGTGCTGGCGCTGTTCGAACAGCACCCGTGGCCCGGCAACCTGCGCCAGGTGAGCAGCGTGCTGCAGGTGGCGCTGGCGATGGCCGAGGAACAGCCGATCCGTCCGGAGCATCTGCCGGACGATTTTTTTGTCGATTTGAACCTGACGGCGCCACTGCCCGCCAGTGAACACCTGGATGCCAGCATCGACCTGACCCAGCGCTTGAAGGCCGCCGGCGGGAATATTTCCCACCTGGCGCGGGAGCTGGGCGTGAGCCGCAACACCCTGTACAAGCGCCTGCGCCAGAACGAACGCTAGCGCGGCTTGACCACCACCAGCAGGTCGGTGAAGTACTCCACCTGGATCGGCAGGTTATCCGCCAACGTCGACAGCGCCGCCGCCGTGTCATCCAGCTTGAACACCCCCGTCACCCGCAGGTTCTGCAAGGCCTGGGGGTCGAAGCGCAGCAGGCCGTGGCGGTAGCTGGCCAGGGTTTGCAGCACTTCGCTCAGGGGTTGGTCGTTGACCTTGAGCAGGCCACGGGTCCAGGCGTCCGGGTCGGTGTCGTCGGTGGCCTGGGGCGGTTGGGCGCGACCATGGTCGAGGATCGAACGCTGGCCGGCAGTGACCTTGACCCCTTCGCTGCTGTCCCCTTTGACCGCCACGGTGGACTCGATCACCGTCACCACCGTCGTGCCGTCTGGCGCGCGCCTGACCAAATAACGCGTGCCCAGTGCCGTCGCCGTGCCTTGGTCGTTACGCACCACGAAGGGCCGTTGCGCATCCTTGGCCACGTCGACCCAGAGTTCGCCTTGCAGCAGTTCGATCACCCGTTGGTGGCCGTCGAATTTCACGTCCACCGCCGAGTTGCTGTTGAGTTGCAACTGGCTGCCGTCTTCAAGGGCGATCTGGCGCCGCTCGCCCACGTCGGTGCGCTGGTCGGCCATCCACACCGGCAGGTGCGTAAGGCCCAGCCAGCCGCAGAGTAATACGCCGAGCACGCCCATCGCCTGGGCACCGCGCGCGCGACGCGGGGCAAATGCGCGGTTCAGGGCCACGCGTGCGGGTTGTGCAGGCAAGGCATCGAGGCTGCCCCACAGCGCGCGCATGCGTTCGATGGCAACCGCGTGGCGAGGGTCGGCCTGGCACCAGGCGTTGAAGGCCTGACGCTCGGCGTCGCTGACCTCTTCGTCGTGCAGGCGGGTCAGCCAATTCGCCGCTTGCTGGATGATCTGTTCGGAACTCATGCCAGCGGGTCTGCCGCGTGCAGGCTGTGGTAGCAGTGCACCAGGGCGCTGGAGATGTAGTTTTTGACAGTGCTGGCGGACACCTCCAGGCGCGTGGCGATTTCGCTGTAGGTCAGCCCGTCGAGGCGACTCAACAGGAAGGCTTCGCGAGCCTTGGCGGGCAAGCCGGCAAGCATTTCGGCGATGCGTTCCAGGGCTTGCAGGGCCACATGGATCGCGGCCGGGTCGGGCATGCCGGCATCCTCGCCCTGGATCACCAGGGCTTCCATGTAGGCTTTTTCAATGCGTCGACGCCGGGCGCCATCGATCAGCAGGCGCCCCGCCGTGGTGGCCAGGAAGGCCCGGGGTTCCTGGATATTTTGCGGCTCGGCCAGCATCAGCACACGGATGAAGGCATCGTGGGCCAGGTCGGCGGCGTGCTGGGAACACCCCAGTTTTCTGCGCAGCCAGCCTTGCAACCAGCCGTGGTGCTCGCGGTACATCGCCGTAAGGGTCTGCTGACGCACTGAATCGCCCAGCGCGGCCGGAATGTCATGCATGCGCAAAAGAGTCTCAAATGGGAAGAGTTACCAATTGCGCAAACAATGCCAGTAAAACGATAGTGGGGCAAGGGGCGCACAAGCCCCCTCCCACAGTTTGATCTCCATGCAGCAGGTAACTGTGTGTCCTCTTAGCGCCAGCTCCATGAGACACCGGTGTAGATCCCGCGGCCATCGGCCGGGGTTGAGCGTGCGACATCCAGGCCCTTGTCGTCGTAGCCCGGCGTGACGGTGTTGGCGTAGCGACGGTTGGTGAGGTTGCGCAGGTCGACCCAGGCTTGCCAGTCCTGCTTGGGTGCGTCGTAGCCGAAGGTCGCGCCCAGAAGGGTGTAGGACGCGGCGTAATAGGAATTGGCGTAGTCCACCGCCACCCGTGAGGAATACTCGGTATTGAGGCCGGTGTAGAAACCCGTCGGGTGGCTATAGCGCAGTTGCGCCTGATAGTAGTGCTGGGGGATGCCCGGCAAGCGGTTGCCGCCGAAACGGTCGTCGTCGCGGTAGTGGAAGTCGCTGAAGGTATAGGCTTGGCGCAGGTCGAGCTTACCGCTGCGGCCACCGTCCCACAGCGGGCTGAGCAGGCCCAGTTCCACGCCCTGGTGCACCGTGGGGCTGGCGTTGGATTCGGCGAGGATGGCATTGCTGGTCGAGGTCTGGGCCCGGGTTTCCACGGTGAGCAGTTCATGGCGTACTTCGGAGCGGTACAGCGCCAGGTCCCACTGGCCGAGCCATGCTTCGCCACGGCCACCGATTTCCAGGGTGGTGGCGGTCTGGTTTTTCAGGCTGACGCCTTCGCGCTGTAATCCAGTGGCCGGGCCGCTGCCCGCTGGAAAGTACTTGTTGGAACCCCAGATCATCGACCACGCATGCGGCGGCTCGACCGAGCGGCTCAGGTTGCCGTACACCTGCAGCTGCGGGGTGAAGTCATAGCGTAGGCCGATGCGCGGCGCGTAGTCCCAGTCATGCTGGCTGAGCGGTGCCTGGCCTTCGGGATAGGTGACCTGGGTCTCACGGCGGGTGTAGATCGCGGCCAGGCCGGTGGTCAGCCACAGGTCCTGGACCAGCTCCAGGTCGTTGCCGATATGCAGCACGGTGTCGGAGCCCAGATAGCTGTAGTCGCGGGTCTTGGTGCCGGGGGCGTAGGTTGCGGTGTTGCCGGCCGGCGTGCGCACGTATTCCGACGTGCCGTTGTTGGGCATCGCCTGGGTGGTGCGCAGGCCGAGGGTGGTTTTGCTGTCGTGGCCGAACAGCGTGTCCTGGCGGATGTAATTCAGGGTGCTGCTGATATCGGTGTAGGCCACCTTGAGACGGTTGGTGCCTTCGCGCAGGTCCATCGGGTAATCGTGATAGGCCAGCCCGACTTCCAGGCGCGAATTGTCGTCCAACTGCAAGGTGGTCTTGTTGGCGATCCAGGTGGAACCCGGTTGCAGGCGCTTGGAATCGCGGGCAACGTTGAGACTGTTGGCGGCACGCGGGTCGTGGCTGATCTGGGCGCGGGTGAGTTTGCCGGGGGTGTCGTTGGTGGTTTCGCGGTAGCGGAAATAAAAGCGGGTTTCCAGGTCCGGGTTGAAGCGGTAGCCGAAGTTGGCGGCCATGCCCTTGCCGGTGGCGGCGCTCTGGCGCTGGTAGCCGTCGGATTCCGAGTCGGTGAGGCTGAAGTAGTAGTCGGCATCCCCCAGCACCTGGCCAGAACTGATCTCGCGCTGGGCATAGCCAGGGCTGCCGGCTTCGTAGCGCACTTGCAGCTTGGGCGCATCGTAGCCGGTATGGGTCACGTAGTTGACCGCGCCGCCCAGGGCCAACGCGCCTTGATCAAAACCGTTGGCGCCGCGCAGCACCTCGACGCGGCTTTGCCACAGCGGGTCCTTGAGTTCATAAGGGGTGCCGCCGGGGCCGGTCAGCGGCAAGCCATCGAACATCTCATAGAGCCCGGAGGCGTGGGCTCCTGGGCTGCGGTTCAAGCCCGAACCGCGAATGGACAGCTTCACCCCTTCGTTATTCGCCGCCTTGGCATACACACCCGGCTGGTACTTGAACACGTCTTCATTGGTACTCACCCGCCCCTGCTGCACGCTGCTCATGTCGATGTAATTGGTGGCGCCGGGCACGCTCTTGAGCTGCGCCTGGGCCACTTCGCCGGCGCCGGCCTCGGGCGTGGTGACTTCGACCGGTGCCAATTGCAGGTCTTCGGCGTGCACCAGGGAGCTAAAGGTCAGGGCGGCAAACAGGAACGGAGGTGGGCGCAGCAGCATGGGCGGATCCTTGGAATTCGGGGGCGTGAAAGGCTGGGCCGTCACGCGAACAGTGATGGGAAGACAACGATGCCCGCCAAGTCACGCCTTGATAACGGACCAGACGCTTCCCACAACAGCGTCGGACCGGATTTATTTTTTAAGTCCAAAATCGAATTAATACATGCAAACTCAGTATTTAAAGAAATAACCAGTACCCATTACTGTGGAGCCATCGAGTCACCTACGAGATCGCCTCCCATGCCTGCATCCGCCACCGTCATCGACTTTACCCTCCACCGCAAACGCCGCCAGGCACGTGCTGCGGCCGAGTTGATGTGGGCGATGTACGCAGCGCGCGCAGGGTTGGCGGTGTTTACCACCCACGACGCAACGCCCAGCGATACACGCCGGGCGTAGGCCAATGAATTTCCTGCATGTGATTCCCGAACCGCCCGAACCGCTGCCCAAGCCCAACACCGATGACGATGTGATCAGCCTGTGCGTGGCGCATAACCTGCAACGCCTGCGCAGCAAACGGCACTTGTCACTGGACGCCCTGGCACGCGCCTGCGGCGTGAGCCGGGCAATGCTGGCGCAGATCGAATCCGGGCGCAGCGTGCCGTCGATCAAGGTGTTGTGCAAAATTGCCAAGGGCTTGAAGGTGTCGGTGGCGGCGTTCCTGGAAGATCGCGCGTTCGAAGGAGTGGAAGTGTTGCCGGCGCAGCAGAGCAAGCGCCTGGTGAGTGCCGATGGCGCGTTTATCAGCCGCGCATTGTTTCCCTACGATACGGCACGCCAGTCCGAGTTCTACGAGATTCGCCTGCGGGCACTCGGCGAGGAAGTCTCCCAAGGCCACGGGCCGGGCATCCAGGAAAACCTGGTGGTGGCCCAAGGCGTACTGGAAGTCAGCGTCAATGACGAGCGCTACCTGCTGTCCACCGGCGATTCAATCCTGTTCTACGCCGACCAGCCCCACCGCTACCGCAACCCGGCGGACAGCGAAGCCGTGGCGTTCCTGGTGATCACCTACCCCGAGCGGCTGGATTAATCACGGCAAAAAAAAACGCCCGACTTATCGGGGCGTTTTTTCATCGCGCGGGACCTGTCAGCAGGTGCAGCACATCATCGGCATGCCGTTGCAGCTCATCATCATGGGCATGGCGCAGTCGTTCATCATTTTGTTCATGAGCATGCAGCAGTTGTTCATCATGTCCATGCTCATGCCCGGCATCGGCATCATTTTGCACATCATGCCGTCGGCCATCATGGTGCATTCCATGACGCACTTCATCATCGGCATCGGCATGCCCATCATCGGCATCATGTTCATGCCGGTCATCATGGCCATGGCGTCGGCCGACATGCACATCATCGACAGGTTGGCGCACTGCATCATCATCGGCATGCCGCAGTTCATCATCATCGCCATCATTTCGGCATTGGTCTTGAACTGGGCCATGTCCATGCCGGCTGCCGGCTTCATGGTGCACATCATGGCGTCAGCGGCCATTTCGCATTTCATGGTGGCCATCATCATCGGCATGCCCATCATCGGCATCATTGGCATGGAGGTGTTCATCGGCATCTGCATTGCATTCATCATGTTCGAAACTCCGTAATCGACAGGAAATGGCTAGGTTCTGGCGCCGATTCTAGAGAGACCGGACGGCTGCGCAAGACGCCGGCAGAGCAGCAGGAATGGATGTTCCCAGGCACGCTTGGTCGAACAAGACAGCTGCATTTGGCGTGATAACAGTGATTTTGGTGCTATTGCGTTAGTTACATCCGTTACCTGGCGGCTATAGACGTTATGGATATTCGATTGAGGAATCTCGTCCAATCTTAAGGAAATAAACGGTCTAACGGATGAGCCTAGCCGTCGGGCTTTTCCAGCGACTGCATCAATTCATCGGCCTCCGAACCTGGTGGTAGCCTGAACCCATGCATTTCATCAGTGGCCAGAATTTCCCCCAGGGCGGCGAGCAACTGCGCCTCTGTCGGCGAGTCTCGCAGCAATTTATGCGCGGGCAGCAACAGCTCAGAGGGGACGCCGTGAACGCTCGCGGCGTCGATCACAGCGAAAAGGATAAAGCGCAGGCGTATTTCGCGGTCCGTCGGCCAAGCCGTTTTTCGCTTACCCAAGGTAGGGCCTCGTTTTTTCAGAAAAATCCGAGGCTATTGCGCACAGGGAGGTGTTTCAAGCATCGGAATGCAAGATAGGCCGCTTCCTACATCCAAAGGAGAAACAGCATACCGAACAACCCAATTACTGCACCGGCAGGAAATTCATCAACAACAGGCTTTGTGCATAGTTAAGCCCAATACGGCGGTAGCGTTCGTCGAGCATCTGGGTCAACAGGTCCAGACGCGCAACAATCTTGCCGAACTCGACGGCGAAACTCAGGTTGCTGCCCTCCTCCGAGATCTCGTTGGAAAACAGGAGCAGGACACCGTTTGCATCCTGGCGCTTGCTGAGCAGCCAGGTGGCCTTCTCGATATTGCGCGCGGCATTGCTGACGAACTGCGGGTTGATCGAGTCGGTAATGTAGAACTCGGTACGCCCACCGTGGGCGGTCACGATCATACTGCCGATGGCATAGATAAACGCCCCGACCCGGTCGCCCTGAAACTCAGGGCTCAAGGAGTAGCTCAGCGCTGCCAGGTCGCGACGCTCCCCGAGGGCGGGCAATGAGCGGCGCTGCTCAATGGCCAGGCGGATCTCCCGCGCAGCGCTTACCGCATCGGGATAACCCGACTGGCGCCACTGGTTGGGGTTGCGCAAATAGAGCTTGTTCATGAGCAAATACAGGCTTTGCAAGTTGTCGCGCATGCCCAGGGTCGCCATGCGATCGACACTGGTCTGGAAGAATTCATCGGGTTTGCCATCGCTGAACTGCTTGGCGATGTCCCGCCCCTGCTGCTGGGTGCAGCCACTGGCGCAGAGTATCAACACCACGGCCAGCCACAGGGGCCGAGGCACTCGTCGAGTCTTGAATAAAAGTAACGTGCGATCCATCGGCACCCGATCTGGTTCTTTTGCCCACGCGGGAAATCGGCAGGGCTGGGACAAGGATAGATTGGATAAATGAAAAAAAGTGCGATGGGCTGGGCAGATAGTTGTAAGCAGAGCATGCCGGGGGACTGAATCGGCCCAATAGTGAAAGATTCGTTTCAGGGCCTATACTCAATGGAACAGTTGCGAGTGTTGTTGGCGATCCAGGGAGGATCTACATCGCGTACGGCACTTCTCCCCCGCAGCTGTACAGGAGGGTCGCACAGATGAAACATCCCATTCGAGCTCAGATTTTTGTCCAGGTGATTTGCCTGCTATCGGTGGCTCAGCTTTTCTGCTGAGCCATGGGTCACTGCCTTTAAGATCAGCTGCGCGTGTGGCTGGGGCAGTTTTCGCCCTGTATTTGGGCCAATCAACTTAAATGCCATTGCTGCCGCAGTAGCGTTCGCGCGGGTTTCAAGCGCGGACGGCCCGACACTACGAGTCTGGTATTAACGCGAATGTTTCATTTATCCAGATTCACCAGTTCGTGCATCCGCGCCCCTATCATTCCCCGCAACCACTCAGCATGAAACGCCATTTCGTCCAGAGAGATCCCCTCACCCAACCGATATTCGAAAACCTTGTCCTTGGGTCCCTGACCCACGAGGTGGAAATGCCCATGGCGATCAAACCGGGCGAGGACGTAGGGGCAGACGTAAATGATGTTGCTGAATGGCACCCGCACTTCGTAGGGCCCGCGGCCACGACGGATAACCGCGAGGCTGAGCAGTTGCTGGTTTTCATCGAACGTAAAGGCCTCCACATGAGGCGTAGAGGCCATCCAGGCAAACATCGCACCGATGAGCACTGCGGTACCGAGCATGAACAGGATGAGCGCCGACGTCGTAAAACTCGATTAAGCGCTGGCCGGCGTGCCCTGCAGCGCTCCGAGCCCGGCCAGGAGCAACATCACCACCCCGTAGCCCGGCAACAGCATCAGTAGCGCAATGTAGAACCCCAGGATCCCCCGACCACTGCCGCCAACGCTCGGTAGATCCGGGCCGTAATACCAGGTGGGTGGGTGCGCGACAGGGCTTGCAGCGCTTGGCGCTCCGGGAAGCGTGGCGACAAGGTGAGGTGGGTCTTGACGGTTCATCCAACGGGCTCCAGGGGTTGCAGCGTTCAATAATGGGCGAAAAGCCAGGAACCTTCGCGCTCCCCTCAAACCGTTAGTTGGACGCCCGCCTAAGGGCGGCCTTACTTGAGCAGGGCAATCACCGCGCAGACAATCATGATCGCCAGCGCCGGCCACTGCATGGGCATGAAAAAGAAGTGATGGCGCACGCCATCTTCATGCACCTGCCGATTCAGGACAAAGCCCAGCACGGTGTTAATGGCCGAGCCAATCCCCACCCCCATCAACAGTTGCATCAGTGAGGTATTGCCGGGTTTGACGCTGGGGTCGGGCCACACCCCCATCAGCAACAACACCATGGCCACCGGCGTGAACAGTGTCAGCCAGCCTGCGCCGCGATAGATCATCGTTTAATCCTCATGAATGACACGATTGGCTCAAGCCGGCTCGCGTGCTTGCTCTTCAGCCGCAAACACGGCATCGAGTGTGTTGAGGAACAGGTCGTGGCTCAGAATGCCGGTGGCGATGGTCGACAACACGGGTTTGCCGCTCTCGTCCTTGATCACCACCTTTTCGGTCCAGGCGTTGAGGTCGACGGTACGCAGCGACGACATCGGCACCTTGCGCCCCTGGTATTCGAGAAAATCCTGGCTCACCACAATCGGCGTCGTGGTGATTTTGAGGAAGTTGCCGCTGACACGCTTGCCCCAGACCTGCCCGGAGCTGATGCAATTAAACCTGACTGCCCCACCCGACTCCAGCGTCGCCAGCACCCCCGGCAGACGTGCACGTACGTGCAGCTCACGGACCAACTGCTGGAAATCGTGAAAACCCTTGAGGCTCTCGATCACTCGATGAAACGGCTCGGAGGCATTACGACGGTAAGCCACGTTGGTGATCATGCCGGTCAGCACGGTTTGCCCGGAGCCGAACAGATACAGGTCATCAATCTCGGCAAAGGCGGTGTATTCGCGCTGATCGTTGATGATGCGCTCGATGCCATGCTCATACACGTCGTAAAGCGGCGCACGCAGTTTCCTGTGCCAGGCGTAAGCGGCAAATACACCCAGCCCGAGAACCGCCAGCAAAGCGCTGGTGGCGTAAATCAAGGTATGGGGGCTGCTGAAGCTGAAGGCCATGCCACGGGACGTCTGGAGGCTGACCGGCCCTTCATTGCCCGGTGGCAGGATCGTGCCCAGATACAACACAAACCCGGCGAGACCTAACAACACAACGCCAAATATCAAACTGAAAATCAGAAAACCCTTGCCGTGACGGAAACTGGCGATCAGTTCGCCGGTGGCGGAAGGCGCTTGGGAGGGGGATGACTGCATAACGCTTGCGTCCTTGTAATGGGGTTGCGCGCACCGCTGTTTATGCGGGGACGATTGAACCCTGCCGTCATTGGGCGGGCTTGGCACGGCAGGTTGGAACATGGCCCATTAACATCGTTCCCTGCGCATATGGGTTAATGCCAACGGGTTCACAACGTTCGCGACATTGGGGCCGGAAACACGAAAGCCCCGCTAAGGCGGGGCTTTCGTTTAAGTCCTGGCGGGAAACCACGCCTGGGACCCTCGTCATCTTTCGGACAATGCAGCGCTTGTTTCACCAGCTGGCAAAAGACGTCCCCGGACGTGGAATCATTATCGGGCTTGGCGAAGCACAAGCTCCGACAGACGGGTCTTAACTCGGAAGCAGAACTCACGAATTTGAAATTGATAAGCCGGCATAACCATGTAGTTTAAATCGGGACCCAATGAGTCTTTAATTTCCATGTATTTGGCAGTCTTGGCAGCAATGGCCTGGTATTGCGCCTCGTATTTATCGTAAGACGCTTTGTTGTAGACCTTTAAAACATCCAGTTCTTTACGGCATTGCTCAGCGCGATTTTGGTTCAAATTTGTTTCTGTTTCTGACTGAGCAGACTCCAGAGAAGCTGCTTTCGGGGCGTCAGCACTGGCGTTCACAGGTGCAGCCTCGTATCGCACAGTCCACTTTTCTGGGGTCGAAGGTGCGACCTCAGGCGGTGCTTCCTGGACGACGGCAGGAGGTGGAGTCACATCAGGTTTTTCGGGAGTTTTCGTAGCGCATCCAGAGAGGGCAAGCCCTACCACTACAACGATGCCACACATTTTATCCATCGGTTCCACCAAGAGGTAATTACGGATGGCTGAGTCGTTAGGTTCTGGGTAAAAGTAATAACTCATTCAATGATCGAGTGTAATTTTTCTACCAGCCTCAAGGCGCTCAGCCTCTCTTCCTTGAGTGCGCAGATGAACGATAGTAGTAAAAAAATAAAAAGATGACGAGCAAAAGCTGGCTGGAAAAACCACGAATTAAATGAGCCAGTGGAAGTGGCTTCAATTGCTTGATTCAGGTCCCGGGCTGCATCGGCAATCATCAGTATTGGCTGCGCGAGTCTGCTACAGGGCACAGTAAGCAGAAGATCGCCAAACCCCAGAAACACAAAAGCCCCGCTTTCGCGAGGCTTCCGTTTGAATCTTGGCGGGAAACCAGGGATTCGAACCCTGGGAACGCTATTAACGTTCGCCGGTTTTCAAGACCGGTGCATTCAACCACTCTGCCAATTTCCCTTGTGCATCACAGGATTAGGATAGCCCATCCTGTCTCAGCGGGCGCCATAATACCCGAATGAAACACACTGTCAAACTCTCGCCATCGCTTGTTACAGAGCGTCTGTTATGATCTTTGCGACTGAACGTTTCAAAACCGAAGGAG
>Ga0070754_10001454_pt1 | contig 18939 bp, 15 predicted proteins | sample VirMetDEL_Sep_01_FD_75181 | JGI IMG/M metagenome (GOLD analysis project Ga0070754, IMG submission 75181) | Aqueous microbial communities from the Delaware River and Bay under freshwater to marine salinity gradient to study organic matter... | ecosystem: Environmental > Aquatic > Marine >... | reverse complement strand
AGTTTTTCTGAATCTTTTGTCACAAAACAGAAAATATCGTTTCAAGCTATTAGCACCCTTGAAAGATTCGATAATTTTGTTAACAAGCCAAGCATCAATATCAGAATCATCCCGATCGTCTAAAATGTCACAATGAAATGCATTAACGAAATTTTCCTTTATATACAAATCTTTGTTGACAAACTTTTCTAATGGATCGTATGCACCTCGTTTATTGGCCAGTTCCTTTATGCCATCATCACAGATTGTGTTTATTTTCCTTTTGAATTGGTTAGCCCTTTCCATTATTAAAAAGAATTGTTCTTTGTATGTTTTGATTCCATCAGGGTCCTCTGGGTCAACCAATGAAACCTTTTCCAATCCTCTTTTATATTCCCTCTCGTATTCATTTTCAAACTCATCCTTTAAAACCATAAGCTTATTAATGGTACCTGTTTTTTCATCATTTAAAATAATTTTTGATATACCATAATTTTCATACAGGTCATTTTCAGATCCAAAAACCATGGTAAAATACGACCAGAAATGAATCACTTTCATGTTTATTTGATCGATAGTAGTATTGCGTGCACTTGTAACCCAATCTTTAAAAATGCGTTCTCGGTATGTTTTTTTAAACCTTTCACGAATTGAATTCGAATAATTCTCAAACTTTTCTGACATTTCTTTTTCTACAAGCTTTGATATATTTTCCCAATTCAGGAATGTAGATTTATCACTTATAGACACATGATGCTTTTCCCAGTCACGAAAATCCATTTCAGAGATCGAGTTTCTCGAAAGACCCTTTTTGTTGATTTGTGAAACGAGTTCTTTATGTAGCATCTGCATATTTTCATCTTCTATGTTAGAACCTTGAGTAAAGTTCTTGATGTTGTCTAGAACCACTTGAATGCTATTTCCTTGCTCCCCCTTCCACCCAAACTTCCTAGCCAAGTCATCCGAAACATAAATATAGGGCAACAATTTCTCTCTGTACTCAAAATGTATATCGGTCATTTTTGTAGTATTAGAATAAACAAAATGTTTGAAATAGAGATTGAAATCTCTACCCCCATTTTCAAATTTTCTATTTTTTGTGTCGTTTTTTAAACTGTTGTATGTTTTTGTTTGTTCTTTAATATTTAGTTGCGTTGTATAATCATCCTGATACCACGGTGTTTTTTCTGTAGACTCATCGAAAGTGTTTGATGATGCGTCCCCATATCTAACTTTTGTGGGTAGTGTTTGATGTAGTCTGGATTGATAGTTAGAAAGGCCTGGTTTAAAAGTTTTAAATACAGTATCAAACATTTTTGACCAGTTCTTTGGCATATTTTTGGTAAATGAGGACGGCCCATTCCTCCTTTTCCCATTCTGGTGTTTATATTTTCGTGCCATTGTTTAATTTCTATTATGTCAAATTTTATTTTTAAAGTTTGGTAAAAATCAATATTGTAATGTATGTTATACAACAAATACTTTATTAAAATTATAAAAAGTTCAAAAAGATTGCATAAAAATGTTAATCACAAACACGGTGTGAGAATGAGGCCAAGTGTTGTTTTCGAACAAATTTGTATTTGTTTTCTATGTTGGTGTTCATCCGTGACTTGTTTTTCCAATAGCTGTGCAACATAATCATTAATACAAAAAGGACAGCAAAAACAGAAATGTCAGTATCGACATCATTTTCTGACATGCGGTTTTGAAGGAAAAGAGAAACCACAAAAATAGTGAGACCAGTGAGTACACCGGAGACGGCGACGGTTGTATCGCAGATGATCCTGAATGCCAATTCCCAGCGCATATAAAATCGGACGTGCTCGATATCTTTGCTGAGCATGGATATATCGGGCGCTGAAGAACGCTGAGAAGTGATGTATGATTGCAGTGTTTCTTTTTGTTGTGATGTAAACAGCTCTGGTGTTTTTTGTAAGAGTGTGTATAAAACCCGTGTTTCGGGGGTGTGTGGTCCTTGGTCATCACCGTCGTCTTTTGTTTTGGTGCACTGTGAATATTGCAAGACAAACTGCTTTGCATTTTCATATTCCGCGCGCATGGACAGGCAGTAGTCTGTAATCATTTGGAAAAGTTGGCTGATGGATATGAACAAGGCCAGCACAACAAAATCCTGTTTCCGGATAATGTCAGTCAGTGATGACCGAATGACATTATTACCCAACTGGTTTCCGAATTGAGTTGTAATGTAATCCATAGTTGTAAGAAGAGGGTCAGGGTTGTCGATAGAGTTTTTAGGGGTTGGGTTAAAATTGGGGTTGTTTTTTAAATATTAATTTGTGATAATTTATCGGCGTGGCCAACACAAAATGTGATATTTCCTGGAGTTTTATTTTGTTTGGTGTTATGATTTGGGATAGAAGGTGACTGCGGAGGAAAAGGGATTGTTGGGAGGGATGATGTAGCAGAGGAGAGATGATGTCTTGACAACCTCTGATTTAGTAATGCAATCGAAGATGGCAAAGGACGTGGTAAATTAGCTTTTGATGAAGAAGATGTGTTTACAGCACCAGTCTCTGTACTAACATCATCGAATCCTTGTTCTTGTATGTGTTTTTTATAGTCGGAATACGCGTCACTTCCGAGTACAAAGACGTGGCCGCCACGTGCCTTCAGGGTAATGCTATTGGAAGCATGTTGGTGTTTTGTATTTGGGTTACATGACATCGCTGCGGTCATATAAAGCGCGCACGGTATCGATGGAGATGCTATTTGTATTTTGTTTTGGAAGGTTGAAGCGCAACAGGAATTGGTCCACGGTGGAACCTGGCTTGACAACAAATTTAGTTTGACCTGTTTGTTCGAGACAAGCTTTTGCAAACTGGCGCACTAAACGACATTCGTCTTTATATTGACGAGCAAGCTGATCTGGAGAAGACACCGGCGACGATGATGATGTTGATGATGGCAAGGTTGGTGTTGCATTAGGCAAACGACCAGATCCTTGGCGTGTATTTGTTGTCATATCAGCATTATAGCATGACAAACTACTCATGTCGCGAGCATTGCAATAAAATCCAATCTTGTTTTATAAAAATATACATTGTTGTAAATTCGATTTTCTTTCAAGACCGGCTTTATTTTTAAATACAACAATGTATACTGTTATTGTCTGCTGACTTTCCAAATGCCATACATATATACACTAACACTTTATGTTGTGGGGTTTATGGTTGGATGGATTGGAGGTAGGGTGGGTGAGGATAAGATGACCGGACTTCTTAATAAAGAATGTAGTTTGTGTCGGTGTTCCATTCACATACTCGTATGTGTATGTGTGACGTGAATTTGGAGCCCCTGACAAAAGGGGTGCCAGACAACAAATCCAAAATGGCTTTGGAAACTAATATTGCCGAGACGCTCTTTTATAATTATACACGGGCTCTTGCCCCCAAAAAGTCTAATGGCGTTGAAAAAAACAAGACAGAGCACAAGTCTCTGAAAAAAACAAATCAAGCGAATGGAGGGGGCGGTGGGAACAACAACGATGCTAATAATTCTGATGACGAACAAGAGCCGACCAGAAAATTGGCCGTTTCCCGTACAAATGACGAAACATGTGTTCGTTCTACGGAAAGGGGGTTGTCTATGGCAAGCTTATATATTCCTATTATCAATGAGAGCGACTTGTCTGACCTACATATTATTACACGTAAAGTAGCACGGCATATCCATCGTCAAACAGCAACAAGTGGTGATACAAATGCAGATATAAGAAAAGACGACCAATTGGATTTTGTGACTGAGCTTGAAGCACGTACGCCAGAGTTTGAGGAGTTATTGTTGACAAGTGTGTTGAGTACAACATTGGCGGATGGCACGGTGATACGAGCAAGGCCGTGTCCCAGTGGCACAAAGCGTGGCGGGGTTATGAATGGAGCATGTGTGTCCCTGCTTGTGTCGGGTATCAATGATGGTTCTATAATTGTTGAAGGGTTATCGATTGAAGAATATGCTACATTCATGTCAACGGGGAAATTACCGGATTATCCATCACCGTGTGTTTTGTGTACTCGAGCATTGATAACACAGCATATCAAGATGTATACGGATAGTGTCATTGTTCCTGTGCATGCACACAGTTGTTTTTCACAGACATTCTGGAATCCTGTCGGGTGTGAAGGGGGTTACAAGGAGTCTGTGTGTTTTCCGAATCCCCAATATCCTGTTCCGCCATTTCTTGTGCAGAAGCCAATGGTTATGTTTGACCAGAGTTTGTTAGAATGGAAAGTGCGTGTTTCTGATGGGGTCAGATACATTGACCAGTCTCGACTCAGGGTTTCTCCGTTGAATGGGGAATCTCGTTTGACTCGTGAACAGAACCCCTCACATTTTCGGGAAGGCACAACAGTACAAACATCAGGTCATCCACTTCATCATCCAACACAGCAAAAACAACGTCAGTGTCACATTCTCAGGACGAACTCTCGGATGATGCAAGTGGAGTCCAAGACACATACATGAGACGGGTGCGCTCGCGCCTGTTGTGCCTTACCATTCCAATTCTTGGCAGCGACACTGCCCGTCTCTTATTCCATTCCTTTTCGGAAACATGTCGGGAGTATTTTTCTCGCAATGACACTCACTTGTCACATCTGTACAAAGAACCAGATACCGAACAGATATTGACGTTTACTGAGTGGCGTCTGGAACTACTTCAACAACTCATCCAAAATCATACTCTGTTTTTGCGAGTGGGAATGTCGAATGAATTTGTATACTCACTTTATTTGGTATTGGACTCCCATCTGGGATTACCTCTGCGATCGGAATGTGGTTCGGGCAGCGATTCATTCTCGCTTGTGTCACTTCGAAAACAAAAGCGGTTACCTGAGCAGTGGATGCCGGTTTATTTTGAGACTATTTTTCCGGCTGTAATTCGCTATATTTACTCCTATGAAAAAGTCACCAAGACAACCGATATAGAAAACATCATTTCCGGGAACACGGCCTTTGTCATTAGAAACAAGAAGCGGTCGCGATGTATGATGCAGTCCCAGCCCCGATCCAAATATGCTGTCACGGGTACAAAAAAGGGTGATGCAATCCGATCATCGCCACAAGAATTCATCAATTCATTGTCACCACAGGCATTCCAGTGGGTCTGGAAACTTATTGCCACTTGTTTGCTTGGAAACTATGTGCATTGTGGTTATCGCCCGCCCATTGCAGAGCGTCGCGGCATCTATGAAATGGACAAACAAAATTTACTGAGAATGGCATTTGATGCGGATGGTGTAAACCTTTTCCGGAATGCCATCCACGAGTACATAGTAAACTGGCTAAGCACAGACACTATTCAACGCACCATCCTGGAACACTTTCGTTGTCTAAATTTTCCATTGTATTCTAGAAATGTTCGCAGCATCTGTGACCATCTGATTCGCGGTCGATACTGGCACAACCGCTTACCCCAACTCGAACGAGGGGCGCGTGCGCATATTATCAGTACACGCCGGTCACATATGCCAACTTCAAACAAAACCACCCTGCGTAAGAAGCAACGCATTGTTCCAAAACAAGAGCAACATGATCAAACGACACCCTCTTTGTTAACTGCATCTCAAGTTACCCAACCTGTTTCCGGCCTTGTGTCGTCCAATGAAATAAAACAGTGGTTTAAACGCGGGAATTATAAAACACCCATAAAAACACGGATTGTAGTTTACGAGTGGCTATATGACATATGCATCACACAATGTAAGCGGATGCGAGGCACAGGAAATGAAGAGTTTCGTATATGTCCCATAGAGTATTCTCGGAAACATGATGATATATATTTGGATAAAAACACAGGGTTCATCGTTTTACAAAAACTTGGGATTTCACAAGAACAAGAAAGATTGCTCCAGCATGTCATTGATATTTTACCTCGTGAAATGAACCTGGATGGAATTGCCATGCAACTTTATCAAGACATGTCTCACAAAACAAACACATGTCTTCAGCTTGCAATCATTGCTCACTACTTCCGTCTGAAGCGAACCTTGATTCCATTGACACAAGACTATGTCACCAAACTTCAAACAACATTACGCCGGGTGTACAACTTGCGCCACTTTGAAGATGTATCTCAAATAACCACTCCTATTTTCTTTTGTACGGCATGCCAAATTTATTGTATCAAATATAAGAAACGTAAGCCACGCATCAACCAGAGGTTTGTATTTGGCGATAACGGCATTCAGTGTGTTGTTTGTGGCGGAACATGGGCCGGACACAGTGATACAAGCGCCATTTCCTCAAATAATACTATTATTGAGGTGGACATGCTACGCCATGGTATTTTTCTTGTACAAACTCAAAGTCCTTCAAAATTTATCAATTTTGCGAGTTCCATTGCCATTATGTGTCCTGGATGCGCATGTATCACTTATATCAACGAACACTGGCATTCCACAGAAGCCACTGATAAATCAAAAGGCGTTATTCCTGGAAAAATAGGGACATTATATCATTGTCAAGATTGCTGTACCAAAAATTATCGTGCCCGGCGGCGTGGACTCATGTCTATGACAAACGCCATCGCTGCAGACACGCGTGTCGGCACACAGGAAAAACGCCACATCTGCTTGCTTGGCGAGAAAATCTCACGTACACGAAGTCGATTGTCTGTTACATATATTGATGACAATACCATGGAAATAAAACAGGGTGTCCTTTGTGACATACATTATCGACCCTGTTTCGACAAAGATGTCTATTTCCATTCTTATATTAGAAATGTCATCAAACGTCATTGAAAAAATAACTACGTGTATGTATTTTTACATAATCCATGGGCGTTTTTGTGCTACATATTAATTTTGCTTCATATTTTAGTTTAATCTAAACATTTGAAAACAATATTTTTCAATATTTTTCTTGTGCATACTCCGTTGCTTGCTATTTCAAATTCGGAAATAACATATATCCAATTAAACTTATAATACAAATGAGATGTTCTCATTTTCAACATGAGGAAAACGCATACAAAATGTATAAAATGTCATCTTTACATAGTTATTCCATTTCTTTTGGTGTATTATGTTTGGAACGACTATCAAAATTTTTCGAAGATGAATCCCGGAATTTGGAAAAATACGGGAATCATTTTTTTCAAAAAGAAACTGAAAGAAAACAAAACACCCCAAAAGAGCAAAACCGTACTAGACTCTAACTATAATATTTCATACGAGCCATTTTATTATAACAAAACTGAAAAGCCATTCTTGGATTTTAAGGCTCCTCCTAATACCACCTTCCAGAATGCATATGTCATTACACTTCAAAGCAATCCCCAAAGAGTGTCATATGTATTTGACCATCTAATTAAAAAACAACTTCCAGGAGCACATGTGCACTGGGCTCAAGCAAGAAGTAACGTTTCTGCTGTTTACAAGTCATGGGTTAAGCAAAAATATATTGATTCTATATACGCACAGAAAATCATATCCATCGAACAGAGTAACAAGACCCTGGGAAAATTCGAACAAAGTAAAGTGGCGTGTTTGATGTCGCATGTTTTTTTATGGGAAAAGTTAGTAAACGACCCTTTACAGGATAATTATCTTATTCTCGAGGACGACGCACTTGTGAACAAGTACACTTTTTATGAACAGTATAATCTCGTACTTGCAGATTTGAAATCCATGGACTGGGATTTCGTATTTTTATACATACACCCAAATTATAAACACCAGAGACATCGTATTCCAGGAAAAAGAACACTCTTTAAGGCTGCACCAGCTTATGCTAATGTGGGTTATTTACTATCGAAACAAGGTGCGAAACGATTACTCAGTTGGATGTTACCAGCAAAGGGACGAAAAGATTATTGGATTCAAGTATTGATAAAACTCAACCTTGACTTGGAAAGATCAACCATACACACACAAAACAAACATCCTTTTCTGGCTTTTAGCATAAAATTTCCAGGTATCATTGATACTCTTGGAGGTGCTGGATCCATGAAACCATTATTTGTAAACAGCATGACAGACACATTGCGTGCCTTATCAATATAAAAATGAGTGGGCATGCTAACACATGGCTGCAGGACACATACGATGGAACCTTGTTATCTGGAGAGGAAACTGAATTAACAGACAATGAAAGCCCACCAGTCTCAAAAAACACAACATGCTACGGCTGTACCAATAATATAGACAACCAAGAAGCCCATTATGGATTTGGGGGTTGTTTACAGGATTCCTCAGATGAAGAATCAGACCAAGATTTTCATGCAAAAATACAAGATCAGAATAAAGAAGAACAAATATTGTTTCAAAATCACAAGCAAAACTACACACAGAATACAAACGCTGTAATTTATTCCAATTCGGATGACAACACCGTGGATGAAAATAATGACAGTGACAATGAGACGAGTCGGGAATGCGAACCACGTAAAAAAATTCGATATAGTTCAGAATATTTTACAGACTCATTGTTGTCTTTTGAAAACACGGATCCAATCGAGCATACCAGTATAAAGAAAAAACACGGAAAAACTTATATTTATTTGTCATTTGAGGAAGACGAAAAATACCCTGTCACGTTTAAGAAAGGATACTATGACATGGCATCTTTAAAGAGCCTTTCCATTCGATTGAATACACTTGTTTCAAAGCATAGCCATCCAGAAATGTACTATAATAATACTTGGTAGATTTGGATTTGTATATGTTGAAAAGTTTTTATCTTGTGCGGCATAGCCGCATAAAATATTTTTTCCATTTTTGTTCCCGCACGTGCTCATACTCAACGTTTGGAAACAATGGTCAGCACTGTGCATAGCCGCATAAAATATTTTTTCCATTTTTGTTCCCAAACGTGCTCATACTCAACGTTTGGAAACAATGGTCAGCACTATGCATAGCCGCATAAAATATTTTTTTCTATTTTTGTTCCGGCACGTGCTCATACTCAACGTTTGGAAACAATAGTTAGCACTATGCATAGCCGCATAAAATATTTTTTCCATTTTTGTTCCCGCACGTGCTCATACTCAACGTTTGGAAACAATGGTCAGCACTGTGTATTATTATCATTCATCATTCATCATTCATCATTCACTTTAAAATTTACCCATTTCCCATTTCATGGTCATTTTCACACTCCTTATGTTAGATATAAGTAAGTTGGTTGCGGGTTGAAGTGAAAAAAAGATGGCAGAGAAAATATTTTCACGCGAGTTTTACAAACGGCTTTTAATAGATCTTACGAACAATCACCATGACATACTTTTAAAATTTATGCGTTGTGTTTTTGAAGAGGGTGCCACGAAGCTTCAAAAGAAAATGTTTAGGAAATGTGTTTATCGATATTTCAATCTGTTTTACACAAAGCACAAACAAATTTATTCCATTCAACACATCAAGAAAATGTTTGGATACAAACTTATGGCATCGCTTTCTAAAGTAATAGAACAGCCGGAGCTATTTTCTTGTATACAGGCGGATCTCCGTTGTTTGATGCGCTTTTTGAGGGAAGATATATCAATGCATTGATGAAGATTTGTTTTGGAACAAGGGATGATGTTTTGTTTATGGTTGTTTCTTTTTTTTATTACAATACACGTGCTGTCTTTTGTAAAAATTTGTTTACCAATAAATGCCACATTTTAAAAAACAAGTTGATAACATGTGTCAAGGGAGTTCTCTTTGAGTGGTTATAATATGAGGGTTGTGGTGGGAATTGACATTGGCCTTTTAAATTTGGGCCTGGTTTGCTTGGAATATAACAATGATTATACCGAGCAACCCAAAGCAAAATTTGCAGACAAGATAAATCTAAAATTGTGGGAATGTAAAAAAAACAAAAACAGCAAATGCAGTCTCCAGCATGATAAAAGCGCGACATGTTTTGTACTTCATTTTCTCAGTCAATACAAAAAGTGGTTTGAACAAAGTCATGTAATTATTATTGAGAGACAGCCTCCTTGTGGAATGAAAGATATTGAGCAAGTGTTTTATACCACATTACAGAGCAACCGTGGTATTTATAACAGTTGTCTGTCCTTGCCAAGCATCAAACTAACATGTGATATAAAACTTATTCATCCCAAGAGTATGCACAAGCATTTTGGTATTGGGCATCTTTCTTATGAAAAGAGAAAGGAAAAAACCGTGGGTATATCTCATGCAATACTTAAGAATTTAGATTCGTTCATTGACAAGGAAAGACAACATGACATATCAGATGCGTGCTGTCTCATTCTGTTCTATGTTGAGTCATATTTGAAACCCCATGCTGAAAAGAAACGATACCGATGCGAGGCGCATAATCTCATGGAATGGTTTAGAAAAAAGAATCTAGAAATTAATGTAACTGCCATGCTTTCGACATTTTGTTACAAGAAAAAGTCTCGACAATCATTCCGACAAAAATAAAGTTAACTTGGGACATTTTTATTGTAAAAAATATGATAACAAACATTAAAACAAGCGTTTCCGCTTACGAAATACAAGAGCATATGTTTGGGTCTGCAAGGGTACACATTCAATCAGACCAGCCTTAGACAAACAGCCCACCATTCCTCTGCAAAGACGATGTATTTCTAGCAGCAGCATATCGTCAGCCGTGTGTGTGGAACAATATTCTATAATATAGATATCACGCTCTGTATCTGCATAATGTTTTCCCCAAAGGTGTGTCAATAAAGACCGAATACTATCATGGTTACATTTTCCCGCAGAATAACTCTTCCTACCATATCATTGCATAAATTTCGCACTTCATTCAAAATGAGTTTGTCAGTGCTGTGCAGTGGTGTCAAAAGTGAAAACACAAAAAAGCGAGTTGGTTCCGCCTTGGCAGCACGATGAGTTCCCTTGATCCCCATGGTCGGTTCAGTTGTCAACTCCAACGACGAGAAGGCCTTTGTCCCACTTGCATCCAATCCAATCGACATTGAAAATGACAACAATTGGGACTCTGTTTGGAACAAATTGTGATTTTGGAGATAAAGACTGTAGTTAGTTTTACTCTTAATATTGGGCAAGACTGGTTTCGAGGTCCATTATTTGCTTGTATAGAAGTACCAGGGTTTCTGAATCAAGAGTTTGTACCACACTGGTTTGTGAAAAGATACTATCAAAAGCACCAATATAGGAAACACTCTGCTCAAATCGTTTTGCACATATTTTTCCTGCTGCCACGCCCGTAAACATATTCAATGAAAAATCAAAGGTTGGATTCAATGCATGTTTGACAAACTCGGGCAAAAGAATTGGGACGCTTGTTTTGGATGTCCGATTCTGTATCCCACACAGCTCACAATGATGGTTGCCAGATACAAAAGCGGTAGTTGTTGAATACTCCTCAAGCAACTTCGGAGTCAACGCAATAATCGACGCACATATCCGGCGATTCCATTGGTCCTTGTCCTCATCACAGACATGCCCAAATTTGGGTAAAAGATATGTCGTGTATTTGTTTTTTATAAAGGCATTGTTATGCTGTAACGCATCTAGAAAATTATCGTATTCAGCACAGGCCGATTTTAATTCGGGTGGAATATCTTCTACATCTATGTCATCAAGTAAATCAATATCCTCTTCGTCGTCGACGTATTCACCCTCTTCCAATTTTTCTTCGTCGCCATCATCGTAACTTTCCATGCCATCTTCTGCGTCTATCTCAACAGTGGAAAACTCTCCATAGATTGATTCGTCATCAGACACAATAAATCTTTTAGCAACACGGATTGTTTTTCTGTCGCACTCTAAAGTGTCCGAATCACTATTGGTTCCAGAGTCATCCTCTTGAACAGACAAACGCTGAAGACGCTCTGAACGACGAGGTGGCCTGGAATTTGTTTTTTTACCCCCAGTATGTTTCTGTTTATTCTTCCTTTTCTTTGATATAGGTTTGTCATCCTGTTCGTTTTCGGAACCATCTGTGAATATAGTAGTATTCTGGTTTTCTCCGGAAGGAAGTGACTTCTGTTTCTCACACGAAGCTGCCTTTTTTGCTGCATCAAAAACATTTTGGCACCATTCCTGATTAAGCATATGGACCTCGTCTTTTGTCAAAACGCGAAACATATCGGAAAATGAAGAATACATGGTTAGAAATGGATTTATCTTTTTCAGATGTTTGGAATACAATGCAGTGACCATATATCTTTCCTGTATGTACTTCATGTTTCCATCCACAAGAATCATGTTCATCAACTGCTCTTCAGTTACAAATTTCCCAGAATCGACAAAACACATCATGCCCCGTCCACTCAAATATAGTTCACGAAGTGATGGACTATCCTTTTCCTTGGGTTTTTCCTTTGTATACATTGTTTTGAAGTCCAAGGTGCCATTTGCGGGTTTCCAAATCGAAAGTGATTGCGCAGAGGACATCTTCAATACAAGAAAGCAAGGAAATGTCGGGTCCTTATTTTCAGTATGATCATACATAACAACAATGTAGGGAAACTCCCCTTCTTTTCCCACATTCAGAGAAATCTTGTTTTGATTAAAATTTCCAGTGGCACCACCCCTAATAAAAATACCATATCTCCGAGTACCATTTTTCAATTCACGAATAAGTAGCTTCCACTCACGCACAGCGGAAAGTAGTGCGGAAGAGTCACACGCAAAAATTGTTTCGCAAAGAATTTCTTGTGAAAACTTTTGTGTCTCAATGAGATCAGCAAAACGAGAAGCAGCCGTTAATGACAATGCCCTCATACATGGCTGCCATGCAGATATCTGATATTTTTCCATCATGAAAAAAAATACCCCACACACTTCCCGATAAATATCATTTACATCTATTTACTTTTGTTTGTGGTGTGTGAAAATGAGAGTAGCAGAAAACAAACTGTTGCTTAAACACATGAAGCACGACACCTTTTTTGAAAATGTACAAATATTTTATTATAAATTACATCACTGAAATATCAGTGAATCATATTTACAAAGTATTTTCCAAAAATATCAAACAAGTCACTCCTCTTCTTCGTCTATATATAGACAACCACCGTATTCCATGTGCGCAAACTGATTAGCTATTCCATCGTGACAAGCAGCGCATTGGATATGTACATTGTCACTGGAAGTACTAAAACTACTTTCAGAGTCAGCCACTTCCAAATCCGCCACTTCAGGGTCAAGCACTTCGGAGTCAGACACTTCGGAGTTTGTTGCTTCCAAATCCAGCACTTCGGGGTCTGTTACTTCAGAGTTTGTTGCTTCCAAATCCAGCACTTCGGAGTCTGTTACTTCGGAGTCCGTTGCTTCGGAGTCCATAAAGCATTCTACAAATGTGTATTTGGGGCGTCTTTCGTGTAATATAACTGGAACAGAATCCATCCTTTTTAGCAAGTCCCTTTGCTTGTGCCGTCTTTGGATCTTTGTCAGTCTACGAACCTGTTTCTCGGTCAATATTTTTTTTAATGCAGAAGGTGTTCCATCTTCCGAGCGCCGCCTTTTTGCCAAGTGTGTTTTGAGTCCTGCATCCATCTTGAATTGGCTTCTTTATACTTTGCTTACAAAAATGACACTGTTCTAGCCATGTGTCACCCAACTTACCAATGTTGTAAATGAACAGTTTCGGACATTTTCTGTGCTATTTATTGATTTTTGGAGGCAGACATGCATGTTGTTAGAGAATATTGTAATAAAAACAAAACTTACTGTTAACAGCAGCGGGATAGCAGAACAAAGAACGCAAATTCCCATCCATTCGAACACTGAGCTCTTCCGCGTTATTGCGAATGATAGAGTCTCTTGCACCAGGGAACATATTATAAAATGTAAGAATTTCCTTCATCATTTTTCCTGAAGCTCGTTGACTTTGAGAAAATACACTTATGACGGCATCTGGGACTGCATATAATAAACATGCAACATAAAACGCAATCCCAACAGTCTTTCCCTCTCGACGCGGCGCTGTGATAAAACAATTGGTCTGGACTTCTGTGGCACCAATAAGAGAAAGGTACCTACGGGAATTATCACGGAACCGCTTAGGGCCAACAATATATGGTAAAGACGGGCCCAACATTTGTAAATGCCATTGGCATTGTTTTGAGCTCAATGGCATGTCTTTCTGTGTAGTAATTTTATTTAAAGTTACCAGTGTATCTAGCATATGACGCAAGCGTGTTTCTCCTTCATCTCTATAAACGATTGCTTGTGTATCCGAAGAAAGAACATCCCATCTGGACCGTATCTTAAATGCATCTGTGTATTCGTCAATATATTTTTTATATTTTTTTTGGTGAGTGTAAAACATATTTTTTAAACTCCCTGCATAAGGGCCATCTGTTGGTTGTTCACTCTTTGTACGCACAGCATTGCTTAAAACACCATCTTTTCTTGTTGCCACTTGCGATGACACAAGTAGCTCCTCAAACGTATTTGTAAACTCGTCGCCAACAATATAGATGGACGAATCCATGATTGGCTATTTATTTCTATCTTTTCATTCTATGTTGATTTGGCTTGGTTTAAAGCTATCTTTTCCTTTTGAAAAATAAAAATAAATACATTTCTCATTGTCGTGGACAATAACATCTATATTGGCAGAATGACACATAAACTTGCATTCGATGTGCATCTTGTCAATGACAAGAACAACGATGATAAAAACCGTCTTGTTACAGTGGAATTGGTATGCCCTCATGTTGAGGAACGCGCCTTATCAGCAGAAGAGCAGCGCCAGTTTGTTCAAACAATGCGAGCAGACGCCCGTGGAATGATACGTGTTCAGGGGTTATCAATTCCAGACGAATGCATAGAGGAGCCATGGGTAATACACATTATTGCATGGACACTAACAAAGTGTGAGGATGGATATGATGTCATGGGTATTTATAAACATTTAATTTTAGCGCCGTCTGTATTCCAAAAATTAAATGTACCACTCAAGTTCAAGTTCACACAGTATGGTGTTCCATCTACAACATACGATGCCCGACCACCAAGCTATGCCGTTTTGAATGTTTTTATCAGACCACATTTTCTCTATGAGATGGAGGAGGACATTGAAAGTGTACAGCGTCGTTGTAACAAATTTCTAAAAACATTGGATTCTACTATAGAGTACAATCTTAGAAAATCACATCATGCAGAAAACAGCCTGTATGGATACACAGATCACATCTATTTTAGCAAAACAGATGTAGATGTATGGCTAAAAGAAGGTAAATCTCTAAATATTTGTATGCCTGCAAGTATTGTAAGCAATCCATTCTGGATAACACATCCGAAATCACTCGAGACAATTTTTTACAATGCAATCAATTGTGTCCAATACCGAACACAAGAACCAATTACGTATAATATGCTACAATCCCACAATGATGTCTTCTTTTTGGCTATTCGGATGTTTAATAGTATTGGGACAGCATCATTATACACACCGGACCCAGATTATTCACAATCACCAAAAGAGTCAGAGTGTCGTGGAAATAAAAAGGTCGGAGAACAGTTTAGTAATATGGCATTCCATGGTGCCCTACCATCGGAGTATCTTTTTTCTGGTGATTGTGAAGATTCAGGAAACTATATTGTCAGTTTATTCCGTTTGTTCATGAAACAAAATTGGAAAAAAGACAGTGTATTTGATCGCATGAAACAAGTTTTAGAGCACTATGATATTTATCAAGCCTTACTCGGAACACGCGCACCACACCTATCACAAAATTCAACCATGAACGGAGACACTGATCCATTCTTTAAAACAGAACCCCCACAAGTTCATTTTTGTATGGTGTGGTTATTAAAAGAAAAGTATTGGGATACAAACTGGGTTCCAATCGGAACGGCGGATGGAACAGGTTGGACACCTGCCAACAAAATATACGAAGAGTCTAAATTTCTTGAACAAGCCATCAAGAACAGAAGCTGTTTTTCAACTATAAAAAAAAATATTCACAATGATTTTTTATCAGTTCTCAGTATGGAAAGTATCCCTGAGGAGGGAAAGGACGATTCATTTTATGTGTTTGCGGCTATGCTAATCAACCCAAGTACAGGGGAACAAATGCGTATTGTAAACGAGCAAAAAAACAAAAGTAACGCAGTAGAATATAATCGATTCTTAAAAGGTCCAAGTAAAGGAAAATGGTCTCTGGATACCGTATTTAATGTTACACAGGATCAAAAAACCCTTGACTTGTGGCGTTTGTTAGTACCGCTTGCTATCATGGACGACAGGCCAACCTCTTCGTGTAGAACCAAGCCTTTCATTACTGCGCCACTAAGCATAGAAAACAATGCTCACAATCCTGGCACCATGCCGCTGATGGTTGCTGCGTATCCGTGTTCGGCAAAAGCAGATAGTTCACAGGCCCTTGCGGTTCAGGGAAAACTGAAAACTTTAGAAAGAGATTTAAAGTTTGCAGAAAAGGCAGCAAAATTTGCCGGTCCTTTGGCGGTTTTGTCTCACCACATGCCAATTACAAACCGAGTCGGATACTTGCCTGTTGAAATGTACTACAGTGTGGGTGGAAATTCATTTGAGAATAAAAAGAATACTCGCGACAAACATATCAATCACATGCAAGTAGGCGGTAGGGCTGACGATGGATACCCTACACTCTACGACGCTTTCAGAGACCAAAACAATTTTTCTGATGATGAAGAATATACACCAAATGAAATTCCGACCATTCCTTTTCCAGTGGATTCTGAATCAGAAGAATTAAGCGATGCTACCGCTAGAGAAACAGAAGAGGAAATTGAAAATGATACGGATTGGGACAATTCGGAGATTGAATATGATCCTATGTTTTTTGAGGAAACGAGTGATCCCGACTCTGGATATAGTACATATAACTCATATACTACTACAGAAACTAGTGACGTCGAATCAAGAATGAATATCAACCAAAAATTATGTTGATTGATACTTTTTTCTCGAGAATATGTATGGTTTGAAATGCAATGTATATATAGTTGTTACGTTACGTCATGCAATTTTCTGGAAGTATGATTCCAAAAACAAAACCATTCTTGTATATCAAGATACATATTGTTCTATTATAAATGGATGTTTTGTATACAAGAATTATAATACACCAATAAAATTGTCATCATAATTTGAAAACACGCTCGATTTTTCCTTGTATTTTTTATTTTTATTTTGTATTCAAAAATAAATAAGAGATTTAACAAAGGTCGAAGACGACATGACACAACATTTTTATTTTCCAAAATGATTCTTCGTTTGTTCGAAATAGGCGTTGTTGCCTTTTTAGCAATAGCCTATTATGACAGTGACAACATACATGTCAGGCAGGCATGGAATACAATACATGCAATCATACCATCCGAACGATCAAAACGTTCATCTGAAGAATATAGTATGCAAGACGAATTTGCAATGCACAGTCGAGAATATATCATTCCCAAAACAGACTCAACATCCGTAGCCAAATCTCAACTAGAAGCAGTATTACTCAATGATTTCGATGCCGTTTCTGGATATGATTGCATTCACAACGGAAACAGTATAGATGAAGTTTATGAAAAATTTGTCCAATTATACAAACATGCTCTCCCGGAAACGATTGTACATAATCTTACTCAGAGTAACGACAGTAATAACCCTAAATCTCCTGAAAAATTTTTCAAAATTATCAAGCAGGATAGTAATGGGGGTATAACGGGAACAGCGGTGTACATCAGAACTAGATATGTAGAAGACGAAGGATATAGTGGATGTATTCTTTTTAGCACTGTCAACGCAACACTAGCAGAAACACAGGTGGGCACCGTAGTTTCTGAAGAAACACGCAAAATTGGTGAACAGCCATGTTATTGTACATTTTGGAATTGGAAATGTCGCTCATGTGCATTGACAGAAAGAGTCAGGGTCGAAACTCCGGTTTTTAAAAGGGAAATGATAAACATTCAATACATGAGCGCATTTGAAGATTACTTATTACATACAGCAAAGGATTCTGTCACAGAAAAAATATCCAGCTCAAGTGATTTAACAGAGAATACTGTTCCTTTAATTACATAAAATTATTCATAATCTATTTTCTGTTTTAATCGACTCGGATATATTTTTAAAGAATAATGTGTTTAAATTGTGGATTAATCTCTTATTTTCTTTTGATTCCCTTCTCTCTTCTTGCTTTCCATTTTTTGTATTATTTTTCATAAATCATTTTTATCATACACTATCTACATCCTATTTTCATTTTGTTTTGGTTCGGGTGAAAACATACTATCAGTCCATGAATATCCCCCTTCATCTACAATTTCCTGATTCGGCTCATTTTCATCAAACATATCACGACGTTCCCAACTATTCCAATTCTCATCACCTATATCCTGTAATTCCCGATTCAGCTCATTTTCATCAAACATATCACGACGTTCCCAACTATTCCAATTTTTATCACCTATATCCTGTAATTCCCGATTCGGCCCATTTCCATAAATCCTATCACGACGTTCCCGAATGTTCTCATTCTCATCATCTATATAATGTAATTCCCGATTCGGCCCATTTCCATTAATTCTATTACGATGCTCCCGATTGTTCTCATTCTCATCATCTACATCCTGTAATTCCCGATTCTGTTCATTTTCATCATCTGTGTCACTTTCAGTGCTTTCCGTTTCCGATTCAGATTCTAGAAAGTAGCCGGTCACAATTTTGCTCATATTTTCATCAGCAATCCTGCGTTTTTCTTTTGTGGAAAGTTCTGGAGAAAGAATCATAGCATTGACCCGGTCTTCTTGTTTTTTAAATTCCATTTCGGATTCACATAACCAATGTTTTGAGCATGGTTGAGCCGCTGGAATAAGATCATCATATTCTCTGTCACTATCTTCGTCATATTCAGAAAAATATGATATATCGCTGTCACTATGATCATCATCATCATCATCATCACCAATGTTCTGTGACTCTCCTCTATTTTTTTTCCAGTCAGAGTTTGTTCCACTGAAAACTCCCTTTCTTTTGTCCCCTTCAATAACAAGCATGTAGGAGACT